>SL_3KL_010_SEDDRAFT_10003890_pt1 | contig 13536 bp, 9 predicted proteins | sample SodLakKL_010_SED_2_FD_10381 | JGI IMG/M metagenome (IMG submission 10381)
ATTAAAAAGACTTTAACATACTCCATATTGTCGATCATCGTTGTGGCTGTATATCTCCTTTTCGTGCTTTGGATAGGCGGTTATATTATCTCGGCATTGAACATTCAAACATACTGGCTTACCATCTCGGCAACCATCGCTATTGCAATTGCATTTATTCCACTTCGAAACCGGATACAAAATATTATCGACAGGAGATTTTACAGAAAGAAGCTGGATTACAATACATCTCTGGAGCAACTTCGCGATTCATTTATGAATGTAACAAGCATTCGAACAATCGAATCTACGTTTGCGGAGTACCTGCAATCTGCCCTGCAGAGCCGGATGATTTTTATTGTACAAATGCAAAAAGAATCTTCGACAGTGCCGGTTACCGCTACGATCGGATTACCCGAAGAGTTCAACAAACTCGTTATTACATCGAACGATTCACTGATCCTTGCGCAACTCAAAACTCCGACAGAAGCTGCAAATATCGATTTATCAGCAGCACTCACATCGCAGCTAAATAAAGTACGTTGTGAGTTATTGGCGCCTGTTAAAATTAAAAATGAAGCGACATCTATTATTGGTATAGGCAGGAAGTTAACCGGTTCCCAATTCGACGAAGACGATATTGAATTCATTATGCGGTCATCAGAAGAGCTCGGACGTGCCATACAGGAATTGGAGTCGCGTGAACGGGAGACCGATTATTCACTTGCTCGTGAGATGCAGCAAGCGCTCTTACCCCGGTCAATTCCCGACATAGAAAGATGTACAATCGCTGCATCCTGGCATCCCGCCCGCATAGTTGCAGGCGATTACTATGATATAATACGCCTCAGTAATCACAAAGCAGCACTATGTATTGCAGATGTTGTCGGGAAAGGAATGCCGGCTGCTTTGTTGATGTCGAACTTACAGGCGCTTGTTCGGGCATATGCATTAGAGAACGTGCCGCCGGCTGAGCTTTGCGCTAAAATAAACAACGTCCTATGGAATAATATTCCGAAGGGAAAATTCATTACATTTTGTATAGGCATAATCGATACTGCATTGATGGAACTACACTATACAAATGCAGGTCATAACCGACCGATTATTTTGCGTTCAAACAATAAACTTTTCACAGTAGAAGATGCAGGTCCGGCACTGGGAATGATGGAGCGATTTAAGTATTCGCAAAGCACCGAATTGCTGAAATCCGGCGACCGTATTATTCTGTATACCGACGGCATCACCGAAGCTATGGACCGCAACCGAGAGGAATACGGAGAGGAACGACTAATGAATAAACTAAAAGAAAAAAGCAAATTCGATGTTAATGCAATGCACGATCAAATCATATCCGACGTAAAAACATTTTCGGGGAATGAACTCAGAGATGATGTGACGTTGGTTGTGGTTGAGATACAATAATGTTTCAATCGATTATGAGCGCTCTGTTATCCATCTCCACATCTCACGTACATCCGGTTCTTTCCCGTACATAAGCATACCCAGTGAAAATATTTTTGCTGCGGCTTTCCTGAATAACCAGATGGCGGTGAGCAGCAATACAACGGCAAGGAAGAATTCCCAAACGTGTATTTCAGTAAGCATCATCCGGGCCGGCAGCATTGACGATGAGGTGAGCGGAAAGACGCCGAGGATTTTGATAATGAGACTGTCGGGATTCAGTAAGGCGCCGAATGCGAAGCCGACAGGAATGACCGGCATCATCATAAATGCGGTCCTCTCCGACGTATTCGGATCGCTGATGGTTGCAGCGATAGCCGCGAAGAATGAATTCCACAGTAAGATTCCCAATAAACATAATATAATGATTGCAATAATTTTCCATACATTTACGTGTAACAACGGCGCCAGAAATCCGAGTCCGTAAATTTGGGCGACCAGTAACATTCCGATGAAAATAATAGTCCCGTAAAATAAAATAGTTGCCATCCCGATGCCGGTGATGCCGAGAATTTTCCCGTCTATCCACGTCTGCGGTGAGATCGCAGAAACAATCTGTTCGGTTATTCGCTGTTGTTTTTCGCCTGTAATGGCTGTAAACTGATATCCGAAACCGATGAACACTGCTACCAGCATTGCAATGATAAAGATTATTGCAAATGTGCGTTCAATGCCCCGTCCCTCGGCGGCATCTTCATCATAAAAGACCGTCTCTATAGTAAAAGATTGTAAAATGGCATTAAGTGTTTCATCAGGTATTGCAGTTTCTGCAATAAGCGATTTGCGCCTGAAATCGGTGAAGAGTTGTTCAAGTTGCAGCATCCATGCACGTTCGCTGCGGATATAAAGCTCTGCCTCGTCAATTGATCGAACGACGATCAAACCGTCAACATCTCCTGCGCCGACACTCGCTATAACAGAATCAATTTCTCCGGTTTGTGCATAGGTTATTTCAAAATGATCGTATATTGTTGAATCGACCGTGATTATATCTTCATTGATGAGAACCAGTTCCGGCTTTTCATCTGCGCCCCGCCCGATCAGGAAGCTGATGAAGAATGCAGCGGCTCCGAATAGTATCATATAGGCGGCGCCTTTCAGCTCGTTTTTTAACTTATAAAACCTGGTGAATTCCCAACGCGCGACTTCTAATGTCAATTGCAATTTGTTCATAGTCAATTATTTCCCGATGGCTTTTACGTATATATCGTGTAAACTCAATTGTTCCGAATGTATGGATTGTACGTTGTAATAGGTGCCGAGCATTTTTAGCAGTTCACTATACCCGGCACCGGGTCGAATGTAGATAACATATTTCGAGTTATTAATCAATTCTATATTTTGAACCGATTGATGATCCCTAAGTTTTAACAGGTCCGCTATGTCATCGAGTTGGACGGTTACTTTATTCCCTGCTCCTGTTGCGCTCCGTATTTCTTCAAGTGTTCCACGTAATACCTCTCTCCCTTTGTTAATCAACAACAATCTGTCGGCTACACGTTCGACAAGCTGCATTTGATGTGCGCTTAACAATACCGTCGTTCCGTTGCTGCATAATTCCCGAATAATCCCGGAAAACAGTTCCTGATTTACGGGATCGAAGCCGGAAAAGGGTTCGTCGAGTATGGCGATTTGCGGTTCGTGCAGAACAGAGGCAATGAATTGAATCTTTTGTTGATTGCCTTTCGAGAGTGATTGAATTTTTTCATGCATGCGATCTTTGAGATCCAGACGTTCAAGCCATTGGATTGCCTTATGCCCGGCTCGGTTTCGTTCCAGACCCCTGATGACGCCGAAGTAGGTGAGCGTCTTGAGTACCGGGATATCCTGATACAACCCCCTTTCTTCGGGTAGGTAGCCGACGTGGGATGCTTTCGGTTGTTGTCCGTTTCCAAAGTGGAATTGAATCGTACCGCTGTCGGGTTTGATGATATTCAACAACATCCTCACCATTGTTGTTTTACCGGCGCCGTTCGGACCGAGAAGGGCGAATATCTCACGCTCGCGTATGTCGAACGATAATTTGTCGACAGCTTTAACCTTTGCAAATTGCTTTTCGACTGAATTAATGGTTAAAATGGTTTTATGCATGATTAGTTTTCCTGAAAGGTTGTATTTTCATATACGTACACGTTCTCCATAACCATTCCAACAGACCATAGTGGAAATATTTCAACCACAGCGGACTGATGAAAAGCTGGAGCGTGAAAATTGCAAGCGTTATTAGAATTCCTACCGCAGGACCGATGCTGCCATAAAGCCCGAATCCGTAACTGTAAAAAATTGTCGTAGCTATAATCGATTGCAATATATAATTCGAAAGCGCCATTTTTCCTACTGCCGATAACCGCGTGAAAAATTTCTGCAGCTTTCCGCTGCGATAAAGTTGAATCGTTCCGGCAGCATAAAATAATGAGAGAGCCGGCGCACCGACTGCTACCCCAAAATACATTATGATTCCCCAGTAATCGCTTTCAACCTGGTCGGCATTTATATATCCGATGAGTGCCGCTGTGGATCCTATGATTCCCAGGACAAATCCCCAGCGGATTACTTTTATTAACAAAGTTTTATGCTCTTCGATTTTTTGCGGTATCCCTGTTTTTCCCACAGCTACACCGAACAGCATAAGGGCAAATGCAAGGGGCATCCAGAAAATACCGAAGGCAAACATCAATCCCACATCGATAGTCCTGATTTTCATGATCTCGGCAAAGCTGCCTGTGCTGTATATCTCAGCCGACCGGTCTGCAAGACCCCTGAAAAATTCTATGAATTGTTCTGCATCTTGTTCCATTTCCTGTGCAATTGCAGGATCGGTACCTGCAAGCAGTGCAAGTCCGTACATAAGCACGCCCAATGAAACCGGTATCAGAAGGAAGATGATCGCCCATATAATAAGGGTTTTCGGTTTACATTTCCGGAAGAGGAATAAAATGGCAAATCCCATAAGAGCATAGGCAAGTAATATATCCGACATCCAGATGAGAAAAGCGTGGACGGCGCCGAATAAGAGTAGTATAGTCATCCTCCGAAAATAGAGGGGAAAGAATCGAGTTCCCTTTGTTTCTGCTCTATCCATTTGTATGACCATCCCGATTCCGAACAACATTGCCAGCATGGTGATAAATTTACCTTCGGCAAGAAAAAAGATTGCATATCCGGTTACCCGATCCAGAAGACTATCCCACGGCAGCTCACCGATTATCTGATAATAAATAATCGGATGAGCATAGTACATCATATTTACAAGAAGAATTCCGAATATAGCCAATCCTCGAAGGACATCCAGATGGTCGATTCGGCCGGTTAAAGCTGTTGGTGAGAGGGTTACTTTTGAATCGGGATCATCTGCATTTACCATAGTTTCTCATTAAGATATTTTTCGGATGTCTGTTAATGTAATACTCGTATATACGTAAAATCTACGAAAGAGTTTCAAGTAGATAGGAGCAAACGCTGTGCCCCAATTACTGCAATACATGCACCGAAACTATTGTTAGGTCGTCGTTTTGTGGTTTATCCTTTTTGTATGCTTTTAAATCCTCTAAAATATTCTCTATTATATCCTCACTGGATTTTATATGGCCGGAATCTTTCAGTTTGTTTTCAAGCCGTTCAAAATCATACAATTCTTTTTTGGTGGGTGTCTCTTTGTAGGAGATGTTGGTGTTCATTTGTGATATTACGGATATTTTTCTGAAATTTTCAAGGTAATAATTCTCAAGGAATAGTTCAATTTTAAATTTACAAATAATTCCTATAGAAACTTTGACCCCTTGGTTAATTTATAACACCGATATTTTTTGTTAATGTATATTTTTCGGGATTGTAACAGTTTTGCGATATATTCGTATACAATAGTAATAGGCATGCCATCAGAGATCGGGAAAAGATGAGAAGACTTCTAATAATTTCATTATATACTATCTGTTTTTTATATCCCCTCAGTTTACTAACCGCCCAACAAGATTACGTAATCGTCACCGGTTATGTAAAAGACGCCGATACCGGTGATATCCTGCCGAATGCAAACATCCGTGTAGAAGGAACTACCTTAGGAACGACCACAAACAGGGATGGTGTGTACCGGTTACGCCTTCCTTTTGATGAGCACACGATAATTTTCAGCTACATCGGGTATAATTCCAATACTCTTCACATCGTACCGGAGAAAGAAGAAATCACACAGAACGTGTACCTTGAACCGGTAACCCTGGATTTACCGGAGGTGGTGGTATATCCCCTTCCAATCGATCCCGCCGAGGAAATCATTCGGAAGGCCATTCAACATAAGAAAGAAATTCTCTCGAAGCTGCATTCATATAAGTTCAATGCGTATACAAAAACGACGCTGCGTGCGGTACGTATAAAAGACGAAAAACCCGATACGGTAATCGGCGGAATTCTTGAAACACATACCGAGGGCTACTGGAAAGCTCCGGATTTATATCAGGAAAATATCCTTGCCCGGCGTCAAACGGCTAATTTCTCACCACAAGTTAATATTTTTACCGTTGGGCGAATTCCTAACTTTAACGACGATCTTGTTGTAATCGGTGGTCATACTGTTACCGGTCCGACGTCTCCCCGTGCCTTGCAATATTATTCCTACCGCATGGTAGATACACTCTACATCGATCATCACAGAGTTTTCGAAATAGAAGTGATACCAAAAACGGAACTCGTACCGTTGTTTAAAGGAACGATTTCAATTGTCGATGAATCCTTCATTGTCGTGCAGGTTGACGTGATGGGAAACGATGCACTGGATATATCGCAGATGGAAAACATTCGCATCAGGCAGCAGTTTGCACGCTACGAAGAAGATTTCTGGCTTCCTATTGAATCGATTATCGATTATGAAATGCATCTCGCGTTCCCTTCGCGGGTTCCGGTTGTCTACACGGAACAATATTCACTGATATCCGATTACGAGATTAACAAGGAAATACCTTCCCGCACGTTCAGAAGTAACTATATAACGGCATTGCCGCTGGCAGACAGGAGGAAACCGGAGTATTGGGAGGAAATCAATGTTCTTCCCTTAACGTCAGAAGAAGCAGCGGCTTTTGAGCGCATCGATAGCATTATGGTACATGTGGATTTTCTTGCTCGCACAATTATAAATTCCCCCCGGTACATATCACGAATACAGGATAGTCCCTTTACAAAGTTTTCGGACTACTTTCGTTTTAATAGAGTGGAAGGTGCATACTTAGGTGCAGGATTAGAATTCGATGGAATCCTGCCAAGGACTTCTTTCACAATGACAGGGGGATACGGACTCTCAGATAATCGTTGGAAGTATGGTGCGGGTGTTGAACACCATCTCACACAAATGGAAAATATCACCCTGGGTGTAGAGTATAACCGTACCATAATGAACATCGATGATGACGGAAGTTTTACTCCGGGTTGGGTGACGTGGCTGACACTGCTTAATAAGAACGATCCCGACGATTATTATTATGTTGATGGTTTTACCACATATCTATCCACAGAGCCGATGCGAAATACCCGTGTAAGTGTACGATTTCTTGATCAAAAACATTCCAATGCAACGGTAAATACTAACTTCAGTTTATTCAATACTTCGAGAGAATACAGAAATAATCCTCCGGTTCTAGAAGGGAGGTTTCGCAGTTTGGAACTTGCATTTCTCTATGATACACGAAGGTTTCTCGATTTTGGATTCGTAACCGAAATCGATAGAAGCATCAACAGTTGGTTGATTGATTTATCCCTTGAATATTCCGATGAGAATATAGTGTATAGCGATTTCGATTTTACCCGCTATCGTTTGTCGGTAAATCGTTTTCAGAAAATACCGGTATTGGGATCGCTCACGGTTGATTTACAACTCGGTTATTCCGACGGCTATCTCCCGCCGCAGCGTCTCTTTTCGTTTGAGGCTGCCGCAGGCGGATTCTCGCCCGGCGGCGTTATGAAAACAATGACGCCGCGGGAGTTTCAAGGTGATCGATTTGCGAAACTGCTTATGGAGCAAAACTTCGGAAGTTTGCCGTTCCGCCTTGCCGGTGTTCCGTGGTTTCAGAAAACCGATTTAATACTGTATGCAGGGATCGGCTATACCGATTTATCCGAAAAAAGCGCATCGATACAGGTTCATCCTGTAACAACCACCGATGGAATTTTCAGTGAGGTTGGATTCGGTCTTGGAAGATTGCTTACTTTATTCAGATTGGATTTTACGTGGCGGTTAAATCATAAGCTCGACCGTAATTTCAGGGTAACGTTGAGTTCGGGTTTGATGTAAAGTAATTGTAATTGAAGTTCGTGAAGCAAGCCGCTCCCTCAGTAAGTATTCGGAAAGAGGGAGAATTATCGAGTATATTATGTAAATTAATCTACCGATCAGCTTAATATCACGACTCCTTCACCCAGCGCCACATTTCACTTAAACCCGGTTCCTTACCATACGTAAGCATACCAAATGAAAATATTTTCGCTGCTGTTTTTCTGAACAACCAGATCGCGCCAATCAGCAGAAGAACCGCAAGGAAGAATTCCCATACCTGAACGTTCGTCAATACCATCCGGGCAGGCAGCATTGTCGAAGATGTCCCGGGAAAAATCCCGAGAAAAGCTATAAATGTACTATCCGGATGTCGAATAGCACCAGGTGCAAAGACCACCGATAGTACAGGCAGCATCATAAACACACCACGCATGGAGGTGCTCGGATCGTTAATTGTTGCAGCGACAGCGGTGAAGAAGGAATTCCACAAAAGTAATCCCAGCATAGACAAGAGAAGAAATGCAAGAAATTTCCATACACTCATATGTGCTATCCATTCAAAGATACCGGGACCAAAATATTGGGCAAACGGTAAACTGATGGCGAGAGCTATTGTACCGTAAAATATAATTGTCACAAGACTAATTGCCGTTATTCCGAGAATTTTACCGTCGATCCACGTCTGTGGTGATATTGCAGAAACGATCAGTTCCGTTATACGTTGCTGTTTTTCACCGGTTATTGCTGTAAATTGATAGCCGAATCCGATCAAAATTGCAACAATCATGAGAACGATGAAGCCGATTGCAAAAGCCCGTTCTGTCCCGCGTTCTTTCATCGTTTGTTCATCGTGATAAACGGCGTCAAGAGTGAACGGTTGGAGAAGATACTCGATTGTTTCAGGCGGTATAGCGGAGAGTGAAACAACCGACTGATGTCTGTAACCGGTTAATAATCTTTCCAATTGTCTCATCCACGGACGTTTAGAGCTGGTGTAAATTTCTCCTTTATCGACCGTTTCGATAATTATCAGACCGGCAACATCACCGGTCTCTACTTTTATTTTCCATTCGTCAATATCCGTATAACCGGCATGGTGAACGGTGAAATTATCGTATATAGTTGAATCTATATTGAGTACATCTTCATTTACCAATACAATTTCAGGTTTTTTAGGATCCATTTGCATACTAAAAAACATAGCTACAAACGCAATCGCCGCAACACCAACCATTAACGCGACCGCAATAAGTTCATTTTTGATTTTATAAAACCTGGTAAATTCCCATCGTGCTACGTCTAAGGTTATTTTAAGTTTACTCATAATGGTTCCCTTTAGTAGTCGAATGGACCGCCTGTAAGAAAATATCATGCAGACTGATCCGCCTGGTGTGTATATCTTTAATTGCGTAAGATGCACCAAGTGTTTGCAATAAATCGCTCAACGATTTCCCATCCTTTAAAAACAATTTGTATTCGTTTCCATTCTTTTTTTGTATTTCTTTTATTGACGGATGTCTTGTGAGCAACGTGATGTCCGGATTTTCTTCCGTGAAAACAACCGTGATCGTTTCATCCATACCGACCGCAAGCCGTAGCTCATCAAGTGTGCCGGTAAGTACTTCTTTCCCATTATTGATAAGCAAAATACGATCGGCAATGCTTTCCACGAGCTGCATCTGGTGAGCGCTTAATAATACTGTGGTACCCCGGTCGCATAACTCTCGAATAATGTGTAAAAAGACTTCCTGATTTATCGGATCGAGTCCGGAAAAAGGTTCGTCGAGAATTGCAAAACGCGGTGAATGGATTATTGAGGCAATGAATTGGACTTTTTGCTGATTTCCTTTTGAGAGCGCTTCGACTTTTTCATGAGCACGATCTTTCAGCTCGAATCTTTCGAGCCAATACAGTGCGCGTTTATGTGCATCAGTCCGTTCAAGTCCGCGTATCACACCCATATATATCAATGTCCGGATCACGGGAACATCCTGATATAACCCCCGCTCTTCAGGAAGGTACCCGACCATGTTTGACTGAACGACGGGGTCTTCTGTACCGTTGATTGCGTATTCGATTGAGCCGACATCGGGTTTGATTATATTGAGAAGCATCCGCACCATCGTTGTTTTGCCCGCGCCGTTCGGTCCGAGAAGTGCAAATATTTCCCGCTCCTTAACATTGAACGACAGATTATTGACCGCCCTGACCGAAGCAAATTGTTTTTGAACCGAGTTAACTGTTAATATAGATTTATCCATTGTTCATCCTGATAATATTTTCATACTCATTCCATTTTCACCACAACCATTGTCATATCATCGATCGGGGGTACCCGTCCTGTAAATGAATATATATCCTGAAATATTCCTTCCATAATTTCCGCCGCGCCGGATGTACTTTTTCTTTTTAAAGATTCGATGAGCCGGTCAGTCCCGAATTCGACTTTACGTGAATTAATTGCCTCGGTAAGACCATCAGTATAAAGCACAACAATATCGTTTGTGTGCAGGTGAATCTTGGTTTCTTCAATTATCCTGTTAAAGATGGGACCATTTTCCAATCCGAGTGCAAGTCCATTTGGCTGTAAAACTTCAACTTCACCGGTTCCGGCTCTTTTTAAAAGCGGCGGATTATGCCCCGCCCGGGCAAACGTAAATTGTTTTTGCGCAATGTCGAATGTACCGTACAACATACTGACAAATGCCCCGCGTTCGACATTTTCATAAAAAAGCTGATTGGCAAACGTAAGAACTTCAGTGGGAAGTTGAGACGTTGCAACTGCTGCACGAATGAATCCTTTCATAAGCGTCATGTAAAATGCTGCTTTCGTTCCCTTACCCGATACATCTCCAATGACGATCCCGAGTTTCTCCGGATTGAGAAATATAAAGTCGTAATAATCCCCGCCTACTTCGGTTGCCGGGATGCACCGTCCGGCGATGTCCAGAGGGGGGACAACCGGAGAAGATTTGGGCAAGAAGCTCATCTGCACCTCGCGGGCGATCTCAATCTCCCGTTGCAGGCGCTGCCGCTCGCTGATATATCGTTCGAATTTCGGAGTGATGACATCGGTATCGATGGTTTTATCTTTCGTTGATAATGCCGTTACGGAATACACCCCAATGGCTACGAACAATGCCGAGAGAAGAACCCCTTGCTGGAAAAGATAATCGTTTGCGCTGAGGATCATGGGAAATCCCTGATCGAGTGCAAAATAAGTAAACAACCCGGTAATGATGGTAATTGCGTCGAAACGATAAAACGACCACAAGATTCCCGTACCGAGGACTCCCGTAATTATGATTCCCAATGAAAGGGGAAGTATAATTTGCCAGTGAGCGAAAACGAATATCAAAGCTCCTAAGAGAATAAGTACCGGTGCCGGGGAGATTTTTTGACGGAGGGCGGACAGGAGAAAGATAATGAGGACAGAGCCGATATACAATTGCAAATACAAAGTGTTGGCGATAATCGAAATCACCGGGGAAACTGTTCCGAGATACTCGATATCGTTACCGTCGGTTATTATATAATGTATCGGTGTGATCGAATCGACGAGTGCAAGAACCGATTGCAGGAGTGCATAGAGTACCGTACCGGTACATATTCCGGCGAGAAGACTGTACCCGACGGAAGAATGAAGCAGATGACCGTTTGCAATGAAATCGAATGAAACAAATTTATCTTTCCATGTCTCCCGTCCAACCGACTCGGTGACTGCCCAAACGAGAATGAAGAATCCGCCGGCAAAAAGCGGTCCGAAAATAATCGGAATGAGTAATAGCCATTCGAACATGGGCAACAGTTTCATCATTAAGTCGATAAATACGCAAAGGCCGACGATAACTGCAAGTACGACCGCAATGCTGAATCCCATCTCCCGGGCTCTAATTCTTCTGATTCCCATCACGAGCATGATAATACCGAGTAGTATATAGACGAGAGGAGATAAGATACCTTTTAAGGTGATGTAGAAGTCCGTACCGGGAGGAGAAGGAAAATCGATCGTTTTCTGAAACAATTTTGGTGTCGTCCCGGCAAGTTCAACGGTGATCGTTTCGGTTTGTTTTAGTGAGGGATGTTCCCGTGTCCATAGAAACGTGTGGTCTTTTCGTTGATCTTTTTCAAGGGTGCGTTCCAAATCGAGGGTGTATTCTGTGAGATCGATAGTTGCAACAGAAGCGGTGAAATCAACGGCAATCGTTCTTGCCTCTTCGATGGAGACCGACGGTAGTGCTATGGTATCGTGGATCTTTTGCGAAAACCGCAGCAGGTTACCTCGGCCATCCATTCGCAATCGCAAGTCTACGGAAGGGCTTTTAAACATTTGAGGGGCATCCCCCTCGAACTCAATTCCGATTGGAAAAACCGGGATGTCGCTCCATCGCAGATCCCAGTAAAACACGGGCACGGTCTCTCTCATCACAGCATTTCCTTCCCGCACTCCGAATTCCCGTTGAACGGACCTGAAGAGTGAGCGGTTTTTTTTAACACTGATCGTAAAACGAAGCTCCGTCGTCGATAGGTTCATAGCATCCAGTGTCTGTATTCCCCGTTCGGTGATCATATTGCGATCGACGGGAAAGTGTAATCCTCCGTAGCGGTGGGATGACGGATACAGGAACGCCGCGGCGATTAACCCTGCAGCGATGAGAAGGATAAATAGGAAGATACTTCCGGTATTTTTCATTGTTCACACCTCGTTGCAAATAAATAAATACCGCCTGTATCTCCGTTTAAGATAATGCTTGCGATGTGTGAGTGTAAGAAATGACCGCTTGCTAATAAGTCTATGCTAAATAGTTTATCCTTCCACGTTGCCCGCACAATCGATTCACTCACTACCCATGCAAACGCGTACGTATTGATAGTTATTGTTAGGAGAAATATGATTATGGAAACTATGATTCCGGCAATGGGTACTATGACTTTTATATATGCCATAAGCGGGAGGGAAAAAGTATAATGAATTCAATAAGAAGAACTGAAATTGTAATACATGTATGAATACGATGTGTTAATTAAAAATGTTACGATAAAGAAAGATAATAATTTTCACTATATCTTTCATTTTTCAATGCTATTGTTAGTGAAAGATATTGTCAGAATAAAAGATAATAATCTGCTAATATCCTAAACTATTTATTGTAACCACCCATCATATCTTGCGTATAGTCATAAGTGGAGTTCTTCTCAGTTATTTGGAATTATGGTGGAATATATGCAAAAAAATATGGATAATACTTTCAATATGATATGACCTATGAAAATAGTTAATGATAAACTGACAGAATTTTTTAAAAGCGGTTTTTATGAGAATATTTATGGGTGGATATTTAACGAAGCTGATGCAAAGTATATAGCTGACAAAGTAATAACGTTGTTAGAAATTAATTCCGGACATATTTTGGATTGGTGCGGTGGATGGGGAAGGATATCGATTCACCTTGCAAAAATGGGCTATCAAATAACAATATTGGATATAGTTGATGAATTTCTGGCGAAAGCACGCCGGATATTTCAAGAGGAAGGTTTGCATATGAACACTGTCAACGCCGATTGTATGTTTACTCCATCCGACATACAGGCAGATCATGCGATATGCTTATTTAATTCTGTCGGATATGTATGCGACGAAAAACAGATACAAGCATTTAAGAGTTTACATAATGCAATTAAGGATAACGGAAGCATAATCATTGAGTGTATAAATCAATTATATCTATCCAGACATTTTCTGCCCGTTATAGAAAATAAAAGACCAGATGGTATAACCTGTTTACAAAAGAACGATTTTGATTTGCAGAGGAGTGTATTATATTCGGAAT
>SL_3KL_010_SEDDRAFT_10003891_pt1 | contig 13533 bp, 14 predicted proteins | sample SodLakKL_010_SED_2_FD_10381 | JGI IMG/M metagenome (IMG submission 10381)
GTATTGATCACTACAACATTCGCATCGTCATTATCGTTGGTCAGCTGAGCTTCCCCGTGACGCAATTGCGCCATCAGCTCCTCGGAATCTACAAGATTTTTTGAACAGCCAAGTGAAATGACCTGCACACGAAGTCCTGAATTCGATATATGTTTTTTATTATGCATATAATTATGGTATCAATGTAATCTTAGTTAGTACATATGCATACCGGTCACGAAATATAAATACACCGCGGGTGCAACGAACATGATGCTATCGAACCTATCCAAGAAACCTCCATGGCCCGGGAAAAAAGATGAAGAATCCTTTACACCAACATCACGTTTAAGCATTGATTCAGCAAGATCGCCGACCTGACCGACGATACCGACAATCAAACCGATCATAAACGCATCGAAAAGAGAAATGTCTCCCACGAATATATATTTACACACGATACTTGTAACAATCGCGAAAACAAACCCAAAAACCGCACCTTCAACTGTCTTGTTAGGACTGACAGCCGTATATAATTTATGCTTTCCGATCGCTATACCGCCCAGATACGCAGCGGTGTCACAGACCCAGATCGATATAAAAATGAGAATAATGATCGCGCCGCTGTCAAAGAGTTCCCGCAATCCGATAAATGTTCCCAACCCCACTCCGACATATAAAACACCGAACATGGTCGTACCGATATTCAGGAAAGAGGACCCCGTGTAGCGGTACAATTCATAGACGATTGAGATAAGAACAAAGAATATTGCGACGACGGCAATGAAGTTATAAGCTTCGGACATCCCCTGATTCATGTTAAATATTTCGGACAGGGATGGATATCCAAAAAATATCAGTATACCGGTAAGTCCGGCCAGCCCGATTATGTAATGCGGGTGTGTCTGTTTCTTTTCGGCAAGACGATACAGTTCGTATAAGACACCAACCGCAATGATTTGCATGACCAGGAAAAACCATATACCGCCGGCGATCGCTGCTCCGAGTAATATCGGGATACCGACCACGGCAACCAGTAATCGTTGAAAGAAATTATTCATTATCGTCGGTCTCGAAATTGAGTGATTCGATTACTTTTTGCGCCTCGTTCACGCGGTCGTTCGGTACCATGACATTCACCCGTGCCATCGAGCCGACCGTTAGAAAATATGCGTGATCCTGCTGATTAAAGATCATTGCTTCGATCCCCGCATTTTCAAGATTTGCTTTTATCATCTCCGCCTCATATTCGGTCGTGCTTATATATGCAATAGCCCATTGTTGATAGACGCGAATATGCTTATCGTCTTCGCAGAAGGTCTTGTTCATTTTCGATTTGCGGCACTTTTGACAAACCGGTTTCCCGCAAATGATACAGACGGCAACGGCAGGTGTGTCTTCATGATTTTCACACATGATATCGTGATTTTCAACCGGGAGAATACCACACAGGGGACAGTATTCGGCTTCCGCCTGGATACTTTCTTTACAATTGCGGCACTGTTTCATGCTGACGAACAGAATTCCGCAATGGGGACATACTTCGGGTTCTCCTTCATATTCAGCACCGCACCTGGGACATTCGTTCATATTATACTCCTTTGATAGTGTTTTCTGATTCCGTATCCTGCTTTTTCTTTTCGGCGACTGTTCTTGTTAACAGTACCCAGCAGGCAACGGCAATAAAACCGCTTATGAACATAACCAATAATGTGGTAATCACCGACGGATCTACCTTATCTTCGAGGAACATCTCCTCGCGCCGGTAATATACCGAGAGAACTGCAAACAGATTGTTGATAAAATGAGCTAAAATCGCAGCCAGGATACTTCCTGTTTTGTACACCAATAATCCAAACACGATACCGAGCACCATCAGAGGTAAAAGTGTAAAAGGATTGAGATGGTATAACGCAAAGATAATACCTGTTATCACGGCGCCTCCCGCGAGACCGAACGAGTATTCGAAATTACGCTGCACCAATCCCCGGAATAGGAACTCTTCGGAAAACGCCGGTATCAGCGCGACAACCAGAACGACAAACAGCAATTCGGGAATTGTATCGACCATGACCAGTACTCGGTACATCTGTTCGATTGACTTTCGCAGGTTATCCACAAACGGTTCTACTGCATCGGGAATCGGTATCATCTCCTGAAAAACAAGATATCCCTGAAGAAATTGTTGCGCGGCGATGACACCGATAATAATATACACTGCTTCGGAAACACCGATCGCTTTAAAACGGACAAACCGTAATATATTCCTCGACTGAAACCGTATAAATACGAGCGTGGGAATAAGCAGAAACAATATCTGCCCGACCGCCGTTGCAAGCCGTATCATCTGCACATTATCGTCGGTAAAATCCAAGCCGAACAGCAATACCGTCAGCCCGCCTCCGACGATCTGATACAAAAAGAATATACCGATGAGAGCCAGCATGGCATACACAAGCGGATGCAGGTTAAAGATATTAGACACTATGCCCCCGTCCGATATCTCCGGATGAGGAGTATCTGCGGATCGGTTTGATTCAACAGACTGATTATATTTATCTTCCATCATGAAACATCATTTCTTTTATTGCTGCGGCAAGGAGCGGTATCATTATCTCGTGGTGTCCGGTGATCGAATATCCCTTCCCGCTATCCTGCGTCGGTCTTTGTACAACATTAACGCGCGGTCTATAATGCTGGATCATATCAAAATTGGCGGTTACAAATCCCTTCACGTCATGTCCGATATTCCGGGCAACGGTTAATGCTTTTAAAAAAACCTCGGGAAGAATGACTGCAGAACCGAAATGCAACACAACGCCTCCTCCTTTCAATCCGGCAACAACTTCGGTAAATATCCGGAAGTCCCTGAACGATAATTCTCCGGTCGCGGCTCCGTTCATGGTGGGTTGCTGGTGAACGATATCGGTACCGATAGCCGCGTGTACCGTCACGGGAATATTTGCCGATATACCGGCCGCGAGTATGCTGAAGTCGAGATTCGGTGCATCTCTTTTTATAAGGGCCTCACCGAGTGCTTCGCCGTACCCTGCATCGGATTCGTGAAATGTTTGTGTTAATGTCCCGTTAATGAACTCCCCGGTTTCAGTCCACATACCAAACGATCCGTCAGATATATTGTCTGCGACATCCTCCGATGTCACTCCCCACATTGCCGTTTCAACGTCGTGAATAGCCGCGGCGCTGTTCATCGCGACGGCGGTTACGATATTTTGTTTCACTAAATCGATTATGATCGGTGAACAGCCGACCTTAATGACATGCGCACCCATCATCACGATAACGGGTTTTTTGTTTTTTCGCGCATCGATAACGTGCTGCACCACGTGCTTTAAATCTTTCGCAACAAGAATCGACGGGATAGAATCGAGGAATTGAGAAAAAGAGTGTTGAGCGGGGTCATACAACGTTGCAAAGTCGCGAACACCTACTTTACTCTTTCGCTCCTTTATGGAAGTCGTGCGTACCCCGGAGAGATCAATCCGTTTGAATCGCGTCATATATTATTGCACCCGGGCCCGGATAGCGTCGCGTAATCCTGAATACCGTGTCAATTCGGCAGTAATCGATCCGATCGGTACACGGGTTCTCATTCTTACCGGGACACGCAATTCATCATCGGTCAGCCAGATGTAAATTGCACCCTCGTGCTTAAATAAACCTCCTTCTTTAATAAGCGGTTCAATCATAATCGTATTATATGTACCTGTTTTACCCTCGATAATCTCCCTGCCGTGAAACAGGACATCGAGTACATAGGTCGAATCCCTGTGAAAGTTTTCAAGAGAGATCCTGTCCCCCGTTTCGAAATCACTGAAATCGACCGTTCGCACATAATAGAATGCCGATATCATATCATGCACATAATCGGGAATTTCGTACTCACCCTTGTTGGTGATTGCTCTGTTATTCAGATGATCGAACTCAATATCCGTCTCGCGCCGGTAGCCACCCTCACGGATCCGTTCGGTGAACCTCCAGGGAAACAAACCATGTTTATCGATATGCGTCTCCCACAGATCTTCGACTCTATATACCCAGGTAAACGGAGATACGGAACGCGCAGTGAGCTGCACTCTGTACGTATCCCGCCCATTCACATTCGATAGCTCGGGTATACTCATAACCCCTTCACCCGCTTTGATGATTCCATAGGTCAGATCGAAGACCAGTCGTTCTCCTGCAATAAAAGCATTGTTCGGTAGTTGCCGGAACGCTGGTTCCGGTGATTTCTGCCCGGATGAGGAACCGTTATCTTCAAATCCGGCCGGTAACCCCCCGAAAAAAAGAGTCAATATCAATGGAACAAAAACAAGCACGATTTCACCTTCCCTGCAATACTTTGTTTAAATTTCTATTTATTCTTTTGTTCCCTGTATAAACCTGACGCTTCATTCTTACCTATTGTTCCGAACATTAAATCGTTTTAAACTTTCAATATACAAGGATTTGAGATTGGAATCAATAAAAAAGGGCATTCCGGATATCATGAGCGATATTCCGGACATGCCCTCGAAGACTTAGTCTCGGGTTATTCTGTTTACGGGAATATACCCAAATCCAGATACGATTGTGCAATTTTATTGATCGAATTGATAAACGCCGCGGTTCGTTGCGTTATTTTCTTATCATGTTTTGTCCAGGTTTTGTGTGTTTCACGATAGGCAAGTATCATGGTATCTTCAAGACCTGAATCAACCAGATCCCCCTCATCCGGACCGCGTGCTATACTTTTTACGATCTCATCAGAGAACCTGATTCCCGACGTTGCCTCTATTGCCTGTAACAGTTGCTGGTTGGTTGACTCGGTGAAACGACGTCCCAGCCGTCCAAAGCGTACGTGCGAAAGGTTTTTAAGCCATTCAAAATAGGATACAACGACACCGCCTGCATTAGCATAAATATCAGGAATGATGAGCACACCTTTTTTTGTGAGTATATCTTCGGCATCGGGTGTCGTCGGTCCGTTTGCTCCTTCTGCGATAATTTTTGTATTTATTCTTTCTGCGTTCAGATGTGTAATTTGATTTTCAAGTGCACAGGGGACAAGAATATCACATTCGATTTCCAGGGCTTTGGTCGGATCTTCGATAAACTTTGCGTTGGGATAATCTTTCAGTGATCCGGTTGTCCTTCGGTAGGTCATAACATCTTCCAGATCCATCCCATCGGGATTGTAGAGCCCGCCTTCTATTTCGATCAGACCGATCATTTTAACGCCGTCTTCATACAAATATTTTGCTGCGTGATACCCGACGTTCCCCAGTCCCTGTACCACGGCAGTTTTCCCTTCGAGTCCAGTGGTAAGACCGAGTTTTTTCATATCTTCTTCTATTTTACACGCTTCGCGGCATGCAAAATAAACTCCACGGCCCGTGGCTTCCTTGCGCCCCTGTATACCGTGCTGACTCAGCGGCTTGCCGGTCACACAGGCGGCGGCATCGACGGCACCGGGGTGAAACGCCTGATAGGTATCTGCGACCCAGGCCATTTCCCGTGCGCTTGTACCGTAATCGGGAGCGGGCACATCGATACCGGGACCGATAAAATTCTTGTGGATGAGCTCCGCTGTAAACCGCCGGGTGATTGTCTCAAGCTGCTCGACAGAATAGTTTGCGGTATTTATCTTGACACCGCCTTTTGCGCCGCCGAACGGTATCGAAACAACCGCGCACTTATATGTCATCAAAGCCGCCATCGCCATGACCTCGTCTGCATGAACATTATCGGCATACCGAAATCCGCCTTTTGTCGGCAACTTATGATGACTGTGTTCAACACGCCATGCCTGAATGACTTCGTATTCTCCCTTCGATTTCCGGATCGGATAAGTGAAGTGATAGACACTGTTGCATGTATTAATTTGTTCGAGTAGTCCCTTGGGATGATCCGTGAGTTTCGCAGCATTCCAATAATTACGGGACACACTTGTAAAAAAACTGGGAATCGTAGAATTTGATGTATTTTTATTATCTTTCATAAGATTTTCCTGCTTTGTATGTATTTTTTTGAGAGGTTTTTGCCATTTGGGATAATTCGATACCTTATAATATAAAGAACGGTAGGTATATGGTCAATATATGAAATTTTATACAGTAATACAATTGAAGACAGTTGGGTATTTTTTTACTGTATTTTTTTAGCGCTACGGTCAGTGAGATATGATTCAACGATATCAATCAGTGTTATAGCTTCAATTCGCCAATGATTTGCCTCAAATATGCATTCCCCGGCTTTAAACACCAAGACCTGTGGTGATTCGTGTTTTTTTCCCGATAACCCGGTCGCCATATTACTGGCGTTGCGGTGTGAGACTACATCAATTCTGGCGGCAGGAATATCGGGATATTTATTAAAAAACGCCGTTAGACGATGCAGCGCATTTTCCGTTTGACGGCAGCTCCCTGCTTTAAAGATAACTGCACGAGCGTTTTGCTTCACAAAGTTTTCCACGTCTTCCTGTGTTGTTAATGCGATCATGCTATAAGTTGATATGTTAATAGATTTTGTATACTTTTCAGATACTACAATATAAATATTTTTATTCACTATGAGAAATAATAATTGTTTATGATCTCCATCCTGCAAAAATTACACACATCTATCCTTATCGTTTTTTTTATTTTCGCCGCAGTTGCATCCGAAACTTTGAGAGGGTCGGAAAAAGACGCGCTTTTCTGGAGAATCGAATCCGAAACTGCGACCGTGTATCTGCTCGGCTCAATTCATCTGGCAAGTGACGATTTATATCCCCTTCCCTTTCACATTGAAAACGCATTTAACAAGAGCGATTATCTTGTCGTTGAAGTCGATATAACAAACATCGACCAGAATGAGATTTTACAGCTCATTGCAAAGCACGGGCAACTGGATAACGGCCGGATTCTCAGCACGGTCATACCGCAATCGACATATGAGGCAGTAAAGAATGAATTTTCAGAATACGGAATTAACATACTGCAGTTCGAGCGGGTGAATCCCTGGGTGGTTGCGATAACATTATCGCAGTTACAAATGATGAAGTTCGGCTTTCGGCCCGAATACGGAGTCGATCTGTATTTCTTAAGCGATGCGCGCGATAAGATGGAAATCATCGAACTCGAAACCGGCACCGATCAGATATCGATATTCAGCGACTTAAATATGGATATCCAGATATTATTGCTCGAAGATTTTCTGTACGACCTCACACAGCCGAAAGAAAGAATACTCGCATTATTTGATGCCTATAAACGTTGGGATGCGGCATGGATACGCGATTTTATTTTTGAAAGCGTCGAAAATCATCCGGAGCTGAAGCCGCTATACAGAAACCTTCTCGATGAACGAAATGTAAAAATGGCAGCCAGTATAGATTCTTTTTTAAAAAATCAAGGAACATACTTTGTGGTAGTTGGCGCGGGACATTTATTTGGCGAAATGGGCATAATAGAGTTGCTGAGGAAGAAAGGGTATACCCCCATGGTGCCATAGCTTACTTTTCTACATCATAGTCTCTCTCACGACCTTCCCTGACCGCAGTCAATATATCATCCAGTGAAACATTTGTTTTTACACCCTTTACATCAAGGGGAGATTTCCTCTTTGATTTTTCGGGTGTAATTATGAAGGTCTGTCCATCCTTCCTGCGTATTTTTACTTCGCCTTTTTCCAAAGCTTCATTTAAGACATAAGATAGATTTTGTCTTGCTTTTGAGTATGTGTATACATTCATTGGTCTACCTCGATGATTTTTGTTCCAATTATTTTAGCTATTCTTTTCATTGATTTGTCCAATGTAAGTAATGGATGATTGTGTTTCATCGCACATTCAATTATGTAAGCATCATATGCGTAGATATTATATCGATCAGCCAACTCGATTGCTGCTACCAAATCCGAATCGACAAACTCTATATCAATATTCCTATAGGCTTTAATAGCTTCAACTGCAACGTGACGAGTGATAAGTTTCCTCTTCAGCAATGCAGACAAACTATTTCCGATTTCCCACTCAACCGACGGTGGACAAACGGTAACCTTATGCTCGGTCAGTTTTATTAAAGAATTTTTCGTCGGTTCTTCAAGAATAATTGCTATTATTACAGATGTATCAATAACTATTTTCATATAAATTATCGTAGTTGTACAATTGTACTGTTCAATTTAGGAAATTTCTGGTCAAAAAACAAAAAACCCCGCTCGAAGCGGGGTTTCCTTAAGGCACCGATAAAAAACCTAACTACTCATACCGCAGCGACTCAACCGGATCGACGCCTGCCGCTTTTCGTGCCGGGAACACGCCGGCTATAAAACCGATCATAGTAAGTATACCGACGGTCATCAACATCGTAAACTCCGATAACACGGGTGCTCCGAAGAACTGCCATGCACCTTCATCCAATCCCAACGATCGCACTCCGAATATCACCGAAGCCGAGAAAGCAAGACCAATCCCTCCGCCGAGTAACGCGAGAAATACGGCTTCAAAGATGAATTGCGACGTAATGTGCCATCTTCTGGCGCCGACGGCTTTCTTTATCCCGATCTCGCGTGTACGCTCTTTCACCGCAACATACATAATATTCGCAACACCTACCCCCGCAATCATCAGGGTAAAAAATCCGACGGTAAAAAGAAAAATTGCAACGCCCAAACCGACCCGGCGGCTTATTTGCTCCGCTTCAATAAAATCCCAGATCTGCAGCGCGCGTTCATCGGTTGGATCGAACTTATATTTCGCACCCAGAATACGTGCCAATTCATCTTTGACTATTTCCTGATTCATAGGATCGGTCGGACGAATGAGCAGCGAATGCACCGTACGACTGCCGTACATTGTCCGGAACGTCGTATGTGGAATAATGGCGCGGTCGGCGTCCGGACCGTTACTCATGGACGTTTGAAACTTTTCCTGCATCACGCCGACAACGGTAAACGGAACGTGATCGATAAAAACGTTTTTGCCGACCGGATCGACGTCCGGGAAGAGCCGCTTCGCTATGTTATCACCGAGAAAAACAACGCGCCGCTGCTCACTGACATCCCGTACGTTGAGGAATCTGCCGCCTGCAACGGCGAACATGGAGCGCATTGCGGAAAAATCGGGATTTACGCCTTCACCGTACGTCGTCGTCGATGCATACTCCGACCGAAGATGCATCCCCCATCTTCCATATTGCGGACTGATCATCTCTATTTGCGGAATACTCCTGGCGAGCATATCCACATCTTCTTCGGTAAACCGCACCGGTCTTCCGATATTAAGGCCCTCGTAGGTTTTGCTCGTCTGCCCTCCGTATACGATCATCATCTGATTCCCTGCGTTCAGCATCCCCTCAAGCATACGGTCGCCGAGTCCTTCACCGAACGAGAGCAATAACACGACGGCAATTGTTCCCCATGTTATCGCGATCACCGTGAGAAACGTGCGTAATTTCTGCTTCCGTATATCCTGAAGAAACTCTCTGATGAGTATGAGCAACATGTTATTTTCGCTTTCCTGTATGATGAAGAAAGATCACTGTTGGTTTTCAGATTAACTCCGTAAACATTCCACCACATCGAGCCGCGAAGCACGCCGCGCAGGCAGCAATCCGGCTGCCAGCCCGACACAGGCGAGCACCGCAAATGCACCGAGACCGACCGCGGGTGTAAATTGAGGGGTTCCCACGTACTCACTGATCGGTATGTATTGCATCGCCTGGACAATCGCCCACCCGATCATATAACCGAGCACTCCTCCGATTGCTACCACAAAAAAGGTTTCCGCAAAAAATTGTGTCATAATGTTCCATCGCCTGGCACCTACCGAACGGCGGATACCGATCTCGGGCATCCGCTCCTGTACGACCACGAACATTATATTTGCAACTCCTATGCCCCCCACCGCGAGCGTGAAGGCACCGATCATTCCCATAAACAAGTTCATACCGAGGAAAAAATAGACCGAAAATTTCCAGAACTCGTTTGTATCCCATATCGTAACCGCATCCATATCGGAGGCATCGAATTTATATTTCCTGCTCAATACCTGACGGACCTGTGTGTGGACCTCTTCAAATACCCGCGGATCGACCGGTGTATATATTATATTGTTAATGCGTTCGGTTCCGTACAACGCGGAGAATGTCGTCGCCGGTATAAACGTCCTGTCCTGGTCGCGTGCTGAATATGATGAGTTCTGCTGTTTCGGTTCCATCACGCCGATGACCATGAATGGTATGCCGTTAATACTGACATATTTCCCCACGGCATCATCGCCGTTGAACAGAATTTCATGCACCTTATCGCCCAGAAAAATAACCCGCCGGCGTTGCTCTATATCGATTTCGTTTAACCACCGCCCTCCCTCCTGCGGGAATATATTTCGCATATCCCCGTAGTTGGGATAGACACCCCCGATATTGAGTGAGTTTAAACGATCGCCATAGCGAATTTCCTGACCCCACCGGGAATATTCGGGACCGATCTCATGGATGTCCGGTATCTGCTTCTGGAGAAGCCACGCGTCGGATTCACGCAACTGAATACGCCTGCCGATACCGTACCCCTGATGTGCTTTGGATGTCGTTCCAGGCCAGACTATCACGATCTCGTCTCCCATGCCGCGCATACTGTATATGATCTGGTCTCTGAATCCCATACTGAAGGCAAGCAGAACGATGATCGTTGCGGTACCCCACATAATGCCGAAAACGGTAAGTGCCGTACGCAGTTTCTGCTGCCTGAGGTCACGCGTAAATTCAGTAAGTAATGAAAAGATTGACATTATCTGATCTGCTCTTTTATTCTTTGGCTATTTCCTAAATCTGTTCATCCGACTCGCCGTTTACCGGACCGTTAATCGCTGAACAGGTTTCTCAAGGACAATATCACCTTCGGAAAGGCCTTCCTTCACTTCAATATTTATTGCATCGCTCAATCCGGTTTTAATCTCTACCTGCTTGCGGCCGCCCGCGCCATCGGAAATCTCGACGAAGGTTTCCCCGTTCTTGAAAGTAACGACCCGCTCGGGCAAAAGCAGTATATCCGATTTACGGGTGATAATTATATCTGCATTGGCTGAGTATCCGGCACGTAATGTCACCGTGGGGTTATCGTCGATGGCTATCTCAACCGAAAACACAGTGGCGTTATCCTGCCGGTGCGCTTTCAGTGAAATTAATGACAATGTCCCTGTGACCTCCGCATCGGGTAATGCACCCACTTTTATTTCAACCGGCATACCTTCACTCAGTTTGCCGACGTCTATCTCATCGACGTTTCCTTTAAAGATAAGATTTTCCATAGATGCCATTGTCATAAGTGCCGTCCCCGCCTGAAACGAAGTTAACGGGACGACCGGGTCACCGATATCAACCATCTTTTCAAGAATGAAACCGGTGATAGGTGCTTTTATCAGACTTTCGATTTTTGTATTCCCGATAGTCACACGTCCGGATTCCAGGAGCTCAAGATGTTCACGCCGCATCTGCAGACGGATAGTCGCATCGCTATGGCGTTTTGCCAGCTCTTCATATTCGCGGTCCGAAATCAAACCCCGATCCCGCAGCTGCCGGTTTCGGTTCATGTCTCTGGCGACATTTTCGAGCTCCACCTCAGCGAGTTCCACGTTGCGTTTCGCTTCGGCAAGTTCAAGCGGTGTCGGATCGGGTCGAATTTCGATTATCGGATCACCATATCGGACGAATGTACCGGGTTCAGCATAGATTTTGCTCACGACACCTGATATTTTGGATTTTACCTGAATTTCGTTCTGCGGTTGGATAGTACCTACAGCGAGAGCTTTTTCAACTATCGTTCCCTTTTCGACCGTTACCGTTCGTTCGGTACTCTGATCGCTGTTCGACGAACCGGACAAAAAGAATACAACTACTATCGCGATGACAATCACACCGGCGATACCGAATACTATTTTTTTTCGTTTCATGAAAGTGCCTTTTAGTAGATACGACTGCAGGAGTTTTTTATTCGGTATACGGGGAGAGATACAAAAAGTTGCGGTTCTACATGTCAATTTAGAGGATTGAATACACTTCGAAAAGTAATCTACCGCCAACGGTCATCGAGACGGTATAATCCTTCTTCGCGGGCTGCGTTTATCACATCGTTATACTCTTTCCTTGTGACCGAACGGTTGATTTTGCCGTATTTATGGGGTGTTCCGGGCACTTGACCCGCGGGATGATACTGATCCATAATGTTGATGAAGGTATCTTTCGATAATTCACGTGCGATAAATTTCAAAATTTCACGCGAATTTGCGGCATTATCCGGCATAACCAGATGCCGTACCAATACTCCCCGCAAAGCCAAACCCCCGGCATCGATTTTTAGAGGACCAACCTGCCGGTGCATTTCTTTAAGGGCAATGCGGGCGACGTCCGGATAATCTTCCGCCGCCATATAGAGCTTTGAGAACTCCCTGTCCCAGAACTTAAAATCGGGCATATACATATCGACGATACCATCCATGAGCTTCAGGGAATGCATAGAATCATAGCCACTCGTGTTATAGACAATCGGGATGCGTAACCCCATTTCAACGGCAATAGGTATCGATTCCATTATTTGAGGCACAACGTGTTCGGGCGTAACAAAATTGATATTATGACATCCTCGTTGCTGAAGCGAGATCATGATATGTGCAAGATCTTTTGCAGTCACACTTTCACCGCTCCCCTGCCAGGAAATATCGTAATTCTGACAGAAGACACATTTCAGATTACAAAATGAAAAAAATATTGTTCCGGAACCTCTCCATCCCCGCAGACAATCCTCTTCGCCGAAGTGCGGACTTGCACTGCTGATCATAGCGTACCGGCCTATCCGGCATACTCCGTGCTCATCTGCCATTCGGTTTACACGACAGTCGCGCGGACATACCTCACAACTTCTTAAAACCTTATATGCTTCTTCTACCCTATCGGAGAATATCGATCTGTCAGTTTCATATAACTTCAAATATGCAGGCGTGAAGCTGTCTCTGTTTATTACCCAACGTGAATCACTCATAGCATCAGATTAATTATTGAATGAATTCTACAGGTATTCGCTCTTATAATACCGTCGATATAGTATAAAATAACCCCCGTCTCAATGACTGTCAAGTCTTTTGAACTTTTCACCAAAATACATTATGTTATCTGCTATGAAAAAGAAAGTATTCTACGTGTGACATTATCGCACTTTAATTTCATTTCGAAGAGGTTATCGCATGCGTCATATATCTACAATAATAATATTAATAATCTTTCATTTGATAAGTATGAATGCACTCAACAGCAACGAACGGCAGCGCGCCCGGGATCTGGGCATACGGGTAGGAGTGTTTCAACCCGGCGAGCATAATGCCATCACCGATGTTCAGGGAGTTAAAGTCGGTCACAGAACAATAATCGAAGGTGATCGCATCAGGACGGGAGTGACGGCTGTCATCCCGCATGGCGGCAACATGTTTTTAGAGAAAGTACCGGCGGCAATCGAACTGGGAAATGCTTTCGGCAAACTCACCGGTTACCCGCAGGTGGAAGAACTTGGTGAACTTGAAAC
>SL_3KL_010_SEDDRAFT_10003892_pt1 | contig 13531 bp, 11 predicted proteins | sample SodLakKL_010_SED_2_FD_10381 | JGI IMG/M metagenome (IMG submission 10381)
GCAACCCGGTTGCACACTTTCTGAACATCGCTTAATACATGGGATGAGAATAACACTGTCATGCCCTTTTTATTCTCCTCTTTTAAAATATCGATAAAGGTTTGCTGAACAAGCGGATCCAGGCCGCTGGTCGGCTCATCAAGAATCAGCAGTTTCGGCTGATGCAGCAGGGAGGCTATAATGCCAACCTTCTTCTTGTTGCCATAAGAAAGGCTGCTTATTTTTCTTTTTAAGTCGAGGTTTAATTTGCCGGCCAGCTCAAGTATGCGATCTGCTGCGTTCACCTTATAGAGATCTGCAGTATACTGTAGAAGCTCTAAGGCAGTCATATTCTCGTAATAGTAAATTTCTGTAGGCAGATAGCCTACATCACCAGCTATCGTTTCAGCTTCCCCGATACAGTCTTTGCCGAAAATTGAAGCACTTCCGGATGTGGGGTGGATCAAGGCTAGTAGAGTGCGAATCGTAGTAGTTTTTCCAGCTCCGTTCGGGCCTATGAAGCCGTAGATTTCGCTCTTTTCAATCGTGAAGCTAACATTTTCAATTCCACACTGTTTTCCATAATATTTAGCCAACCCTTGAACCTCAATTGCTTTTACGCTCATGATTGTTCCTCCCGGTTTTACTTGTATAAGACATTTCTCAAAAGCTCCAGGTAATCACCCAGCTCTTTTTCTATCCTGTCGTAATGAGGTTCATAATCGGAAACCTTGCGGCCGAGGCGAGTCAATTCTGCTGAGTATCCATCAACCGTCCATAAAATTATTCGTAACGCTTTTTCCGGATCGAGATCATTGCGGATTAGTGACCGGTCTGCCCTCTCAAGCAGCTGCTGTTTAAGCTCTTCCACCGGGTTTTGAAATCTGTGCAGTTCCCCGGGAAATACTTCCTGAAAAGAGAAGAAGGCGGAAGCGAGAAAGCCGTAAGTCAGGGGATGCTTATTAATAAGCTCGCGGGCGAGTAAGGAAAGATGCCAGATATTATCTATAAAATCCCGGCTTTCAAATCGTCTGGTTTTGTATTCTCCGCCAATAATTTCAATCGCATACTGGAACAAGAAAAAAAACAGATCCTTTTTTGTGCCAAAATAATGAAAGAGCAACCCCTTGGAAATTCCGGCGTATTTTACTATTTTATCGGTTCTTGCATTGCGATAGCCTTTCATGAACTCCTGCATTGCGGCAGTTATGATCCTTTGGCGTTTTTCATCCTCAATGGTCATTACTTTATGCGCTTTAATCTCTTCACTGAGATAATGGTCAAAATCTAACAGCCTGTTTATAATGATTACCTCCATTCATCCATTTAGCTGAAAGATCATGCTTTGACTTGCCAGTCAAGAACACTTTTAGCATAACAATTGTTGACTGGCAAGTCAACATGCTTTCACGAAATCGGCGGATTATTACCGTTTTTATTGAATGAATAATGGAATTAGCAATTTCATTTTTCATAAAACTATTCCTGTAATAAGTGGTGTGGGGTAACATTGTCAAAATTTTTTAATGGATGGGGCCAAGAGCTAAGCTTTGGGCACGGCAAGGCAACTTACGATAACAGCCCTATTATGTTAACAACTGAGCAGCCATAATAAGCCAATAAAAAAGCAGATGGCGGAAATCCAGCTGGCGAGTGAAAGCTGCATCGTACCGCTGATGCCGTGCCCGCTGGTGCAACCGTCGGCCCAGCGTGCCCCAAAACCGAGGCAGATGCCACCAAGCAAAGCTACAAATATGCGGATCAGGGCTGAGCTGCCAAAGGCTCCTGCCCAGAGCGACGGCACCCACTGCAGCTGGAAATCACCGGAAAGCAGGGCTGAGATAAAAGAGCCGATGATTATCCCGACCACCAACATCCACTGCCAGTCGATATTCAGCTTNATTTTTTTGTAGTAAAGCTTCCCTTCAACTTTCTTGCCAAAGATAACNCTTTCGATCATGCCGCTGGCTTTGGCAAATGGGGTTGAACAGGCAATCGGCTTTTTGGAGACTAGAAACGAGAACCAGCTTAATATGCCGATACCGATACCGACCACATAAGGTGACCAGCGTACTTCAGTTAAAAAATCCATTAATATCCCCCCCATTTATGATTTAGAGAAATGTTTTTCAACTTCGCTGTAATCAGAGAAGAACCTGGAACCGTGAGGGTTAACGCAGACATGGCATTCACGGACATAGCCGGCGGCGCTGTAACCGGTCATTCCACCGGCCACGTTGATGATATCTTTGAAGCCGTGCTGTTTGAGAATACTCGACCCCAGGCTGGAACGGTTACCCGAGCTGCAGATAAGAACCGTTGTTTTATCCTGATCCAGTTCATTATAGCGGGTTCTCAGGTCTGCAACCGGTATATTTACAGAACCCTTGATGTGGCTGTCTTCATACTCCATGGAGGCGCGTACATCAAGTAAGACAAAGTTGTTATTGTCGTTAATCATATCGTGGAGTTCTTCGGCTGAGATTATGCCAATGTGACTGGTGCGGTAGCCTCCGGTAGCCCAGGCATTCATACCGCCATCTAAGTATCCGACAATTTTGTCCATCCCTACCCGGTGAGCCCAGGTGTTGGCTTCAAGCGCTTTCTTATAGTCATCTGCCACGAGCAGGATTTCTTTATCGGTGGGAACAACCCAGCCGGTGAAGGTGGGGAAGTTACCGTTGAGGTCAAGATGCCAGGCGCCGGCCAGGTGTTGACTGGCAAAGCCCTGGTAACAGCGAGAATCGATAACCGTTGTATTAGGGTTTTCCAGCTTTTCTTTAAATTGGGCCGGGCTCAGTTCTTCAATACGTGGCAAATCAGCAATCTTTACCGGTCCCTTTCGATTGATCTCACTGCAGCGGCTGAAATGGTCGGGCGCCGGCGGCATGTCGTGGGTAAGTGAATGTATAAACTCAGCCTTATCTTTGATTTGAAGGGCATCATTAAACCTGCGCTCATAACCGATCGTGCTCAGCCACTTTGCTCCCATCGCCCTGCCGCAGAGCGAACCGGCGCCGTGAGCCGGGTATACTTCAGCATAATCGGGCAGCTTCAAAAGTTTATTATGCAGGCTGTCGTAGAGTTTTTCGGCCAGTTCATCCGCCTTTCCGGGGAACAGATCAGGGCGTCCCACATCTCCAACAAAGAGGGTATCGCCGACGAAGACACCGATAGGACTATCAGCACGGGATTTGTCGATGATCACATAGCTCAAGTGTTCCGGGGTATGGCCCGGGGTTTCCAGCACGTTAAGAACCATATCTTCGATTTCAACGCTGTCACCATCTGACAGGGGAACGTGATCAAAGGTACACTCTGCTGATTTTGCAATGTAAATTTTTGCTCCTGTCTTTTGCGCCAGATCCATGTGCCCGGAGATAAAATCGGCATGCAGGTGTGTCTGCATAATGTGAGTAATATCCACCCCCAGGCTTCTGGCCTCGTTGATATAGATATCGACATCGCGCCGGGGATCAATTACGGCGCAGGTGTTCTCTCCGGCCAGGATATATGAACTGTGTGCAATCTTTTCGAGAAAAAAATGTTTCAGTAACATATTAAAAACCTCCTAATTAAATTGTGCATTCTTTCTTGATAATCCAAGGATTTCTTCATCCTCTAACTCCATCACGCCTGCAAATATTTCAAGATATTAACCGGAGCAATTTCCCCACCTCATCTCACAGCTTGATTTTTCTTGCTTAGAGGAAAAACCATCGGGTATACTTCCTTCCTAATAGATTCCGGATATCAGTTCATATTTGAACTGTCCTGAATTTGCTTTTTGCTATTTTCATTCTCTGATGGTGACGCTAAAAACGTCATGTAAGTGCGCTAAACATAGTATCAAACAATATGCTAAGACAACTATTAGCAATTCCAGATATTTTGTAAACGCAAGTTAAAAAAATACTTTTAAAGGAAGAAAGTTAGTATGATTTTGATTAAAATTATGATTTATAAATGGCTGGCTTAGCTTATTACCCATATACCCAATATGGATGAACAGCTGCACCGCCTGCCTGAGCCCAAGGTTATGCCATATTATACATTCCATGTTATCATATAGGTACTTACATGGCGTGTAAGCCCTCCAAGCGGTTAATGCTATAATATGTTTAAGGCTAACTTTTGTTAAGTCGAAAGACAGAATTAAATGCTGCTTTGCTCTTCAGTGCAGGAAAATATTGGCAGGCATGATGCCGATAGGAAACGGAGGAATTAAAATGCTTAAACTGCTGCGCCACCCAATAAAATTCCTGGACGGAATTGCCGACCGTATTGTTACAGTGCTCGGGGCGGTATCACTTTCCCAGTTCCCCCAGTTTTACGGCCAGTATATGCAGCGGCTGGGCGGGCACCTTGATGAAGCCAGGCGGGCTCTCGAACAATATATCCAGGCGGCCGGGAATCTTAACATGTCCCTTGAGGAATACATCACTGAACACCTGGAGTCGGAAAGTGATGTTTTCATCTCTACCGGAAAGGTAATTCAGGACCTGGCAAATAGGGTGGAAACCCTGGAGCAGTCTTACATCGCTTTGCAGGACGCCACAATTTATAATCGCTGGTTTGTTTTCATGAGAGAAGTTGACTGGTCCATCGCCGCAGGAACCTGGGATAATTTTATGCCAGGGGTCCCGACCACTGTGGAAGGACTGACCTATGCTGTGGCTGGTTTACTGATCGGATGGGGATTATATCTTCTTTTTAAAACAGCTATCACTATTCCGGTAAAAGCGGTAAATGCAAGAAGAAAGGGTTAAACCTACTACTTCATGAAATAAATACTATCTGGTCAAACCGTATAGCAGTTCAGCTTTAACAATTGCAGCAATCTTAATTTCACTTCCACTGTATATTATACCGATATGACCACTAAAGCTGACAGGAGCCTGCTGATGCTGATAAGTTTAGGGAAGTTCATAACAAGAATACCGGTTACATTTTAGACCACGGCGAGTATTTAGGTCTGGGCTGCAGAAAGCATGATCTGAAAACCTTCTGGATCAAGCAGAGAAAACAATTTAATAGCGCCATACTTCTGAAATAAGTTAATAAGTAAGTAGTCAGGCTTGAGGACACTTATTGAAATTTTGCAGGCAAGGTTTGATTGAAAACAACAAACTTTGCCTGCATGTAAAATAATTCATTTGTGGCATAAATGATCGCCTATCTTTTACTTAACATCTCCAGGAAGATCCGAAAACCTTCACTGACAATTCTTACGTAGCTGAGAATATCTTCCGTATTCTCCTGCACATTACTGGCAGTTTCGATCAGGCTTGTATTTACTATGTCTACGGAATAATCTACCTTTTCGCCAGTACTTTTCAGAGTTGAAGACAGGCTGTGAATATTGTCAATTGTTTCAGGTATCTGAACGTCAATAACTTCCTTGTTTTTATAAACAGAGTTGCTGATTTCGTTGATGTTTTTCATGGAGTTCGTTGCGTTATTAATGATCTCCTGAATATTTTTTTCATTGTCATTGATGTGTTTATTTATAAAAAGCGCCACTTTGTTGATGCTGTTTAGGGTTATAATTAGATAGATACCGGCTACAAACAACACCAGCATCACAAGAAATATACCGAGTTCCTGCAGTGAAATGTACATTTATGATCACCCCTTCTTTTCTTTCGTGTCTTTATCGATCTTTTCTTTAGATTCTTTCACTGCTTTCTTCATATCTTTTTTTGCTTCCTTCACCGCATCTTGAATTTCATCTTTACCGTGAACGACGGCTTCTTCGATAGCTTCTTTTTCTTGCATTTTCTCTTCGACCTTGTCGCTTACTTTATCACGCGCATCTTCAACTTTATCTTCCACTTTTTCCTTGATATTATGAAATTCCTCTTTACTTTTGTCTAATGCATTCTTCGCTTTTTCGCTAATCTCTTTCCTGGTTTCTTTCCCCGCCTTAGGTGCTAATAGAATTCCGGCTGTTAAACCTACTGCAGTCCCCACAGCCAAACCGGTAGCCACCTTTGCTACAGCCTCTTTTTTCTCCTGTTTTTTCTTTTCATCTTTAACTTTTTGCAAATAATCTTTTAACATAATCATTCTCCTCCTGTAAGCATTTTATTTGCCCTTAACAAAAATTAGTCAATTTGGGCACACAATGCTCGGCATGCTATCCATCTGCCTTTATGGTATCCGTAAGAGTGCTTATATTGCTATTAGCAATATCCCCATTATTCAGTAAGCAATTACATAATAACCGTTATCCACATTTAAAAGGATTTTTTTACAACAACCTTGAATTGCTTTTACAGCGCAACTAAATATTCTTAAAGGGATGATGTTCAATGACTTCCACAGTATATTATACCGACATGACCACTAAGGCTGACAGGAGCCTGCTGGAGAAAACCAGGGAAGCAGCAAAAAGGTCCAGCATCACTAATTATATAGAAAAGGATGACCTGGTCGCTATCAAGCTCCATTTTGGCGAACCGGGAAACCTTGCCTTTACCCCTCCTCCCCTGCTCAAAATTATTACAAATATGGTCAAAGAAAAGGGCGGAAAACCCTTTTTAACCGATGCCAACACCCTGTACAGGGGCAAAAGACGTAACGCTGTCGATCATATTGAAACGGCAATCAAGAACGGCTTCACCTATGAAACTGTCGGTGCTCCCGTTATTATTGCCGATGGTTTAATCGGGGCCGATTATGTTAATGTTGAGGTTGGTGGAAAGCACTTTGATACTGTAAAAATTAGCAGCGCCGTACACCAGGCTGACGCGATCATTGCAGTAAGTCACGTGAAAGGTCACGAACTGTTTGGCTTTGGCGGAGCACTAAAAAACTTAGGGATGGGCTGCGGCAGTCCCTCCGGTAAACAGACCATGCACTCCGACATGGTGCCTAAAGTAGACCCTGAAAAATGTATTGCCTGCGGAACCTGCATTAAATACTGCCCGGAGGATGCCATATCCAGGGTAGAGGATGACAAGGCTTTTATCGATGAAGAACTCTGCATCGGGTGCGGAGAATGCGTAGCTTTTTGTCCGGTTGAGGCCATTCCGATTAACTGGAAAACTGATGAGGCTGCAATCCAGGAAAAGACCGCTGAATATGCTTGCGGGGTGGTCAAACCGAAGCAGGGCAAAACGGGCTTTATTAACTACGTTATGAATGTTACCCCGGATTGCGACTGTGCACCGTGGAATGATATCCCGATCGTTTCAAACCTTGGCATCCTTGCCTCTACGGATCCAATAGCTGTGGACCAGGCCTCTCTGGATATAATCAACCAGGCACCCGTGATCAGTAATTCAGTTTTAGGTAAAAAAAATGAACCTGCTGATGCTGATAAATTCAGGGCCGTGCATAAAAAGAATACCGGCTATATTTTAGACCACGGCGAATTTTTAGGTATGGGCAGCAGAAAACATGAGCTGAAAACTTTTTGGATGAAGCAGAGCAAAACGGTTGAATAGTAACTTGCTTCAGCAATANGTTAATAAGTAATTGGCAGGCTTGAAGACAAACTGCCAGAATGAATATGAGTGATCTATACCACCACATTTTCGATTACTTACTGTGTTTCTGCATGGTAGAATGGTTTATAAAACTAAAATGCCATCGAGGAGGAACGAAATTGCAGGAAAAAGTAGCTGTGTATAATCGTATCCGCAAAACTGGAATTATTGCTGTTATTAGAGCCAGCTCATCGGAAAATGCTCTGAAAATTACTGAAGCAGTAAAAGAAGGCGGAATAGATGTTATAGAGATTACATTAACTGTTCCTGGTGCAATAGATACTATCAAAACATTATCAAAAAGCTTTAATGAAGAGGAAATTCTCCTNGGAGCCGGGACTGTTCTGGATCCGGAATCTGCCAGACTGGCCATGCTGTCCGGGGCAAAATTCATAGTAAGCCCTTCCCTAAGCCTGGATGTTATAAAAACATGCAATCGTTACCAGGTATTAAANATGCCCGGATGTATGACAGTAACTGAAATGGTTGGCGCACTTGAAGCCGGTGCAGATATAATCAAGCTTTTCCCGGGCAGTATTTTAGGACCAAAATCCGTGAAAGCTTTTAGAGGGCCCCTACCGCAAGCACAGTTTATCCCAACGGGTGGTGTAAACCTGGAGAATGCATCAGAGTGGTTAGAAAATGGTTGTCTTGCCGTAGGGATAGGATCTGAATTAACTGCCGGTAGCGATAATGGCCTTTTTAGCGAAATAACCGAAAAGGCTCGTCAATTCAGAAATGTAGTTAAAAAGTTTCACATGCAGGATAGCTAATAAAAGCGTTATCGCTGAACTCTTCCTGATGCATCCCCTTTCATCAGCAGCTCAACTTCAGCTGATGTAATAAGGTTATAATCTCCTGGAATAGTATGCTTCAGACAGGATGAAGCAGCCGCAAATTCTATTGCATCTTTGTGCTTTTTATCACTGAGAAAACTATAAATCAGACCCGCTCCAAAAGAATCTCCTCCACCGACACGATCTACTATCGGGATAATATCGTATCTCTTTGAAATATAAAAATCAGTACCATCATATAAAAGACCGGACCAGCCGTTATGTGAAGCTGAAAAGCTTTCCCGCAGGGTTATGGCAACATATTTAAAGCCGAACTCTTTCTTTAATTTTTTCGCCACTTCTTTGTAGGATGAACCATCAACTTTGCCTTCTGAAATGTTTGCCGCCTCAGCTTCGATCCCAAAAACCTTTGCTGCGTCTTCTTCATTAGCAATACATAAATCCACATTTTCAACTAAAGCTGACATAATTTTTTTTGCTTTGTCAGTGGACCAAAGATTTTTACGGTAATTTAGATCCACGCTAACACTCACACCTGCCTTTTGTGCAGCCCAAACTGCCTCTCTAGTGATAGAAGCAGCATTTTCTCCAAGAGCCGGTGTTATACCTGTAAAGTGGAACCAAGAAGTATTATTAAATATCTTTTCCCAGTCAAAATCTGAAGGAACTGCTTCTGCTAGAGAAGAGTTTGCCCTGTCATAGATCACTTTTGAAGGCCGTTGTGCCGAACCGCTTTCGAGGTAATAGATGCCAAGCCTATTGCCACCTTTAGCAACATAGCTGGTATCAACTCCGTAACGTTGCAAACTGCCTATTGCTGCCATACCAATTAAACTGTCAGGAACCCTGGTGACATAGAAAGCATTCATATTAAATTGGGCCAGCGATACAGCAACATTTGCTTCACTACCGGCGTAGGTTACATCAAAAGCCTGGGCCTGCTGAATACGCTGATGCCCGGGGGTAGAAAGTCTGAGCATTATTTCTCCGAAAGTCACGACTTTTTTATTCATAAGATAGCTCCTTCCAAATGAAAAATAATAAATTCATTACGAGAACAAACTCCATGTCGCATCTCTACCGGCATGTTCTATGGTTAAAGTTGACAATGGAAAATCTGCTTTTGAATACGGATTATCGTAGCGGGGATAACCTCCGAGCTCTACTACTTTGCCCTGCTGTCTCAGCGGTCCCTGCCAGCCAAATTCAAGCAGCCCCTGCGATGGAGAATTGTAAGCAACATTCTGTCCGTTAAATTTTAGAGAAGCACCGGCAATCCTGTCAATGAAAATATTAAATTCTCCATCGACTTCTCTCCGTCCCATTTCGCAAATCCAGATATTCTTTAAGCCGCTGGCTATGATTTCACAGCCGGCATCATCACCCTCAGTCTGCCAATAATAGCTGTTTTGCGTGCGCAAGGCAATGTAGCCATCTCCCTTTCTGCCGAAAATCCATTCTTTTTCTTCAACTACTTCATCAAAGCGATCCCGGGGAAACCAGGCATGGGTGAAAAATAATTTATTTGTCATGTAAATGCCGGGCATGCGAGAAATTCTATAGACTGCAATCAAAACATTTTTAACCTGGGCTACCCTCGGCAGGGTCCCCGATCCAACCCAATAACCAGCCGAGCTCTCTTCCTTGCTTCCCGGATGAGTTGTGAAACAAACTGTACTGGGCGACAGGGTTGCCTGCCAGATATGCTGCTGATCGCCACCATAACCAGCCCGGTAATCCTGGGCAGCACTAAGCATATAATCGGGAGTGCGGTAAGTATAAAGATTAACCTCTTCCCTGGCATTCCTGGTGATATCTTTTTCGAAGAGGCGAGCAAAAAGACCCAGCAGGTTAAATGTGCGCAGGAAATCGATCAGTTTCTTTTTCGCTTTGAACATGTCAAAAAACTGGTTTTCCCACCAACAAAAAGCATCAAACATTCGCATGGTCAGGGCTATTGTTTTTGGGTGAGTGTAAGCTTCCAGGCTGAGAAAAACCATTCCGCTGTCCAGGTCTTTAAAGTTTAGCCCCCATTTTTCAGCCTCATCAATTCTAATGCCCATGCGCTGAAGATTGATCATTTCAGAGCGGTTTTGATCTCTGGCGACTTCATAGATTACCGGAGGCAAAGTATACTCAGGACTTAAGGCCAGGGTCACGGCGCTCATATTATCGCTTCCGGAAAAAATGCCCATCCCGAATAACAGCTTTGCCGTATCGATAGTAGATTCGACCAGAGCGTTTTTCTTCTCCTTTCCATAGCTTCTCCCGTGAGTTGAAGAGAAAGCACCATAAAAATTATTTAAGGCCAGGTCATAGAGAAGTAGGTCAAGAACCATTCTTGCTTTTGATGCTATTTCTTCATCGCGACAAAAATCAACGAGGTTTACCAGGGCGGTAATATCTTCATCATAGTAAATATGTGAAAGCCACTCGCTAAAACCGGTTTTATATCTCAATAAAAGCCATTGGAGTATGCGCGGTAGGGCATGGTTCATTTTTTCCCTTCCACTCATTTTAGAGTTGCTAAATACTTCATCGGGATAAAGCTGCCCGGCCAGGTATTCATTGGCTAAGAACATAATCTGGTGATTCTCCGTCCAGTAACACATAGAGTCAATACCCGGTTCATCCGGCCAGTATTTAAAACCAAGCACAGTTTTTTTAGCACCGGCAAGAAGCTCTTCGCTTATTAACTTACTATCAGGGAACTGGTATAGCAGGCGAATTATCCCAAGCAGAACAAAGTCCGAGCAATCAAAACGTTTATCTATATATTCAATCGCTCCTTCAATTGCACCCTCATAAACCGGCCCATTATTTTTATAGAGTCTGGCCAATTCGTAATAATATCCCTTGATAGTCGGAGCAGCAGGGTTGCGCAGGCAGTGTTCCAGGAAAGCTTCTTTTCTTTTTTCATATTCCTCTTCAAAAGGAAATACCGTATATTCATCCGGACTAGGTTCTGCCGGATAACCAGGTGGAGGATTACCCTTTTGGATGACCCTAAAATCGGTTACGCTGGTTGTATGAAAAAAATCATGCTGGTAGACCTGCTCTTCATTTTCATTAGTTTGGCTGTCCATAGATCTAAATCGCTCCTTGCCTAAAATCTAAATTATTACGCTCCCCATGTTAATATCTTATGCTTTAGCCTTCTTTACTAGCCTTTAATCACTCTACGATTCTTTTCAAAATCCAGCTCTAATTCATGTTCGCCTAGAGAAATGGTAAAGACAGTCTGTCCAAAATCTGTTTGACAGTAAGGATTATTAAAGCGGGGGTAATTTCGCAAAGGAATCTCTTTCCCGTCTAATATAAAGGGCCCTTCCCAGCCAACCTGGTATAAGCCATTACCGGGAGATTCATAATTTACCTTCAACCCGTCTACCTCTACCAGGGCCCTGGCGATTGAATTGCTGAATTCCTCAAATGAACCGTCCACACTCTCTCGGCCTAAATGGCAGATCCATACATTTTGCCTTCCCAGAACAATTACTTCCTGGTCAGCATCAGGACCTTCCGTTTGCCATTCATAGGGCAAGTGTGAGTAAAGGGCCAGGTACCCTTTATTTCTGCGGCCCAGGATCCAGCTGCCTTCTCCAGTGGCAGGAAATTCTTTGATCTCATCAAAAGCCCACCTGGGAAAATAGGCATGGGTAAAAGCGAAAAGCCCGGTGTCTTCCGCTCCAATCCCCTCCAGTAAATTGGGAATGCGATCAATATTGTAAATACTGATAAGCACGTTGCGATGCTGGACTGTTCGGGGGAAACGACCTTGAGAAGCCCAGTACCCGGGACGTCCCGCTCGAAGAGAGCCGGGATTGGTTACAAACACTACTGCGTAAGGATCCAGGGTAGCCTGCCAAATGTGATGCTGGTATCCTTTCTCTCCCTTGCGGTAATCCTGGGCACAGGAGAGCATGTAGTCGGGGCTACGGTAAGTTACCTTGTTCACCTGTGATTTTACCATTCCATTGCTATCGGGACCCAACCATTCCACTCCCAGCCCCAGCAAACCCAACCTGGAGAGGGTTTGCCCCAGGTCGGCCAGGGGGGCAAAATCCGGATAGTGCCATAGGTCCCATTTATTGGCAGTATGCACTGTAAGATCTACTACTTTGGGATGGGTAAAAGCGTGCATAGCCCACCAGATAGGCACATCTTCTACATTATCAAAACTAAGGTTATATTTTTCGGCCTCTGCTTCATTGACATTAATCGAATGCCGCTCATAATTGGTCATCTCTTCGGGCAAATCCTGACCTATTTTTTCTAAGACAGGTGGCAGGTTATAGCGCTCACTAGTGGCAAAAGAAACACTGGCAATGTTATCAGTGGATTGAAAGCGGCCCAAGCCCCACAATAGGGCCTGGGTTGTAACCAGGTTATCCCCGGCAGCGCTCTTGATATGCCGCACAGAGGCCCTCCCGTGAGATGTTCCATAATGGCCATAGAATGAATCGGCTGCCATATCCAGCAGCATTATGTCCACCATAATTACAGCTTTTTGGGAAATCTCCTCGTCTTCCGCAAAGTCCACCAGGTTAAGTAAAGCCCCCATCATGTGGGCGTAATATGGGACAGAATCCCATTCGGCAAAGCCAGTTCGCGCGCGCCAGTTCATCCATCGTAGAATTTTGGCCCGGGCGTGCTCCATGCGCCACCGCCCAGACTGGTCATTGTTAGTAAATGTTTCGTCAGGAAAAAGTTGTCCGGCCAGGTACTCGGCAGTGTGAACCAGGATCTGGTGATTTTCCGTCCACAGCTCCATCTTGGAGTCGGTAGGATTAGGCTCATCCAGCCAGTACTTGAAATCCAGGAAAGTTTGCCTGATCGATTTTTTCTGGGCAGCAGTCAACAAATCGCCGTCGGCATGCTTGTAATATATACGTATTAAAGTCTGCATGCTGAAATCCGAGGTGTCTTCCCTGGAATTAACCTTGTCCAGCTCTTGCTGCAGCTTTGCCTGGGTCAAGGAAGATCCCAGTTCCATGCGGCAAAGATCCGCCCGCAAACCATCTACCTCTGCAGGCTCTTCTGCCACCCATTCCAGGTATGCCTGCCGTCTTTCTTCAAGAGATGGCTTTAAGGGTGTACGGTAAAAGGGAGGATCGCCGGGCGAAGGGCGCGAAGGGACAGGATCGCCTTCCCGTAAAGCGGGCCATTCCGGGCTTACCGCCCTTATTTCCCTGGCAATAATTCCACCTGCCACCCCGGCAGCAGCCAACCCGCCGCAACCAATGAGAAAAGATCGGCGGG
>SL_3KL_010_SEDDRAFT_10003893_pt1 | contig 13528 bp, 6 predicted proteins | sample SodLakKL_010_SED_2_FD_10381 | JGI IMG/M metagenome (IMG submission 10381)
AAGGAATTGGTTTGGTTAAAAAACAAAGGTAAGAAAAACGAAATTAGATTACCTGATGAAAATTGGAGTAATGAAAGAAGAATTCAATTGATGGATGAAGGTTGGGAAGCGAGTAGTCCGTGGTTTGAAGAGCAATTATTGGATGCTAACGGTGATATGCGTAAAATCGCACAAGAATTATTGTGTTCATTCTTAGGTAGTGGTGATAACTTCATTGCAGAAGAATACATGAAAAGAATTGAAGATAATGAGGTTATTAAAGTTCCAATTCGTCAAGAATATATGGACAATAATATGTGGATTTTTGATGACCCCGAAGATGGTGAAGATTATATCCAAGCCATTGATGCGAGTCCGGGACACGGTGAAGATTATTCAACAATCAACATATTGAAAGTTAAAGAAATTATCGAAGAAAAGGTTGTTAAAAAAGGTGATAAATTAAAAAAGGTTAAAATAAAACGTCATAAAGCAGTACAGGTTGCTGAGTATTATGGCAAAATAACACCACAACAATTAGCAGAAGTGGCTTATCAATTCGGAAAAAGATATAATGACGCATATACTGTTGTAGATATTACGGGTGGTTATGGTGTTCAAACAATTGAAAAATTACTTGAATACGGTTATCCTGAAGAAAGTATTCACTATGCTGAAGTAAGTCATAAACCATCACGTGATAGATTACAGGGTTATATTAAAAAAGGTAATAAAACACTGTCTGATGGTAGTGTAATTAAAGTAGATTTAATTCCGGGATTCTATATTGGTAATAACAGAGCATCTGTATTACTTGAAATGCAAAGAGCAATTCATATGGAAGATGTTATAATTAAATCAGCAAGATTATTAGGTGAATTAAAAACATTCGTTACTGTTGCCGGAAATAGAGTTGCTGACCATAAACGTAGTTTCCATGATGACTCAATTATGGGATTAGCAACTGGTTTATATGTTTTGAATTTCGACATGATGCGATTTAAGCAAAGTAAGGGTCAAACAGAAAAAATGTTGAATGCTTTATTAACTAACAACGATGTTAAAGAAAGAGAGTTGAGAGATAAACATATAAAACCAATGATTCCAAGAGATTCTAATCATTCAATGAATCCATATGCTGTACATTCATGGGTGTTTGGTGATTTAGAGAAATACCGTACATAATCTTTATAGTAAATAAAACTATTTATGTAAAAACTAAAAACTTTTCAAATATTTTTTAGTATTTATAAAAAAGTATAAAATTTTATAAAATGGCAGATAACGAAAAAAACAAAGGTACTATATATCAACAATTAAACAGTATGTTGAATTTAGATGGATTTGGATTTGAGAATCCGGAATCTATGTCAACAACACCACAACCTCAACAAAAAATTTTAATTAAAGGTAATAGTCCTGAAGAAATCCATCGTAAAGGATTAGAGTTAGAGCAGAAAAGAGCTTTACAGGATAAATTTTCAAGAACTACCGATAGAGGTTTTCAAAAAGCCTTACAATATGAAGCAGCACGACTTCCTGCATACATTGATTATGAAGGAATGGAATATTATCCAATTATTAGTAGTGCTTTAGATTTGTTCATGGAAGAATGTACCACAATCGGTATTAATGGTAAAATGCTAAATATTTATTCAAATAAAGAAAGAATAAAGTTACTTTTAGAGGAATTCTTTTATGATATTGTAAACGTTAACGTAAACCTTCCGTTCTGGACAAGAAATTTGGTAAAATATGGTGATAACTTCGTATTATTATATGGAGAAAGAAAAAAAGGTATTACTCACGTAAAACAAATGGTTAACTATGAAATAGAACGTTTCGAACGAGTTCAAAACGGTAAACCACTTGTTAAATTTAAAGAAAGAATGACTGGTGATGAATTCAATGCTTTTGAAATTGCTCATTTTAGGTTATTGGGTGATGACAAGTACTTACCATATGGTTCATCAATATTAAATAAAATTCGTAGAGTTTTTAGACAGTTAGTTATGGCAGAAGATGCTATGTTAACTTATCGTATTATTAGAGCAGGGGAGAAGAAAGTTTTTAAAATTGACGTAGGTAATATGGATGAAGATGATATTGAAGAATACATCTACAAAGTAGCTACCAAGTTTAAGAAAATGTCATCTGTTAATCCAAATGATGGACAAATTGATTATAGGTTCAACATATTGGGTAATGATGAAGATTATTTCTTACCTGTACGAAACTCAAATACACAAACTGGTATTGATACATTACCGGGAGCATCGAATTTAGATGCTATTCAAGACATCGAATACTTACGTGACAACCTGTTTATTGGATTGGGTGTACCCAAGCCATTCCTATCGTTTCAAGACGCTGCAGGTGGTGGTAAAAACATGGCACAGTTTGACATTAGATTTGCTAAGAAGATTAATAGAATTCAACAAGCAATAATTCAAGAATTAAATAAGATGGCTATGATTCATCTTTATTTAATGGGTTATACTGGTGAAGACTTGGGTGATTTTACTTTAACATTAACCAACCCATCTGTACAACAAGAAATGTTGAAATCTGAATTGTTGCGTGAAAAAGCACAAACTTATACCGAATTAACTCGTGGTGAAGGTGGTATTGCTGCAATGTCACATACAATGGCACAACGTCTTGTATTTAACATGACTGATAGAGAAATTGTTGAAAACTTCAAACAACAGAAAATGGAGAAAATTGTAATGCAAGAATTAGCAGATGCACCAGCTAAAATAAAAAGAACTGGATTGTTTGCAGATATAGATAAAAAATATGGTGTGATTGCCGATGATGATGTACCACCAGAAGGTGGAATGCCGGGTGATGAAGGTATGGGTGATTTAGGTGGAGCACCTGATATGGGTGGCGGTCCTGCTGCCGGAGCACCACCAACGGGTGATATTCCTTCACCCGCAGCAGGTGGTGGAGAACCTATGATGGAAAATGAAGATTTTAATAATTATTTAACAAAAATGGTTTATGGTAGTAATGCTGATAATAATCAAACCAGTATTGATACGAGAAGAAAAATCATTAATGAAAACAATAAATTAAATGAAACATTAAATTCTCAAGCTCAAAATATGGTAACAGAAATCGATGATTTGTTAAAAAAAGGTGAAAGTTTAAATAAATCTAATACTACTAATTATGGTGAAGATATTGATTTTGAGAACATTAATGATTTAGATTTAGACGATGAAAAAAACTAAACAATAAAAATTATATAAAATTATCATTTATAGTAAATTGCAGTATTTATAATAAATTGGGTATATCACATGAAAAGTATTAATATCGGAATAGTTAATTTAGTAGTTTCGAATAGTTTAAAGGAATCATACTTTAACGATAAGTATATTAATGAGTCAAAAACGTTAGTTAGTGATTTCATTAATGTAGTGAAAAATTCACCAATTCTACAATTGGAATTTAAGGTGTTTGATAATATTGAAAACAAACACATTGAAAATGAATTGATGGCTACTCGTTATATTGATAATAACATTAAACTATTTGAAGTATATACTATCAATGAAATTTTAAACGAAAGAAAAAAACTAAATCGTTTTGTTGGTGAAAATCAAATACCGGACAATAGTAAAACTAAATTGTATGAAGCGATTGATGTATTAATTCGTGAATCAATAAATGATTATGATAAAATAGATGTTGATGAAATGCACGAATCATTTACACACGTTTTAAATCATGTGAGAAAACCAAAACAATTGAATGAAAGTTCTGAAACAGATTTTGAAGAAATTACTGAAGAAATTTTAGAAATTGCGATAAAGAAGTTTAATGAAAGATATGATGTCTTAACTGAAGACGATAGAAGTTTATTGAATACTTTAGTACAATCCGATGATACCCAAAAATTGGAATTACTTGAAACATATAAAAATGAAACATTAATGTCATTAAATAAAATGAGTAATAGTAGCACTGAAGAAGGAATACAGAAAGCAATTCAAAGAATCAAAGAAATGACATATGGTGTTGGTTCAAATAATTTTAAACAAAGAATTGATGAAGATATAATCAAACTACATGAACTGAAGAAGGATTTACTATAAGTAGAAAAGGCATCGAAATCGATGCCTTTTTTTATGCCAATGGTCTTGATAAATTCTGTAACATATGAATTAATTCCGGTTGAGGATGTACATCGGATTTATCTGGTCTATATGATGTGTGTGACCAAATACCGGGTTCAGTATCTAATGCTCTTGGGTCGGGTTTCCACTGATTATTTTCAATAATTCCCCACATATCCTGACCCTTATAATCTAAATCGATATTTCTATATTTTTTTGCAACAGTTTCAATTATTAATTTAGTTGCATTTATTTGTTCTTGTGTGTATTTCTCAAATGCTTTAAATCCGTGATAACCACCAATATCATTATATTGTGGGTAAAAAATAATTTTATTATCTGGAATAGGATTTGCTCTGGTATTAGGTACTTGTTTTTGAGTATCACCATCTGTTCGTGCCGGATACCACAAACCATTATCTGCTTGCAATAATCCACCCCAACTACTTAACTCAATACCAATACTATTTTTTTGTAACAAAGAATTATTACTGTGACTTGTTCCTATATGAAATGCCCAATAATCAGTCATAAATAATTGATAAATAAAACCTGCTCTACTAACAATAAATGCAGTTGCAATTTTTTCACCCTTAGTCTGCCACCAACCCACATCACCAGCAACATTATCACCACTAACTGTATGATGTAATACAATTTGTGTTTTATTTACTGTTTTAGGTGTTCTATTATAATCCTTTTCCGGGAAAAAAATAAATCTATAACCAATATCCGTTTGTGTTGAAAGGTCTTGGGTTACAGAATCCGATTCAAACTCACTTATATCAAATCCATATTGCTCAGATTCTTTAACATTAGCTAAGAATGGTTGAAAATTTGGATTGGGTTTATATACATCATTTTCATCAAACAAATTATTATAACCAAAATAAAATAAATTTTCATTTGTTCCACCAACGTTTATTGGGTCTGGTTTGGGTCTACTTCCGTTTGATTTACCAAATTTTTGATTTAATTTATTGGTTTTATCAGCTAAACAAATGAAAATTTTCAATACATAATTTACACCTTCAACATGATAATCATTACCTCTTCTCTTTGCCTTTTCAATTGCACCACTATACGTTTTATCAGCAAATGATGCTCCACGATTATAACAAAACAATGATGTGCTTGCTAAATTATTACATCTACTACTAATATGTTTCATGTATTTAAACTGTGCCCTAATCATTACATCCGGATTATCAATTATGTTCTGATGTAGAATTGGTCGATTATATCTAGCATCACCATTATTTTCACTATTTACCCGATACGAATTTAATAAAGACGGATTTTTTAATCCATTTGTTATTTTATTAATATCTTCTTGGTCTCTTGCCGTAATACGTCTTCTCATATTTAACACAACCACATCATAAACAGTTTGCATTATAAATTGACTAATTCCTGATGCAGTACTACCATTAGCAACATAAGCCCACATAATAAAATTAGACTCTATATATGCTTGTGCTACTAATATATTTGCATCTAAATTATATTCGGCAGCATATTTTTCATACCAAAAAATAATAGCTTCTGCTAATTCACTTGAATTTTGAATTAGTTTATTGGGGTCGTTTGAGTTAGGGTCTTTGATATTACATTGCCAAACTTTTGAACGACTAACTGAACTATATGGTAATGGTGTGGTTCTTTTACCTGACAATAAGCCATTACCACCAGCAGCACAAACACCACGTATAAAATCTTTACCTTGTTCGGTAATTTTTAAATTAACTACATTTCTACTCATTTTTCCTCAATTTTTTGCTCATACATTGAATAAAATTTAGCTTCGTCAGGATTTGTATTAGCACCACCACCCAATGTTACAGTATTTTGTGATGCCATACCAGCATTAGAAGATTCAGTTGCTCCTTCATCAAATCCAAATATCGATGCCGGATTAGTTACTCTCGGTATAGGATATTTTAATATTTTAGTACCTGTAAAACTAGTGTGTATTTTATTTGGTACTATTTCATGTTCAACACTTAAAATTAGATAAGCACCATTATATAGTGGGACGTTTTCTAATTGAAAATACTGTGTTGGTTGTATCATCATATTACCCAATCCACTTATTGTTGCACTATATGCACGATTCTCATATAGGTTATATAAGTTCTGACCTTTAGGTATTGGTGCATTTGCTCTGTGGTCACCAGCTATTCTTGATAAAATTTGTATAGATTCGTTGGTTTCTGGAAATTCCTTACTATCAATTTTCATGTCTTTAAACATTGATTGATTTTGTTGAGCAAATCTAACTCTAAATGCTCGAACATCACCCCAAGGAAATTTTCTATTACCAGCTTTCTGATTGTCTCTTTCAGGATTATCTTGTACATCATCTGATTTTACAAAATCTTTACCCAATCCCGGTCCGGTCAAATCAACAATTCCGTCTTCAGTAAAATTTTTATATCTACTAATACCTGTGATATAGCTTGATGAACCACCAATATACATACAAACAAAATTAGGTGAACTATCAATCCTACCACTATCATCTATTTTAAATGAATCTTCCCATGCATTATTCGCTTCAAAACTCATGAAATTTTGAAGTGGGAAAAATTCAAATCCATTTGCCGATAACAACTGAGACAAGACACCATATAGTGAAACATTCGGGTCATCCATCAAATCAACCAATACTTCCGGGTTTATTATAGTATCACCAGCAGGATTCATTGCTCTATCAACAAAGGCGAACAAATCAATCAATCTACCACTTTCATCATTATACGTAAAACCACTTACATTTCTGTTAGGTGGGTTTGTCAACCATTTATCGTTTATGTTTTTAAATGAATAATATGTTTGGTTTATAATATCCACATCATCTGATAAGTTTCTTAATTCGTTTTGTCTATCAGTTTCAGCATCTTCAATATCATCTAAACTATTTGCTAATTTATTAAAAAATGCTTCAAAATATGCACTGTAATTATTACTTGAATTACTCATTGACGTATATAGTGTTGGTGATTGACTATTTGGTTTAAATGTTATTTCACTGTCAATTAATAAATAATTACTTTCAAGTAATGGTTTCATTATTAAATTAAAATGTGTACCATTATCCGGACTCAGTAATTCTTCAAGTAATTTAATATATTTTCCTTTTAATTCATTAACTCTATCTACACCTGTTCTTTTCGTTGAGGTTATTTCATTTTTCTTTAAAATAAACTCATCATATAAGGCTTCAAAATTCACCAACAAATCATCTAAAAAATTCCTACTAATAAAATCATCATATGCTTTTCTAAATAAGTTCTTATCTTTTAATGATAAAGAATTTTTTATATCAACAATATCTGCAAAAATAAAAAATCCACCACTATTAAAAAATTTACCTTCACCATTAACAAAGAAATTATATAATTTACCATACATTGAATTAGGGTCAATTTCTTGTCCTTCTCCCGGAACATCTATATCAACCAATGCACCAATATATGCTGCAACAAATCTTGGCAATTGTATGACTGATGGTGTTGAAAATATTGTTGTATTATAATCGTTCGGAAATCTATTAAATGGACTATTTGTATAACCAAAATTAGACAACAATATTATTGATGCGAATTTTTTATCTGTTGGGTTAGATAATATCGGATATACTTTTTCAAAATTGGTGATATCATCTACTTCACCAATAATTGGTAGTGTATCCACCCAACTCTGCATAATACTCTGAAAATCATCTAGTTTATCTTTATCACTTCTTGCACCCCTAGTAGCATCCAAAATTGCTTTATTACCATTATATTCATTTGTTAGTGGATTAATTGTAATAATATCATTAATTAAACTAATTTTATTTCTTCTTCTACTAAGATGTTTACCAGATAAATTATATGTTGTATTATCTGGAAGTCCATCACCACTTGTAGCAATACCTCTTTGACCCATCCAAATATCTCTATCTGTTGATACATATCTGGTTTTATAATTAACATTACCCACACTACCGTCTTCCTCACCATCTTTAATATAAAAAAGGTTTTCTTCTAAATATCCAAACCTTTCATCTGGATTACCATCATCCCAAAATTTTAGTTTGTTCCACCAACTTCTTTTTATTTCATTTCTAAATTCATAAATTGGTCTGTTTGGGTCTTTATTTTCATCGCTAACAACTTTATCAATGGCTTGTGTAACACTAAAACTTCTACCTAATATTAAAAAACAACCTTCGTAATTGCTATTGTTTTTATTCACATAAATGTTTTTATCAGATAATAAATAATCACGAAATTCAACATTACTTCCTGTAGCACCAGCATCTGTTCTTAGATTATATATTTGGTTGAAATTACTATTCGCATATCTATTAAAATCCTCTACGTTTGAACTATTATATCTATTAGCAAATCTTTTTAAAAGATTGCGTAATTCTTCATTACGTATTGCTGAACCTATATTAAGTGCTTCAGACTCTGCAAATAATTTAACCAATGCTGCACTTCTACCATTAGTATTTGTTATTGATTCTTCATATGATTCTGGTAATACAAATTGTGTTAATATATAAAATCTTTTTATAGCAATGTTCATTATTTGAGAAATTTTATCTTCCCCACTTGAATTAGCTAAAGCATTAACTCCATCAATTCCAAGATATGGTGAACTTACATTCGTTGAATATAATTTAGAATCAAATGGTGCTATTGGAATCCAAACAAATGTTCCATCAACATTTTGAGTCATTCTTAAATTTAATTGTCTAGTAATATCACTTTGATATTTGAAACTATCAATAAATCTCTGTATTAAAGTTAATTCCGGGAATTGATTTCCAGCACCTAAACTATCACTAATTTTTATAGGTGCAACTCTTTCTTCTCTAGTTACACCATCACGATTAACTTTATCAATAACCAACGGAAACGAATATATGTTAATGTCAGGAACATTAGAATTCGCACCGATATCCCTATAATAATCACTATTAATAATTAAATTTTTAATGTCTAAGTTGTTGTGATGATTATATGCATCTTTTGAATATCTTCTTAGAATATTAAACATTTTATCAACATCATTCAATATAATTTTAAATACATTATATACTGTTGGTATCATACCTAATTCTTCCAAAATCATAGTATTGATTTTAGTATTAAGTCTTGATATTACACCTCCTTTATCGTCACGAATTTTAGCTAATTCTTTATAGAAGAAAGTATAAATTTCGGTTATATCTAATACAGCATATATGTAAACATTTTCTTCATCATAACCATCCAAACCATAACTTGTTCTTATTGCTGTTGGTTTTTTTATTAAATTCTTAATCATGTTTTCGTTACGATTTCTAACACTATTACTAGCATTTAATATTAACGATTCACGAAATTCATCTAATAATTTCAATTGTGCATTTACTCTTCTTGCATATGATATTGATATATCTGGATATCTATTCGTCCAAATAGTTGGTGGGGATGTTGTATCGTCATCTTCTATTTCAGCAAAAATATTACCTACGTTATAAGCAATATATAATCTTGTTGGTGAATCTGCGCCAACACCTGTTCTTTGTTCATTTAATATTATTTGATTATATTCACTAATACCAGAATTAAGTTTTCTGTATTTTTGAATATCTTCTTTTAACTCAATATTTTCTTCACTATCATCTTCAATTAAAAATATTGGGGTTTTAGTGCCACTATTTAATGTTGGATTATCTAATGATGTGATTAATTGATTTAATGTTTGTTGGTATGCTTCATCATTTCTTCTTATTTCATCATAAAAATCATTATCTGTATCAGTTTCTCTAAATTTAGCATCAGCATTTAATAATTTTTTTACTTTGGTGATTAAATCGTATGTGTTTATTGGTGCTTTTTTCGAATCCGGGTCGATTTTTTCACCATTTATTAATGGGAAATTAATTACATATCTAAATAGAATATCAGCTAATGGTGCAAAAGTTAATGCAACAAATTGTGCATCAATATGAAAATTACCATTATCTGATTTAAAATCTGTTGTGTATTTTACTAAATGTAAATCATATGAAACTGCTTTACCGTAATAACCCTTTACTGTTAACCTAAAAATTGGTGGTGGGAAGTCGAATAATATTCGATATGGTGAATCTTCACCATCCGGTTGATTATTAAAAAATGACAAACCCCTTACATCAATAAAATTTATATTTACTTGCGGTATAAATGATGAGTTTATTGTTATTTTAATACTTTCTATACCAAAACTTTCATAATTTTTTCTATTTCCGGTACTTCCATCATAATAATTAGTGGTAAACATTCCATAATCCGGACTGTCTTTATCTTGATTAAAACCCATCATGTTAACTGTGATGCTTTCATCAGTACTAATACCAACACCACTTTCAAAAACTGTTCGCCCTTTTCTTGTAGCTGTTAAATCAGCATATATATGCATTTTTTCATACGGGGGCATTTCATTCACCAAACCATGTTCTAAGTTCACACAGTTAGGGTCTACTAAAACAACATTTCCATTGGTTACTACACAGCCATCGTTACTTATCATATTAAAATTTTATTATAAATACATTAGATAAGGAAATCTAAGTATAATTAATTATTCAAAACTATTTATGTTTAAAGATTTATATTGGTAAACTACTAATGTAGTAATAATTTCCGTTAATTAAAAGTATTTATAATAAAATGAAATAAAATGAGTAGAATTTTACAGGCAGGTGAAACCGGATTCGGTATTTTGATTGAGCATGATGCTGGTTACGTTAAAAGTGATTTAAATACAAACGTAATAAATGAAGGTTTTGAATTAAAAGAAAATGAACCTGTTTTAATTAACTGCATATTACAAAAATGGGGTGTAAAAAACAAAAATGGTAGAATATACCCTAAAGAAATATTAATGGCTCAGGTAAATGAATACGAGAAGTTAATTCAAGGTAATTCAGCAGTATCTGAAGCCGACCATCCGGATTCATCAATAATTTCATTAAATAATATCTCACACATGATTACAAAAATGTGGTGGGGTAAAGGTGATGATGAAAATGTTTTATATGGTCAAATAAAATTAATTGTAAGTCCCGGTTTTATTAGATACGGTGTTGTTTCAGTAATTGGTGATAAAATAATTCTTTATTTAATGAATAAAATTCGCTTAGGTATTTCAAGTCGTGGCGTAGGTTCGTTAAAAGAATTAAACGGTGAGAATTTAGTTCAGGATGATTTTGAATTAATTGGTTTTGACTTAGTTGCAACACCGAGTACACCCGGTGCATACTTATTTCCAAGCACTAAATCAAGTGTTAGTTTTGGAGAAAATTATACGAAGAAAAATGGTGTTTATTTAAAAGAAGAGGATGAAAAAATAATAAATGCGGTGAACAAGTTTGTTTTGTAAAAATCACAATATAGTCAAAAATTATCTAAAATACAAGTTTTTTTAGTGATTTTTACAAAAAATTATACTTTTTCTTTTAGAAAACGTATTTATATAAAAATTATAGTATTAGATACGGAATTTTGAAACATGGAAAAAAATAATAATAAATCAATACTTAAAGATGCTTTGAGTGATTATAATCAAATCATGGAAGCAGCAAAAGCTAATGCTACTAAAAAATTAGCAGAGCAATTCCCTGAAAAATTTGGTGAGTTACTTAAAGAAGAAATTAAAAATAATAAAAAATCAGTTAAAGAGTCATATAAAAAAGTTGACGAAGTTAAAGAATCTGAAGAAGATATAACTGAACAAAACGAAGAATCTGTTATGGAAAACAACGAAAAAGAGACCAATGAGGTCGTAGAAACTGCTGGTAAAGGCAAGCCATTTACAAATGAAAAGGGTGGTAAAGGAAGTGAAGACCAACCTTTTGATGAAAAAAATAAAGGTAAAAAGGGTGGAGATGACCAACCTTTTAAAGAAAAACCAAAATCAAATACGATGAAAAAAGTAAATGAAGAACGTGATAAAGATTTTATGGGTGACCTTGAATCAGAAACTCCGAACAAAGAAAAAGACGAGAAAATGAAAAAAGGTAACGCTTATAAAGATAGTCCAGTTTCACCTTCTTCTGGTAAACCTATGTCAGATTTAAAAGAAGATGTTGACCTTACAGGTGCTGACTCTAGTACTTTAGGTTCTGCTATTGAAGGTGCTGATGCTGACGATGATTTCAATGTAATTACAATGGATGATATCGAAAGAGAAATTGCTGAAATGGAAGAACTTAACACGAACCTTTCAAGTCTTGAAGAAGAAGATAGTGGTGATATTATGTCACAATTAAGTGAACTACAAGAAAAATTGAACGGTATTATGGGTAATCTAGGTGTTAGCGAACAAAAAAGACAAGCTGGTGCGCAAAATTTTGCAGCTAGAGAAAAAATGGGTAAGCCCGGTGGACATGCTGGTATGGATACTCAACTAATCGATGAAGACGATGTTGTAGAACAACGTAATCATGGTGGTAGACAATCTATTCCGGGACGTGAAAGCGGTGGTCCTACTCAATCAATGCTTGATGAAGAAGACTTCAATATTTCTGATGAAGAAATTGATGCTATTTTAAGTCAAGATAAAGGTGGTAATGAATTTGATGTTGATGAAACTATGCAACACACAATTACTCATTCAAATGCAAGACAAACTGGTGCTCAAAACCATACAAACTATGGTAAGGAAAACAGATTGCGTCATGCAATGAGAGAAGGTAGTGATAAAAAAGTTCAGGGTTTGATTAACGAAAACAAAAAGTTAATTAAAAAAGTTAATGAAACTAAAAAATACAGAGAATCTGTTACCAATCTAGTTGAGAGCTATAAAAGCGCACTCGAAAAATATAGGAATCAGTTGAAGGAAATGGCGGTTTTCAACACTAATTTGGCTCACGTCAATAATTTATTAGTGAACGAAGAATTGGCATTAACTCAGGATGATAAAGTTAAAATTATTAACGAATTTAAAGTAGTTAATACTATTACTGCTTCACAAGACAAGTACAAATCTTTCCTTACTGAAATGAAAAAAAGTAGAAAAACAATAAGTGAAAGTGTTGAAGATAAAGTGAATACCTCAATCCAATCATCTTCAAAAAATAAACTTGACGAAGTAGTTGAAAAAACAGCATACGAAAACAACGACCATATCGATAAAATGAAAAAATTGATTGAGTACGTTGAAAATAGAGGAAATAAAAAAATAATTTAATTTATAAAATAAAAAATTTAATATTATGGGATTTTTAACCGAAAGCGCAGATGTTGGTAACATTGGTTTGAAACAATTGCGTGAACAAAGAGAAGTAACTACAAACCGTTGGGAAAAAATAGGTTTGTTAGAAGGATTAGAAGGTAACGTGAAAGAAAACTGTGCGCAGTTATTCGAAAACCAGTTATCTTATATGATTAACGAGTCTA
>SL_3KL_010_SEDDRAFT_10003894_pt1 | contig 13527 bp, 10 predicted proteins | sample SodLakKL_010_SED_2_FD_10381 | JGI IMG/M metagenome (IMG submission 10381)
GTGGGTCACGAGGTGGATTTCAGCATCAGCGATTTTGTGGCGGATGCCCGGGCGGCCACACCCACACAGGCGGCGATGATTGCCGCGCCGGATATCAACGATCTGAAAATGCAGATTGATGATTACGCGAAGGGAATTGAATCATTCCTGAAGAATAAAATCGATCGGTATAAAGAGTATGTGCATAGGCTAGCCCATTCGCACGCCCTGTTGAAGGTGCAGGATCGAATCTCCCATCAAAAAAACCGCGTGGAGACAATGCGGGAACGGCTGAAGAATCATTTCGACAAAAGGATCTACGAACGAAAAACCGCACTCCAAAAACTTACTCACGCCCTGGAGCAAAAAAATCCGAAGGCACCACTAGAGCGCGGGTTTACGCGTGTACTACAGGATGGCGCATGGGTTCGATCAAAAGAGACGTTTGATGAAGAGAAAGCCCTGGAGATTGATGGAGTGATGGGGTTGTGAGAAAGGGGTAGGTTGTGGACTGGTCCAAAGCGTCACCCCGCACGAAGCGTAGCGAAGATGCGGGGTCTCCTTCTTTAAATATTAGCAGATATCGCCGTAAAGATCTTCAAACTTAGGATTCAATTCCTCGATTAGCTCGAGCTTCCACTTCCGTTTCCACTTTTTGATTTTCTTCTCTGCCTCAATTGCATCCCGCATCCGTGGATACTCATCATACCAAACCAACTTCGTTGTCTTGTACTTAATCGTAAATCCTGATCCTTCCCCTGATTTATGTTTATGTACTCTGCCACATAAATCACCGGTGACACCTGTGTAAAGAACAGTGTTGTATTTATTAGCCATTATGTATACAAATCCCCTCTTCATATTTGTATGAATGTTGTGAAGGGAATTCCTGACAGTTTTTCTAAAGAATGAACTGAAATAGAATTTTGTATTGCGTAGTGGACGGTTTCCCGTCTTGATTTATTGCTTTTTCGACAGTAGGAGATGCCGTGTCGGGGCACGGCATGACATAGAATCAGAACTTACAAACCCTACCAACCTTACTACACTTTAGCTGATTCAACACTATGCAGAAAAAGAGAACCGCGGGGGCGCTGGGACGCAGTTGAATATTAGATTTGAAGCATTATAATTCGCGTTTCCTCATCAACTCACCCAAACCCCCTCTGTCTCTCCCCCTTGGAAATGGGGAGAGTTTGTAATTGCCAGTTTACATTTTTTAGTCTGAAACTTATAAAGAGTTTTCTTTGCAACAGACAACAAACATACTCAGCGTCATAGCGCCTCTGCGGTTTTGCACCGCCCTACCTGAGCCCTCAAAAAATCCACCGAAGAGCGGCTATCCTAGCGTTCCGCTGCAGAGCAACGGAACGAGAAATACAAGAAGGGGGCTGAGTGCTTGCAGACAGGTGCCGCATGACATAAATAGAACTTATAGCTTCAAACAAATCAACGGGCAAGCCCCGAATCAAAAGCGGTCGGGCCGGCTTCGCGCACTGCCCGTTGTACATAACACTCAGCGACACTGCACCACTGCGGTTAAACTGAAGCAATAATGATGAACACCCCTCTCAGTTTCCCCGCCGGCCGGCGGAGAGAATTTTAGCTGCCCGTACACAAATCATCGATTAGACGATTACACTAAAAACTTACAACCTCAAAGAATCCACAAAATCGTCATCGCCGAGTTCGGTGGAGAGCTGCCGGAGGGCGTCCTCTATGGAGATCTGTAATTTAGTAAACGCTACATGGGCATCGTTGTCGTTGCGGAATTTTTCAACGGTTGTTTCTGCACCGGAGAGATCCAGGCGATAGACGGCATTTCGGAGATCAATAATAAAGTCCGTTTCACCATATTGTGCACTGCCCGATTCGGCCAGCTCTTCCCGCCCTTCTTCGGCAAATTTATCAATTGCGAACTTCAGATTTTGCACGGCAACTTCGGTGGATTGTTCTTCTGCTTCGATTGAATCTGCAGCTACTGCCGAAGCGTATCCCGTGAAGTGCAGGGAATCTTGTGTTGAGGTCTCGGTTCCATCATACCAATCGGGAGCTGTTCTCTCTTCAACTTCTTCGGTCTCCTCCACCGGTTCCTCTTCAGTTACAGCTTCCGGGGTGGAGCAGGCGTAAAGCAGGCCTGCGATCAAAAAAATTGATACAAAGTATTTCATCATTTAGTGTAGTGAGTAGTAGCCCGTAGCGCCGGACTCAGTTTCTATTTTTAGTTTCAGAGAACGATTCTCTTTTTGTGCTTTTGATATTCTTTTCTCAATCTCTTCCAGTGTTTTCACCGGTTTGCCATCCATTTCAATAATTTCGTAGCCAACTTTGAGCCCCCGGTTTTTGGCGATGGAGTTTGGCGCAATCCGGTGGATAAAAAACTCAAATTCCTGTGGAGATTCCGGTGATGCCAGTCCGCGTACAGAAAATCCATACTCTTCGAACTGTCCATGTACAATTCCGGAGCCGTTCCGATCTTCAGGAAGTTCATCAAAAAACTCCTCCTCTTCCGGGCGGATTTCCGGCTCATCAAATGTCATTTCTACCGGTTCGGGGCGCTCCAGCTCATCCAGTTCTACATCCCGTTCAAGCCGCTCGCCATCCCGCCAGATGGATAGGGTAATCACATCACCCGGTCGGAACATTGCCACTTTTTCCTGCAGCTGGTTTGATTCATCCACAGGCTCGCCATTAACTTCAAGGATAATATCTGAAGCACTCAGCCCCGCTTTTCCGGCGGCACCATCCTCCCCGACTTCAGCCAGTATCACTCCCCGAATTTCATCAAGCCCGGCCCTTCGGGCAATGCGTTCATCAACAGACTGTATGGTAATACCCAGCATGCCGCGGCGAACTTCGCCAAACTCTATGATATCTTGGGCAACTTTCATCGCCAGATTACTCGGAACAGCAAATCCATACCCCTGATAACTGCCGCTTTGAGAAGCAATAGCGGTATTTATGCCAATCAGTTCGCCACTGGTATTCACGAGGGCGCCCCCACTGTTTCCGCGGTTAATAGCGGCATCGGTTTGAATAAAACTCTCAATACGAAGGGCATCATCTATAATTTGAACATCCCGGCCGAGTGCGCTAACGATGCCGGCCGTTACCGTAGACTGCAGACGAAACGGATTCCCCACAGCAAGCACCCACTCACCAACATCTAAGTTGCTGGAATTGCCAATCGTAATTTGCGGAAAATTTTCTCCATCAATTTTTAGTACGGCAAGATCGGTGCTCGGGTCGCGCCCAACAATTCGTGCATCAAATATCCGCTTATCTTTTAGCGTAATTGAAATTCCATCGCGGACGGCGTGCTCCACCACATGGTTGTTGGTTAGAATATATCCATCACCGGAAATTAGTACACCCGAACCGACGGTGTTAGAGCGCGGAGGCATAAATCGGCGCCAGATAGATTCGTCATCATCCTCCATTCCTTCAATTTCGCGACTCCTGCTCGGCACAACAGTTTCAATATATACAACCGTTGGAGTAACGGTATTCGCTACAGAACGAAATACAAATCGGTCGTCAATCTTTTCAAGATCTTCATCACTCCACGCCGGAATTTCACTTCGGTTTATTTCGGTAAATTTTACTTCGGTATTATCGAAAGAGATATTTCCCTGTCGCAAAAAAGTTAAAATAATACCGATCAATACGCCGATCAGCAGTAGTAATATCCCCGTAAATAATTTATCTCTGCCTTTCATACTAATCAGTTAAAAGCTGCTCAAAAATTTTATCAGACCGGCGGGGTTTTATTCCTTCGATGTGATATTTAAAATATGTGTCCAGGTGACGGATCAGATCTTTAAGCTCGGTTTTTGATAGATCAATCTCAAAAATTGTTGATTTCATCGACTGCAACGATTCACTCACAAATAGATATTGGTTAGGAGTTAGCCGTATGGATTGATTATCCCGAGCTGTACCCGTTAACGTACCCGATTCGATATTGATATAACCGCTGTTTTCCGAATTATGTTCCTCCATCGGCTGCAGGCCAATACCGATTAGTTGTGCGAGTCGAATTTGAATATACGGGAAAATATTTTTACTAATCGTATCCTGTCCATCTACCCAGGGGAGCATTTTCAGCAGAAAGTTAAACACCGGCAGATTCGGCTCATTTTCGTGCAGCAGCTGATCGGTCAATTCCATTGTGGTGACCACCAGCGCCATTTTCTCCATATCAACCCGAATGGAATGCATTTTTTGGATGTATGATGCATCTGACAATGTCTGCACCGACCGGGTTGGTTTATGATAAAATACCGCCTCAATCATCTGACCCGGCACAAGAAATGCGGCAAATTTATTTTTGGGCCGGCGTGCCCCCTTGGCGATGACCGCAATTTTTCCGTGCGACTCCGTAAAGAGCGTGGCAATAATGCTCGACTCTTTAAAGTCTACGGTCCGAAATACAATTGCGGGTGTTTTTACAATCAAGCCGGATGAATTTTGAGTCTATCTTGCCCGTATACGGGGGGATCAATCAGAAATAATATTTTTATCCTCGAGGTACTGCACCATCGCCGGCAGGAATGTCAACGCTGTAAACAGTGTCATTCCAATTCCCACAACGGCCATGATTCCGATCGACTGCAGGCCGGGATGCATCGTAAACAGGAGTCCTGCGAAGCCGAGCATTGTTGTAAATGAGCCAATCGTAATATGCTGCCCCGTACTCGAGAGCACATCCCACATGCTTTTACGTCCTTCATCGCGGTAACGATGCGCCAGGTGGACTCCGTTATCGCACCCAATTCCAAGAATAGCCGGGAGAACCACCAGGTTGTAGAAATTAAACTTGAGGCCAAAAATCATCATAATGCCAAACAGCAGCAGAAGACCAATAACCAGCGGAATGAGCGCAATCAATGCCCACTTCAGCGACCGGAACGAGGCCAGGATAAAGAAGAAAACGATGATGAACGTTGCGATAACCATATAGGGACTTTCCGTTCTCATCAGCTCCAGCATGGAGGCGGCCACAATGGATGTACTTCCGGCGTGATAGACTTTTCCGCTTTCGAGGGTTACTTCGGAAATTTCATTTTTAAAAGCGATCGATTTCAACCCGTCCGACAGCCCCTCATTGGGATAGATGATAACAAACCGGCCTATCTCCCCATCACGCGTAATAAAACGGTTCTTTAGAAAGTCCGGAATTTGATCTTCCGTTAACGCCTCCCGTGTTTGGGATGAACGGCGTAGCAAATCTAAATTTTCATCTTCCTGATCAACAATAAAGGAGTTCTGCAGTAGTCGGCGAATTTCTGCTATCTGTTGCAGTTTCTCCTCCTTCATCTCCTCAAAAGGTGGGAACCGCTCCTGCAAAGCCTCCACTTCCTGTATCATCGTCTCGGGATTACTCTCCTTCCGCTCCCGAAGTTTGTCCACAATCTCAAATACATCATCATCTGTTTCTGCTATGATGAACGCCGGATTTCGCCGATCATCCTCATCCACCCCTCTAGAAAAATCTCGAAACTCCTGGTACTCGGGAAATTCAGGTTCCAGATTTCCAAATTCGTATTCAAATTCCAGATTGCCTGAAAGTGATACAACAGCTACTGCCGCCACAATTCCCGTAACCACGATAGTTCGGGCGTAGGGAAATCGTCGAATCAGGGTTTTCTTCTTCACTTTTTCCGATCTCGGAGGAAGCAGAATCCAGTTCCACTTTTCAAAAAGAACCAGGATTGATGGCAGCACAAACAGCATGCAGAAGAGTGCAAAAAGAATTCCCAGCCCGGCGATAAACCCAAACTCAGANAAGCCTCTAAAATCGGCAAACATCAGCACAAAAAGTGCNGCAGCCGTTGTAAAAGCACTTACGGCAATAGCACTACCCGTTTTTTCGTAGGCTTGACTAATGCTGTTTGCAACGGTATAGCCGGCAGCCCTCAGCTCAATATACCGGGCGTAGTAATGGATTCCGTAATCAATTCCGAGTCCAAACAGAATCACAAACAGCACTGAGGTCATGGTGTTTAACACGCCCAGGTGTGCGTAGGTAATTCCGAAGGTCCACATCAAACTGATGAGCAGCGGAACGCCGATCACAAGAACCGGAACCGGGGCCCGAATAAGGTGCGACCCCAGCGAGTGTTTCTGCTGTGAAGTATCACTCCTACGATAATTCACATATTTTTTGATGGAGAAATAGAGCAGAACCAGCAGAATTACGCTCGAAACACCGGTGGCAAAACTGTTCAACACATCACTCATTATAGAATCCAGCTCATTCAGGTGACGCTTCAGCCTCCCGCCAAACTGCACCTCCATCTCCGGGTGGAAACTTGCCGGTTCAAGGCGATCAATAAGCCTGCTATACTCTTCAAACATATCTTCAAGATAGCGGGTATCACTTCTCGATCCGGACGGATAGAGTGTTAAGATAGCCAGCGTGCTATCGGCATTTACCGGGTACTCAGATGGAACAAGAATATCGTAACTGTCACGAAACCGTTCCAGATCGTCATCTGCTTCTTCAAACTCTTCATCATCATCGAAGTCATCATCAAAATCTACATAAAATGGGTTCGCCTCTTCCCTTGCCTGATCGATCTCCGCCTGCAGGTAATCGGTAATCCCGATCAACTCCTCCATTGTGGCGAGGTAAAGCGCATTATCTTTCAAAAACTCGGTATCTCTTCGAAACTCTGCCCGATTAAAAAAGGGAGCATCGTGCCGATCGTAATGCAATTTCAGACTCTCTTCGGCAAGCTTTTCAGCAAACTCTACGTTCGCTTCAAAACTGGGTGATTTTATCGCCACCTCCATTTCGGTTTCTCCACCTGATGTTGCCTGCAGCTGCTCCAGTGCCTGCACGTTTGGATGAGTATCAGGCAGTAAATTTGCAAGGTCGGTATCTACCTGCAGCTTGATCGCATAAGTCCCCGCAAAAACTGCCAGAACAATCGCCGTAATCAACACCCAGTAGGGATGATTGATATTCAGGTTTATAAGTGGCTTAAATAGTTTTATAAATTTTCGCATAAACTAGTAGGCGTGCTGTAAATAGTCCTTCAAATAAACTGATGAAATAATACAATCTATTTAATTGCGGATCGGGTGTAGTTCAAAATTATCGTAATCAGCCTTTGTGAACGACTGCGTATCATCAGAAGCGCTTAATATAAGCAATGCTATGGGTCTTTTCGGAGGTTTTTCACCGAAAAACCGTTCGTAATCCTCCACGATATTTCTTTCAAAGGTTTTCCACTCTCCAATACCTTCCTTTCCTGTACCAACAACAATAATTCTCTGCCGCCCACGAAGTTTCGAAAACTCCGAGCCTACAGGATGTTTCGAGCTCCAGGTGTACCGGATTGAAACCGGTACGGTTTGGAAGAAAAGCCTGCTCGTATCAAATACAACGTAAACACTCGCAGCCACATCATTTCGCCGGCTGCTGTTTTCGTCTCCTCCTTCGGGAATATCATGGATCCGCCAATCCCATTTAAGAATGGGGTTCTGATGGATATCCAAGCCCTCTTTATCAATCAGGGGGAAATTTAAATGTTTGGCCTGAACACCTTCAAACCGTAAAAATTTACGGCTGTTTTCCTCTACAATCCGATACTTGTATTCGCTTTTGAGTGGTTCATCGTACGTTGCGGGAATCCTATCTCCATCGCGGTTGTACCACTCGTTCGGAATAGTACCCACATCGTAATGTTGAAAATCTTCAAAATAGACGACACCATCATCACCAAACGTAATAGAATTGATCGCCTCTCGGTCTTCATCATATTGAGCAGATGATATTTGTGGCAAAATAGCAATCAACAAAAAGCCGAGAATAGAAAGCAATATTTTTTTCACAGAATCAGATTTAATCGTTTGGAATTCTTAGATTTGACTGCCAACGGATTTAGAATCTATTCCGTATTTTTGGAGAGCAGAAAGTGCTATTTATTTAATACTTTTACGTTCGTAAAGTTCCCATTATTAAGAGACTGAACAAAACCGAAATCAATACTATTCCCATGAACAAATTATCTGCTAAACGCGGATTGAAAGTAATCGGAATTACACTGCTTATTTATGCAGTGCTGGTTGCTCCCCATGAAGGGGAGTTCTGGCCATTTAGCATCTATCCGATGTTTTCGCAGGCCGGAAACCCGTGGACCCGCGCCATGGTTCTCGATGTAACTGATCAACCTGCCGACGAAATCTGGGAGATGCACGCCCTTGAAGATCGCACCGCCGATGCTGTTCCTGTTGGACGGTACGGCGTAGACCAGATCGACTTCTCCAACTTTGTATCCAAAACCGAAAACTGGACAGAACAGCGTCGTAACGCCTTAATAACGATGTTTGGGGCCGATGAGATTCAGGATCAACAGTGGATGGTATCAAAAGTTAAAGGCGAACTCGTCGGGCAGGATTCGGTAGCCATTCGCATCGTCCCGTTCATTAAAATTACGGCTGATGATACCGAGCTCAATCCAAACCTGCCGGAATCTGATTACTTTAGGGGGGCGCAATGAGCTGGAAAGAGAAACTGTCTTACGAACTATTTGAACCCGACCGCGACCAGAGTCCCGGTGAAATTGTATTCTTTAAACTTTTCGAGCTCTTTGTGCTCTTTTACACCATCAAATTTGCGTGGGAGTGGGGAGTCTACACGCAGTTTCGAAACGTAGAGGTGGTTCTCCCACTCGGGCTGGCCAACTATTTCGATATTTCCATCTTTTTTGATTACAATCTCGCGCTGATCAACGCCGGGTTTATCACCATTATCGGCATTGCCAGCTACTTTCGGCTCGGCTACAAATGGCAATATATGGTGGTTATGGTACTGCTCCACATCCAGTATGTTGCGCGTTTTTCGCAGGGAGAAATTCCGCACAGCCAAAACCTGATCGGCATGTCGGTACTCTGTTTTGCCATCGGCGCCTGGTTTTTCCCCGACAAAAAGCAGATGCCCCGTTTTGTAATGGGCTCCATCATCTTTTTTATCGGACTGGGCTACACCTCCGCTTTCTTTGCAAAACTAATCGGTACCGGTTTTAACTGGTTTGATGGACGCCATCTCTGGCTCTGGATTGGCGAAAAAAGCATCGATATTTTATCACGTGAAGGAGCATGGAGCCCCAACTTTCTCCAGTCGCTCGCGCTTCAAAGTACCGCTATGGCATCCCTCATTCTGCTTATCGGCTGGTTTACCGAGCTTATTGGATTTACCATGTGGTGGAAAAAACTTCGACCCTACACCACAACGCTGCTCATCGGCATGCATTTTGGCATTACCTTAACCATGAATATCCGGTTTGATGCCTTTGTCATTCAGCTCATTTTGGTTGGTTTTCCCTGGTATATCCTGCTGGATCGATACATAAAATCCACGCCGAAGTATTTAAAGCGGTGGGTTTAGGGCCCAACCTTGCCCCATCCCCTGCCTTCGCCGAAGCGGCTACGCGCAGGCAGGCCTGTCCCCTTCCCCATCAATCCGCCATCCGGCGAATTGACATGGAAGGGGCACTCTTTAAATAGCTTATCAGCCTTTTATAAATAGTCTCATCTCCTTATGATTTAACCGCGGGGCCGCTGGATTGACGTACAACGGGCAGCCTGCCCGTTAGCTTAGAAAATTAAAAGGCACTCTCGGTTAAGCTGACCGGGGTACTGTAAAGCGGAGAGTGAGCGAAGTCATCCCGACCGCTTTTGATTCGGGGCCTGCCCGTTGATTTTTCTAATAATCTCGAGAGGAGACAGGAGGTTGATCCGTCAGCTGACGGAGAAAACTCCAGAGGTGTGTTTTTATGAGGTTTATGAGCCTAATATTAATTTCATCTCTTACCGAGGCTTCCCAACACACCCCTGACAACTACGCTGAACGCTTCGTTGCCTGTCCCCTCTCAAGAGGGGATTAAAAAAAGCCCCTCCCCGTTTTGTTCTTTTGCAAAATGGGGAGGGGTTGGGGTGGGGCAAGCACAACCGGGAAGAAACTTTATAATCAACTCTTCTAAGGAGGACTTTTAAGCTTCCATTTCCCACCACCCATCAAGCCAATATATTTTCATTGCCGGAGTCGGCTACGAAAACGCAAGCGGATCTGGTCAGTTCAACGTAGGTGCGAAGTTGGTCGATTTTAGGATCTTCCGTAAGGCCGAAGAAATCAACGTCAGCCTGGGGAGCACTCTGCAAGGCTTCTTCGAATGTTCCAATTTCTACATGTGCTGAGGCGTCTTTCAGTCGTGCCACATCAAGCAGATTCTCAAGATAACGGTAGGCATTTTCTACCTGAGATTCCTCCACCACGGTAATGACTCTCATCTCGGCATTCCAGTTCTTCTTTAGTTTATAGGCAGAGAGCAGCGCAAGATCTACATTACCGAGATCCATATTCAGATCCCAGTGTGGACTTTGCTCCCTCACCCACACATTTACACTCGCCTGCCGGCCCAGCTGAGCCACGGGATCCTCAAGATAGAGCTGAATCCCCATATTGTAGTGCCTCGCCTCATTCAGAATACTTAGAAGCTCATCATCTTTACTTTTGTCGTTCGAAACCCTGAGGAAGAGAATATTGGGCTTAAAAAATGTACCCTGCAGAGTTTGCAATGAATTAAGTACGGCTTCTCTATAATTTAGTGAATCGATCACTGACCAACGGGTGTACACATTTTCTCGACTAAACGAGCTGGCGAGGGTAAAAAGATCGTCGCGTAAAATGTCGGTGCTCATTTTTTCCGCAACTCCGATCAGTTTGATGGAGCCTTTGGGATATACCAGGTTACGAACCAGGCTGAAGCTTCCCCTGAGCTCACGCGAGCTGCGTACCGGCACAAGCAGATTGGCTTTCCATGCCCGTTCGTTATCTGCGGGCAGCATCGACACTTTTTTGGCAGCCCATTCGGCTAATGACACAAATAGGCCACTCCTCATGTCGCCGTAGGGTATTTTCAGCTTCCGATTGGTCAAATAGAGATAGGCGGCAATTACAAATGCGATGGAGATAAGACCAAACGTAGCATTGATTATAAACATCGTAAAGAGGCAACCCAGCGTACCGATCAGTGGAACAAAACGCGGCACCGGAAAAGTGGGGCGAAAACTAACCATATCCATCCGCTGTTCAATGAAAACCACCAGGTTTATCATCATATATGTAATGAGAAAAAACATGGTAATGAGCGGGGCGATGGTGTTGAGGTCACGTACCATAAGTGTGACAATCACGATACCGCCGGTAAGCAGAATGGCATTTCGAGGCTCACCGTTACCGGCAAGTTTTGAAAAGAGTTCCCCGCCTGGAAAAATACGGTGATCGCCCAGCGCCTGCAGAATTCGCGGTGCCCCAACAATGGATGCCAGCGCAGAGGAGAAAGTAGCACCGAGGAGGCCGGCCAAAACAGCAGGTGGTGAAAATGCGTAGTCGATCATCACGTTATAATTGCTCACCAGCTCATCAGGCGTCGCCACGCGGGATAGCCAGTATCCGGCCAGAACATAAATTACATAACAGATCAGAATGGCTGATATAGTGCCCAGAGGTATCGCTTTTTTTGGATTTTTGAGCTCACCAGACATATTGGCCCCAGCCATAATTCCGGTGGCTGCGGGAAAGAATACAGCAAAAACGACCCAAAAACTGACTCCCGGAAAATCATCCTCACTTGCACCGGGAAATTCGCCAAACCACTGTGGATCGTGCTCCATCACACCAAAAAAAACGCTCGCACCAACTGAAAGCAGCGCCCCAATGATTACCGCCAAGATGATATACTGAATGCGAAACGCAAGACGGGCGCTCAGAAAAGCCACGGTGAAAAGCAAGGCAAATACGGTAACATCTACCAGAAGCGCGTGATGTTCCGGAAAAATGTAGAGCCAACCCTCTCTGAATCCAAAGATATACATGGTAATGGCAAAGGTTTGTGCCAGGTAGAGCGGAATTCCCACACTGCCACCAACTTCCAGCCCGAGCGACTGCGAGATGATTGAATAAGCACCGCCCGCTTTAATACGAATATTGGTGGTAATGCACGACATGGAGAGTGCCGTAAAAGTGACGATGATAAAGGCGAGCGTAACGATTCCAAGTCCGCCGAGCAGGCCGGCGTTACCAATTACCCATCCGTGACGTACAAAGAGAATTACGCCAAGAATTGTTAAAAGCGTAGGAACGAAGACCCCTGCAAATGTTCCGTATTTATTCTGAACGGTAGACTCACGTTCATCAACCTGCTCCTGGAGTGACTCTGCTGATGATTCTTCCATCGATTTTCCGTTGTAGAGATTGGTATTACTTGATTAATCTAATAAATGGGATGGTAATTGCATAGACAATTATGTGGTATGACGGTTCAGGTCCCATCTTGCCCCATCCCCTGTCCCCTTCCCCATCAATCCGCCATCCGGCGAATTGACATGGAAGGGGCACTCTTTAAGTTATTTTTTTAGCATTTTTTAAAAAAAGCCCCTCCCCGTTTTGTTCTTTTGCAAAATGGGGAAGGGTTTGGGATGAGGCAAAAACGAATGCGTACAAGAAAAGGTGCCAAGTAGAAGTAGCCCCCTCTTTTTGCTATAATCTTACATAGATCAATACAAAAGAGAACAGAGTGAAACGAAGAAAATCCATAACGGAACTCGCAAGAGAGCTGAGAAAAAACCCTACAAATGGAGAAAAACTTCTATGGGAAATTTTGAGAAAACATCGACTAGAAGGAATTAAATTTGTTAGACAAAAACCGATTATCTACAAAGTTGACCGTGGTAAAAGCTACTTCTTTATAGCCGACTTTTACTGTCCAAGTAAAAATTTCGTTATCGAACTCGATGGTAAAATTCATGATTATCAAAAATATTACGACTACCAGCGAGATCTCGTTCTTAAAAAGATGAATCTTCAAACTTTAAGAATCAGTAACCGGGAGCTTTCAAATCCGGATTTTGTGCGATCAACGATTTTACATGAGCTTGGTGAGGGTTAAAATCTTCATGATGCTTAGTTGCCCCAACTTCGCCCCATCCCCTGTCCCCTTCCCCATCAATCCGCCATCCGGCGAATTGACATGGAAGGGGAACTCTTTAAGTTATTTTTTTTAGCATTTTTTAAAAAGCCCCTCCCCGTTTTGTTCTTTTACAAAATGGGGAGGGGTTTGGGGTGGGGCAACAGCTGTCAAGACCTGCGCGCGCTTACAGCTTGACTTTCCTGAGTCTTGCGCCATGCAACGTTTATTGCCACCCCAACCACAATCAAAACTGCTATCGAGAGAAGTACCAGCTCATAAAATGACGGTTCCCGGGGCGTCATCACAAAGCCCAAATCACTTAAAATCCGTAGCCCAATAAAGAACAGAGCCACAAATGCAACGGAGCTCCAAACACGTTTTCTGCCGGCTGGTTTGGCTATCGATTCATTCTCTTCACCGGATATAAATCGGTACACTTTTTCCCATTTTACAAAAGCAGCGTACGCCAGGAAATTGGGCAGGAAGGCGATGTTGAGCGTCATCATCGTGGAGAAGTGAAAGATCGCTGCAAAGCAAACAAACAGGCGGGTCCAGCCGGCTTTCCAAA
>SL_3KL_010_SEDDRAFT_10003895_pt1 | contig 13526 bp, 9 predicted proteins | sample SodLakKL_010_SED_2_FD_10381 | JGI IMG/M metagenome (IMG submission 10381)
AGTGTGCGCTGGGGCATGGTTACCGAGGCCGAGGTGGATCCCGATGGCCAGCGTGCGATCCTGCGGCAGGAGGGTCGGGTCCTCCACGTCCGAATTCTTGCACCTCGGGAGGCGACGTTTCAAATCGTCCAGACTGACCCGCCGCCGCACAAGCTTGACGTCGCCAACCCGGGAACCCAGATGCTCGCCTTTTTCAGCGTAGGATCCAGCGGCGGCACCACCCGCGATCTGAAAGTGGTGTTCTCTGCGGATGAATTGTCTGACGACCGCCTCGAGGCGGTGGGGGAACTCCCGCCGCCGTCGCAGTGGTCAGGGGACCTGAACCGGTGACACAGCACGCGTCACGTTTCAAACCGCGCGAACACGTGCCCCTGCGGATCCCATGCGCGGCAATCCAATTTCACGCCCATCCATCCGCCACCATTTCCTGCAGGCCGCCCGCCGTTCGCGGGGCCAACGCTGAATTCGGATTCGCAGGTATTCAATTTAACCTTGTCGTTGCTTGCTCGAGTGGTACGTTCTTGTCCGTAAGTAACGCCGGTTTCGCTGAAAACAGAGATCAAGCATGAGCAAGATGACATCAAAAGAGCGATTTTCCAGAATGTTCGACCACCGGGAGGCCGATCGAGTCCCAATCGTTGACTCCCCATGGCGTGCTACGATCGAACGATGGCAGAGAGAGGGGATGCCGGAGGACGTGAGCTACGTCGATTACTTCGACCTCGACCGGATCGGGCACGTCGGCGCCGATAGCTCTCCGCGTTTTGAGGAGCGAACGATCGAGGAGACGGACGAGTACCGCATCCACACGACCAAATGGGGTGCGACGCTCAAGAACTGGAAGCACGAGGCGTCGACACCGGAGTTCCTGGATTTCACGATCGTCGATCGCGACAGTTGGGAGAAGGCGAAGGAACGCATGACGCCCACGAAGGACAGGATCAACTGGGCGCATCTGGAGAGAAATTATGCAACATGGCGGAAAGAAGGACGGTGGATCGAAGCCGGGTTATGGTTTGGTTTTGATGTAACCCATTCGTGGATCGTCGGAACCGAACGCCTTCTTTACGCCCTTGTGGAGGACCCGGAGTGGTGCCGCGACCTGTTCGCACACGAACTCGAGACAAATCTGGCGTTGCTGGACATCATGTGGGATGCGGGGTACGAGTTCGACTGCATCAAATGGCCCGACGATATGGGGTACAAGGGAACGCAATTCTTCTCGTTGAACATGTACCGCGAGATGTTGAAGCCGTTTCATAAACGCGCGGTTGAGTGGGCTCATGAGAAGGGGGTGCGCGCTGAACTCCACTCGTGCGGAGATGTGAATCCATTCGTACCGGAGTTTGTCGAAATCGGACTCGACGCCCTCAATCCGCTCGAGGTGAAAGCCGGTATGGACCCAAGGCATCTGAAGGAAACATACGGCGATGTTCTCGTGTTTCATGGCGGAATCAACGCCGTACTTTGGGACCGCCCCGACGCGATTCGGGCCGAGATTGAGCGAGTTCTTCCGATCATGAAGCGGAACGGCGGGTACATATTCTCATCCGATCACTCGATCCCATCAAGCGTGGGTCTGGAGGACTTCAGGCAGATCGTTGCACTAGCAAAGAGTCTCGGGTCGTACTGATCGCGCGAGGCGCGAAAAGAAACGACACTCCGCTCCCGGCGATCGCCGTTATCGCCATCGTCGCCGGCGTGTTTGCGGATCAGGTCAACCCCCTGAAATCCACCCAGAACTGACGTTCCTCCTCGTTGCGTGGGTGGCCGGCGAAACCGAATTTGATGTAGAGCCGGATCGCGGGAATGCGGGCTGAGGCCGTCTTGAGGAACGCCCGGCGGTGGCCGAGGTCGCGGAGGCGCGTACAGACGCGTGAGAGCAGAGGTTTCGCCAGACCGCGACCCTGCCATTCTGGAAGGATGGCCACCCAGTGAACCTGACCGTCGCCGAGTGGAGAGTCGTGGTCGAACCAGGCCGTGGCGGTCCCGATTCTCGCGCCGCCGGGAGCGCGGAGATAGAACTGGCGTTGTCGCAAGGTGGCTTCGTCCTCGCCGAACTGGTGGGCAAACGTTTCCTCGGTGAAGGTGTTGTACCGGTCGGATCGGTGATGGATGGCGAGCCAGTCCCTCTCGGCCCCCGGAGCGTAGGGATCGATCCGAAAGTCCGCAGGGAGGGCAAACTCGGGCAGCCCCTCCAGATCCGGCCGGGTCATCGCGAGTGAGATTACTTTTGAGGAATTCATTACCTGACGATGATCGCTGCCGATCCAGCGCGTATCCCCTTCTAATGCCAGTCTTCGCGGCTGAGCTAGATTGCGATGCTCTTCGATTGCGAGGCGGATTCCACCTCCTCGACGGAGACCTCTCGCCCAAGCTCGTCCGAAAGATAGATGCCTTCGCTGATAAGCATCGTCTGGAGCGCAAGCTCCGCTGTTGGAAGCAGTGGAACGCGGTGCTGCAGGGCGGCGATCCAGTGGTGCTGAGGGGAATCATATCCGCTCTCATCCGGGTCCATCATGTGCCAGCGCCGATCCACCTCGTTCACCTCGACGGTCGCGTTCACTTCGACATCGTCCAGGGTGGCATGAAAACTCAGAGGGTTGAGGCGCAGTCCGCCGTCCGAGCCGACGATCCAACTGCTCTCAAATCCGCCCAGATGGATCGCCCAGGACTCGAGAATGTCGAGCGTCGCCCCGTTCGTGAAGCGCACAAATCCCATTCCCAGCTCCTCCACGTCATAGCGACTCTGTTCGCGGCGGGCAGCGTCCATCCCGGTCTCCTGATACACCTTGCCGCTGATGCGTGCGATCTCGGGTTGCCCCAGCAGGTGTAGCATCTCCGAGATATGGTAGACTCCCATGTCGATGAGCGCACCGCCGGCGGAGCTCGCTTTCTGCACGAAGTTCGCGGTTCCATATCCGTCGACAAAAGGGCGGCCTCGCCGGCGAAATCCGATGGAACGGGCGTGGTAGATTTCCCCAAGGCGGCCCGCGTCGATCATGCGTTTGGCGATCTTCGTCTCCTTGCTGAACAAGCGGTTGAGCTGGATGCTCAGCATCCGCTCGCACTCCTGCGCCGCTTCGACCATCGCCTTGCCGTCCACGTACGATCCTGCAATGGGTTTCTCACAGAAAACATGTTTGCCGGCCCGCAGGGCCGCAATCGTCACCGGAGCGTGGAGGTTGTTGTGCAGGCAGACATCCACCGCCACAATATCGTCTCGGTTCAACATTTCCCGGAAATCCGAGTAGGTGTGATCGATTGCGTATTCGTCCGCAACGCCCTTGAGTTCAGCGGCGTTGGTGTCGGATGCGGCCACGACCGCGACTCCGGGGATTGTTGCATAGCGCGCGAGATGCCTCTTGCCAATCTGCCCCACGCCGACGATTCCGATTCGAGTGATATCGCTCATGTGTTCTGCGTTCTGATTGTTGATGTTTTTCTGCTTCCGTCTTCAGGATCGGGAATCAAAACGTACAATTCAAGCAAGATTCTTGCGCGCCGCTGGATATCGCCAAAAAGGCGCCAGAGTGCTCCGCCAGCCTCTTCAGCCAGAGCACCATCGAAGCCGCCTCGAGAGCCGGGCGTCATTTTCTGATTGTGGCGCGTGTTCACGGTTGATTTCGTTTTGGCGATTGGATTTGTTGTGTGATGCTCACCGATTTACTCCGTCCGCTCCAAACCCCATGGCGAACCTGATCGTACAAGGCGGCAAACCACTTTCCGGAACGATTCGGCCTTCCGGGAACAAGAACTCGGTGCTCCCGCTGGTCTGTGCGACGCTGCTGACGGAGGAGGCGGTCACGTTGTCCAACGTTCCTGATATTACGGATATCCGGAAGCTTGTGGCTTTTTTCGAGTCAATGGGATCCCGGATCGATTGGAACCGGGCGAAACAGGAGTTGGTTCTGAACCACGCCAACTTCGGGGGCGACCTGGAGGAGAGTGAAATCCCCCGGGGTATGCGGTCGTCGGTGCTGCTCTTCCCGGCGTTGCTGTACCGGTTGAAGCGCATTTCGATGCACTCCAACGTCAAGGGCTGCGCGCTTGGGGTCCGCGAGATCGATCCGCACCTGGAGATTCTCAGGCAGATGGGAGCGACGGTGAGCCACAACGATGTGCTGGAGTTGAGACTGGAGCGGAAGCGCTTCAAGGCGGCGCGACATTGGCAGGACTACATGTCGGTTACGACGACGGAGAATTTCGTGATGGCCGCGGTCCTCGCGGACGGGGAGTCGGAGCTGATCAACGCGGCGAGCGAACCGCACGTCCAGGAGCTCTGCCGGTTTCTGGTGGCGATGGGCGCACGGATCGAGGGCATCGGGACCAGCGTGCTCCGGATTACAGGCGTTGATTCGCTCTGTGGAGCGGCGGCGGAAGTGTCGTCCGATCATCACGAAGTGGCGACGTTTCTCGCGCTGGGTGCGATCACGGGGGGAGAGGTCCGGGTGGAGCGGTCACTGCCCGAGCACTCTGTCCTGATCAACCGCGCCTTCGCCAAGCTTGGCGTGACGGTGGAGTACGAGGAGGGCGATACGGCAATCGTCCGAAAGGGCCAGACGTTGCGGGTTGAGGGAGTGTTCACCCCGAATCTGCTGCCGAAGATCGAGGCGGCCCCATGGCCGTATTTTCCTGTGGATCTTCTGCCGCCCATGGTGGCGTTGGCGGCCCGGGCGGAGGGCGTGATCCAATTCTGGAACAAGGTGTATGAGGGGGGATTTCTGTGGGTTCCCGAGCTGGTCAAGTTCGGCGCGCACGTGGTGACGAGCGATCCGCACCGCATCATCGTGTTTGGAAGCCGGCCGATGCGCCCGGCCGTCGTGGATGCTCCCTACATCATACGGGCGGCGGTCGCGCTCTACATGGCGGGTGCGTGCATTGAAGGGCGGACGATCGTGAAGAATGCCGCCTCGATCCGGCGAGCCCACCCGTTTTTCGTGGAGAATCTTCAAAAACTCGGAGCCGAAGTGGAGTGGGACGAGTCGTGAGGGTTTCCGTGCCGAGGAGATGATGATATGGCAGATCGGGTTCAGATCGTGTGTATGAAATGGGGGAGCAAGTACGATGCATCGTACGTGAACAAACTCGCCTCGATGGTACGCCGCCACCTCGCGCGTCCGCATCGGTTCATCTGTTTCACCGATGATCCGACAGATCTGGACGCGGGTGTGGAGCGGCATCCTCTCCCGGAGGTGGCACTGCCGGACGGGATTCCCGAGCGTGGCTGGCGCAAGCTGGGGATCTTCCAGCGGAACCTTGCGGATTTGCAGGGGTCGACGCTGTTTCTCGATCTCGATGTGGTGATCGTGGACGCGCTCGATCCGTTTTTCGAGCACCCCGGGCGGTTCTGTATTATCCGCGACTATAAGGCGTTGCGCCGGGACCGCTATGTCGGCAATTCCTCGGTGTTCCGGTTTGAGGCCGGGACCGACGGCTGGGAGGGGATACTGGAGACATTTGTCCGGGACCGCGAGGCGATCCGCGCCCGCTTCCGCAACGAGCAGGAATACCTCTCGCACTACGTGCACAGCAGCGGTGCCCTGTCGCACTGGCCGCATGCGTGGTGTCGCAGCTTCAAGCACGACTGCATGCCTGGGTTGCCGTGGGCCTTCTTCCGGACGCCGCGCATCCCCGAGGGAGCCCGGATCATCGTCTTTCACGGACATCCCCACCCCGATGAAGCGATCGCGGGACGGTCCGGCTCGTGGAAACGCCACGTTCGTCCCACGCCGTGGGTCGCGGAGCACTGGCGGTAGTCCGCAGGCCGAGCGACGAACGGGATGTAAAGGTTTCCCGCACATGCGGGCGAAGCGGATGGGACCGGGGATCCAGGATCGATCCGCACGATTGATCCCGGGGATTTCGGCGCGGCTACCGTTCCATCGCAGCCTCGGGCGCCGGGATGTGTTGGAACGTTGCCGTTCCGTCGGGGGCGAAACGAATGCGATCTTCGCTCCGGTCGGACCAGCGCAGGCGAACCCGGTCTCCGCCGTCCGGGGTTGCTTCCCGGGTGAAGTCGATGGGGCCTTGGTCGGACCGGTCGACCGGGAGGAGCAACCACAGGAAGCGTTCGGGACGCCGGCTCTCGGTCTCGAGCCGCGCGGTGTAGGCGGGTTCCCGGATATTGAAGTCAGCGGAGTACCATCCCATGGGATGTGGCTTCTCACGTCCCCGAATGAGCTCTGCGTTCCATCGCGACGGCTCGAGCGGCACGATACGGAGGCGGGGATGTCCGTTGGCATGTGCGAGCAGACCGCGCTCATCATGCGTCACGCGGACCTTCGGATGGAAATTCCAGAGAACCGTGATCGAGGCCGGCCCGAAGTGGCGGACATAGTCGGAGACGAGCCAGAATTCACCTCTCCGGTACAGGACCCCGCGCCGGTAATGGACCGGTCCCGAGCCCGTTGCGGGATCGCTCGGAAACCGTGCATCCGCTGAGAAATAGTCGTGTGATTCGTTGACCTCCGCGATTACAGGGAGCGGGCGTTCCCGTGCTTCAAGCGGGGGGGGCTCGGGCGCCCGGCCGTTGTGGAAAAGCAGATTGTGACTCTCGGGGCCGGTGAAATACGTTCGCCACGGACCGGGCTGGTAGGTGTAGCGTCCGGAGTCGGTGAGAAGGTCCTGCCCACCCAGGGTGATGCTGAGGTGCAACCGGTCGTCGTGTTGATGACCGGTTCCGTGGGGACCGATGTCAAAGAATGCCCACTGCGCCGATGCACTCCACCCGTCACGCATGACGGCATGTCCCGCCCATGGGAAGTAACGCGTCGGCGGATCGGCCGGGAGAATGCCTGCATTCCCGTTCAGCGCGATGTAAACCCAATCCTCGCGGTCGTAGAACCGCTTGACCGCCTTTACGAACCCACGGTTGTACTCCAGGTCGGAGGCGCTGTTCAGCGGACCTGTTCCGTCTGGACGCATCACGTATGCGGAGTAGTTCCACATCTGTTCGACACGCGCGCGCAGTCCCTCCGAGACCGGAACGTTGTTGTGGGCGAGGATATCGAGAAAACGCTGGGCGTTGACCGCCACGACGCGCTGGTAGTGGTTTGTCAGTTCCTTGTAGGCACCGTCCGGGTACGTCTGATCAAATATTTCCTTCTCGGTTCGCCGGATGGCGTAGTCGAGCCACGCTTCCGACTTCCGGAACTCGGGCCACACGACCGCGACCACCGCGAGGGCCGCCTTTTCCGTGAGCAGATGATTTCCTCCCCAGAACGATGCGTAATGGCGCAAGGCATCCCCGTGGTCCGCGATGCTGGCCAGCATGAGGAGGCGGGTCTCCGGAGAAAATCGCGGTTCGTCGCGCAGTGTCTCCCAGACATAGGGCCAGGAGTCGAGCATGCGTCGTGCCGCCTCGAGCGCGCGCCATGGTTCCGAGAAGGTGAGCCGACCCGGGTAGGGGTTCGACACAATCCAATCCCGCAGATGCGCGTCAATGGCGTCGACGAACTCGATGCGACCGGTCTCGCGGTACGCGTCGAGCAGTTCGCGGAAGTAGCGATGCCGGTTCAGGAGCCATGCCCACTCCTTGTCGTCGCGGGGACCGCGGTGTCGCCAGTCGAGCCCCCGTTTCGCGGTACGGGGTTGGCGTGCGGTGACCCCCTGGATCGTGAACGTGTCCTCCAGTACCGCTTCGGCACGGGAGATCGCGATCGCGATCGGCGGGCTGTCCTGCGGGTCGAGCGAGGATTCGAGGCTGGGCGGATTGCGATCGCGGTAGTGTTTTAAGAGCAATGCGCCGGCGCGATCCCACTTCTTATCCTCCACCGCCTCATGGATGTCCGCCCATCCCGGACGGTTCAGGTCGAGTTGCGCGAAGAGCCGGGCGATGCGGGCCTCTTCGCGCTCGATGAATCCGGGCTCGAACGCGATGGTGTCGGCGGCATGGGACGGCTGAGTCCCAAGGAGCAGGCAGGCCATCAGGCAGAAGGCGAGAAACGTGCCCCGGACCGATCCTGGTTTTCTTGCGGGCCGTAATCCTCGCGCCGGCATTCGAGCAGCGGGCTGGATCGATCCGGATCCAGGAGCATCGCACCCGGGACCGATGCACACAGACTGAAACCTTCTTCCGCGTCGAAAAGAGGTCGATGACGGCAAGCACATTTGCGGGGAACTCTCTCAGATAGCGCCGCGAGAATCGATCACTTTGCTGAATCGAGACGGTGGGAGAGGCGGCGTCCGAAGAACGAGCTGCAGAAGTATAACACCAGCGCGAGAATGATTCCAATTCCGGGACGGATTGCCTGGGATTCCAGAAAGTAGCCGAGATAGTTCGGGTCGAAGTCGCGCCACGTCAGCGCCAGGTTGGCGCACAATTGCCATGCACTCACAGTGAACACGGCGAGTGCCAGAATGCGGATAGCCAGGGTGGCTGCGGCGGTGTACGGATTCATCCTGAATTTCCGGGCGATTATCGGGAAGCACTGCCGGATTGTAAATCCGAATCCACCGCGCGTTCAACCTGCGAAGGGGATGGAAACGGGTCGCGCGTGATCTCGAGGAATTGCTTCCGCATCCGGCCGGCGGCTTCTTCATCGCTTTCATATCCCTGCTCGGAGTAGGGGAGGAGGGACCGGAACCGTACGTTGACTCGTGTGAACGGGAGCGGGATGAAGTGGCGGTCCCAGGTCTTGAGACGCCATGCGAAATGGGCATCGGCGCAGACGAGCAGGATCGGTGCATCGGTTTTGCGCGCGAGCATGGTTGCGCCGCGTTGCCATGAATACATCGGTCCGCTCGGTCCGTCCGGCGAGATTCCGAGACTCTGCCCCTCGCGATACTCGGCGAGCAATTGCCGGGTCGCCGCAATGGCGCGGCGGCTGCTCGAGCCGCGAACCGGCCGCATCCCCACCCATTCATAGAAGGCGGCCTCCCACGCCGCCATCCGGCTCGGACTGACCAGGCAGCTCACCCGCCGCGGATCATAGCACTGGCGCGTGATCTCAGGGATCAGGAGCGAGCGGTTGTGCCAGGTGATGACCACCATCGGCGCCCGTCGGGCCGCCTTCTCGAACTCCTGAATCTCAGTTTCCGAAACGTGGAGGCGCAGGCTCCGGCAGTACAGGCGTAACAATCCTCCGATGAGAAACAGCGCCAGCCGCCGCCAGCCGCGGAGTTGGAAGATTGTGCCCCGGTGAAAGGCGCGTTCGGTTCGGCTGCGCTCGGTCCCGGTCCGGTTGGAAGATGTCGGCACGAGTTCCCATTGTCTGACGATTCGCGGAAAAAGCAAGTGCCCCCTCCTGACTGGTGCGACCTCGAATTACGGCTTTCGTCTGTGGATGATTTTGGCGAACTCCTGTAGTGATTTGACGGCGAGCGGGTATTTATCAAGGGATTGGAGAGCGAGGACGGCGGCCTTTGCACCGGAGAGGGTGGTCATAATGCTGACGCCGTGTTTCACGCCGGTACTGCGGATCACGTTTTCATTCTGGCGCGGGATCATGCCGTGGGGCGTATTGATGATCATCGCGATTTCGCCGTTCTTGATCAGGTCAACGATATTGGGGCGACCCTCGTTGATCTTGTGGACCTGGGTGACCTCGATATCATTCTCCCGCAGGCAGGCGGCGGTTCCGCTGGTGGAGAAGACGTGAAAGCCGAGTTTTATAAGGCGCTTGGCGAGATCGACGGCGTACGGTTTGTCGATGTCCTTGACCGACAGGAAGACATTGCCACTGCGGGGGAGCGCGGGTCCCGCCGCCATCTGGGTCTTCGCGAATGCGATCCCCAGGTCCTCGTCGAGGCCCATTACCTCGCCGGTCGAGCGCATCTCCGGGGAGAGCACGATCGGTGCTCCGGGGAAGCGAACGAATGGGAAGACCGACTCCTTCACGGTCCAATAGTGCGGGACGATCTCCTCGGTGAACCCGAGTTCGTCGAGCGTGGCTCCGGCCATGCACCGGGCCGCGAGTTTCGCCAACGGCACGCCGATGGCCTTGCTCACGAATGGAACGGTCCGGGATGCGCGCGGGTTGACCTCGAGGACGTACAGGTCGGAGTCCTTCAAGGCGAACTGCACGTTCATCAGACCACACACCTTCAACTCCTTGGCGAGCGCCTGGGTGGCATCGCGGATCTGATCGATCATGAAACGGCCGACTGTGTGCGGGGGGAGCACCATGGCCGCGTCGCCGGAGTGAACGCCGGCGAACTCGATGTGTTCGAGCATGCCGCCGATGACCGTGGTGGTTCCATCGCTGATGGCGTCGACGTCAACCTCGATGGCATCTTCCAGAAACTGGTCCAGGAGAACCGGTTTCCCGGGTGCGGCGTCGAACACCTCGCGGAGCACGCGTTCCATTTCTTCGCGATCGTAAACAATAAACATCCCCCGCCCGCCAAGCACGAATGAAGGGCGCAAGAGTATGGGAAATCCGATACGTTCGGCCTCCTTGAATGCTTCATCGGCGCTCATGGCGATACCGTTGACGGGCTGGCGCAGGCCCGCGTTGTCGAGAATGGCTTTGAAGAGCTTGCGATCCTCGGCCGCGTCGATGTTGTCCGGATCGGTTCCAATGATCTGGACCCCGTTCTGCTTCAACTCGGTTGCCAGGTTCAGCGGGGTTTGCCCGCCGTACTGAACGATCGCCCCGGTACACCCTTCCTGACGATAGACTTCGAGCACATCTTCGAGCGTGAGCGGTTCGAAATAGAGTCGATCCGAAGTGTCGTAGTCGGTTGAGACCGTCTCCGGGTTCGAGTTGACCATGACGGTTTCAATATCCGCATCCCGCAAGGCGAACGAGGCGTGCACGCAGCAGTAGTCGAACTCGATTCCCTGGCCGATACGGTTCGGCCCACCACCAAGGATCATGACTTTCCTGCGATCGGAAGGCAGTATCTCGCTTTCGTCCCCGTAGGAGGAGTAGTAATAGGGCGTGTACGCCTCGAACTCGGCGGCGCAGGTATCGACGAGTCGATAGACCGTGTTGAGCCCATGCTGTTCGCGACGTTCGCGTACGACCGGTTGTGCGAGCCCTGTGATATTTGCAATCTGTTGATCGGAGTACCCCGCCTCCTTGGCGACCCTGAGGAGCGTGGCGTCGAGCTCCGCGCCCGCGGACTCCATCTGCTGTTCGATCTCCACGAGTTCCTTGAGTTGATACAGAAACCAGGCATCGATATGCGATAGCTCGTGGATATCCTCCAGGCTCATTCCCGCACGCAGGGCGTAGCGGAAGTAGAAGATCCGGTTGCAGGTCGGGCGCGCAAGGTATGACTTGATCCTCTCCGTGTCGGTGACCTCGTCGCCGCCGAATTTACCTCCTCCACCGAACCCAAGGGAGCCGATCTCCAGTGAGCGAAGGGCCTTCTGGAGCGACTCCTTGAAGGTGCGTCCGATCGCCATGGCTTCCCCGACGGACTTCATAGAGGAGGTCAGCGTATCATCGGCATCGGGAAACTTCTCGAAGGTAAAACGGGGAATCTTTGTAACGACGTAGTCAATCGTCGGTTCGAAACTGGCCGGGGTCTCCCTGGTGATATCGTTCTGAATCTCGTCGAGACTGTAGCCGACGGCGAGTTTGGCGGCCATCTTTGCGATCGGGAACCCGGTCGCTTTAGAGGCGAGGGCGGAGCTTCGCGAGACGCGCGGGTTCATCTCGATCACCACCATGCGCCCGCTGTGCGGATCGATCGAGAACTGGATGTTGCTTCCGCCCGTCTCAACCCCGATTTCGCGGATGACCGCGAAGGAGGCGTCGCGCATGAGCTGGTACTCCTTGTCGGTGAGAGTCATGGCTGGCGCGATCGTGATCGAATCGCCGGTGTGCACCCCCATCGCGTCGAAATTCTCAATCGCGCAAATGACAACGCACTGGTCCTTGTGATCGCGCATGACCTCCATTTCGAATTCCTTCCATCCGAAGAGGTACTCCTCGATCATCACTTCATTTACCGGGGAGGCATCGAGTCCGCGCTGAATCAGATCCTCGAACTCCTCGCGGTTGAATGCGACCCCGCCGCCTGTGCCGCCGAGGGTGAAACTGGGGCGGCTGATGATCGGGAAGCGCCCGATTTCGTCGATCACACGGCGCGCCTCGTCGATGGAGTTGGCGAGGCGGCTCTGTGGGACATCGAGGCCAATCTTTTGCATCGCCTCCTTGAACAGCTCGCGGTCCTCTCCCTTTTGAATGGCTTCGTAATTGGCTCCGATCACTTCGACGCCGTGCTTTTCGAGGATCCCGGTCTCGTGCAGTTTGCAGGTGAGATTGAGGGCCGTCTGCCCGCCCAGGGTGGGCAGCAGGGCGTCAGGTCTTTCCTTTTCGAGGATCAGATCGATTACCTCGGGGGTGAGCGGCTCGATATACGTGACATCCGAGAAATCCGGATCTGTCATGATCGTGGCCGGATTGCTGTTCACAAGGATTACTTTGTACCCCTCTTCGCGCAGGGCCTTGCAGGCTTGGGTGCCGCTGTAGTCGAACTCGCAGGCCTGCCCGATAATAATGGGGCCGGAGCCGATGATGAGGATGGAATGGATATCGGTTCGTTTCGGCATTGTGGTGTCGGGTTGGCTCGAGAGTTCGGCTCTGGGCGGCGGGTAATAAAGCGCGCCGGGCGCGGCGGGGGCAAGCGAAAATCCGGCGTCCCACGGAGGAAAATAATGCAGGCCGTGGAAGCGCCTCGCTCCGGATTGTCAGGATGGTGTTGCCAAACGGCGTTTCGCCTGTCTCGTTGGGAAGGATGGAGGGTATGCTGGATCGATTGCGGCTGTCCTGGGGGCGGGAGGGGAAGATGCTGTGCGTGGGTCTGGATCCGGACACGGAGCGGCTGCCCGGTTGCGTGAAAGGGGAGGAGCGACCGCTCTTTGCGTTTTCCCGCGCGATCGTCGATGCGACCGCGGACCTGGTCTGCGCGTTCAAACCGCAGGCCGCATACTTCCACGCGGCCGCGGCGGAGAGTGAGTTGGCGGAGACAATCGCCTACATTAAAGAGCGGTACCCGCACCTGGTGGTGATTCTCGACGCAAAACGCGGTGACATTGGCGCGACGGCCCGGCAGTACGCGCTGGAGGCTTTTGTGCGGTACGGGGCCGACGCGGTCACAGTGAACCCGTACATGGGGGGAGACACGGTTGAGCCGTTCGCGCAGTACCGCGATCGGGGTGTGTTTCTCATATGCCGGACCTCAAACCCGAGTTCGGGCGACTTGCAGGAGCTGGCGACCGGGGAAGCGGGGCGTCCGCTCTTCGAGGAGGTGGCGCGTCTCGCCACGGGGCGGTGGAATGCCAATCGCAATATCGGACTGGTGGTCGGCGCTCCGTATCCGTCGGATCTCGGTCGGGTTCGAAGGCTGGCTCCCGAAGCTCCGATCCTTGTCCCGGGGATCGGAGCGCAGGGAGGGGATTTGAACGCGGTTTTGCGCGAGGGGTGCGACGTCGCCGGAGCAGGCTTGCTGATCAACGTATCGCGTGATATTATTTTTGCCGGTGACGGGCCGGATTTTGCGGACAGAGCCCGCGTGGCGGCGGAGGAATACGCGGCTGCGATTCGAAAGGCGGTCGAGGCCGGGGGGCG
>SL_3KL_010_SEDDRAFT_10003896_pt1 | contig 13524 bp, 21 predicted proteins | sample SodLakKL_010_SED_2_FD_10381 | JGI IMG/M metagenome (IMG submission 10381)
GTTATGAAACAACCAAAAGTAACATTAAAAAAAGTCAAAACCTTTTTGGGAATGGAAGGTTATGGAGTCAATGCCGATGTTTATGTTGACGGCAAACTTGCTTGCGTAGCAATTGACAGTGGCGATGGAGGTTGTATGGATTTTCAACCCAATTATAAGAATTTAGAGCAATCTAAAGCACTTATAAAAAAACTGGAAGATTACTGTGCTTCCCTGCCAAAAAAAATTATTAAAGTTGGTGGTAAAGACTATAAACACCAACCAACAATGGAAGATTTTATCAACGATAAGTTGATGGAATGGGCAAATGAAAAGGATAAGAAAAAAACGGAAAGATTGTACAAGCAAGCAATTGTATTTGGCAAACCCAATGGTACTTCATACAAGTATCTTAAATACAAAAAGCCTTTGGCTGAAATCAACAAAAATGCTTTGCAATTGCAGGTTGATGTTGTGAAAAAACAACGCTGCAAAAACGGTGAAGTTATTTTAAATACCAATTTGGAAGAATTAGGTATTACCGTTTAATTGTTGCAGAATATGCGTAGATAATGGGGGTTGATTGTTGCAAAAATTAATCCCCATTATTGCAATAAACAAGGGCAGTTATTCGTTATTATAATATACAAACCTTTAATCTTAACTAAAATGGAAAAACTACCTTTTGACAAATACGAAGAAGATTTCACCTTAGACTTTGAAAAGTATGATGAAATCACATATGCCGATTACGGTGAAGATTATATTGATATTTTTCACAACAACGAACTTGCTGCTGAACTATTGGTATATACAGACCGTGAAAATGGTAATCGTGAATACGTCTGTATAAACAATGAAGTAGTTTATTTAGACACATTGTCCGAGCAAAAAGTATAAACTGAAACCTTATAAGGCAATGTACGTATAATAGAATGTACTTATTATAAACCTTTAAACTAAATAGTTATGGAACTCACTACAAAACAAGAGCAACTTATTGATGACTTGAGAAATCATTTGATGGAACTCAATGAAAAAAAATCTTCAAACACCGGATTCAATTTTCTCGACTTAAATGAAATTAAGTCAGAAGAAGAAGAAGATATGCAACAATTCAATGAAATTGAATTACATAATCAAGCAATGAATGAAAATCAAATGAATTACCTGTTTGATGTCATTGATAAATTGGATGCCGATTTCAAAAAAGCGGGTCTTAGATTAAGATGTTATACAAACAAAAAAGATGCGTTGAGATTAAAAAAACCTATGTCAATATTTATTGAAGCATTTGATGAAAACGGAAAGCGTATTAATAGTACTGACCTGATTTGGCTTGAAGCAAAACCAAAATATGTAAGATGCGAATTCAAAGGCAGACACATTTATAAAATTGTTGAATATAAATATGGTCGCATTCACGAGAATAGATTAATATACAACACTGTTGAAGAATATATGAACTCTCCCGAAGTCAAACAACAGTTTGCCATCATGTATCGCAATCAATGTAAGTAAATATAATAACTCTCCCCGAAACTTTTGGGGAGAGTTTACGTATAATAGAATGTACTTATTATAAACCAATTAAAAATCTCACTCATGAACACTCCTGAAATAATTAAAAAAATCGATTGGACTGACTTAAGAACACAGAAAACTCTGCTGTTGGAAACCATAAACAATAAAGCAGTAAGTCCTATGCATAAAGAAGCATTGGAAGGTATCTTGGCTCTTTTAGATGCCTTACAAGACTATGCTGTGGATGAAATGGACATAGACCCTATGCATGTCTTTGATTACGAACAAGAAGACGTAAGAGATGGGTATTAGGTATTGAACCCACAATGTCCGAAGAAAAAACAATACCAGTGGATAAGTTTTTGGCATTCGTTAATGACGAAGACAATCATACCGAAGGTGAATTAGGTAATTCTTGTATTGACGTACAGACCTTAATATACCAATTCACTGATATAAAAGACACTCACAACAATCCTATTCGTGAAGGTGATGCCGTGAAAACTTTTTTAGTAATTGAAATGTTTGGTGGAATAGAACATGCTTTAATTGTAACCGATGAAGATGGAAACAATAAAGTATTTCATACCTATGAAGAAGCACAACTGGAAGCCGATGAATGCCAAGACGGTGTGGTTGTGGAAATTAAATAACATAATGTACAACCAATAAAACTCACATATCATGAAAAAAATTGAAGTAAATAAAGAACTCATTGTTAAGGCGTGGGATGAAGCAGAAGAAATTGTGACTTCAATCCTCGAACTTACAGATGAAGAACTTGTTAAATGTAAACAAACAATCATTTCAAGGGCTGCAAGGATTATGAACCATCTTAATTCATATGTTGATGATGAAGATGTTGTTCACAATGTCCAACCCCAAGAAGAAATTAAAGCAACCAAAGCAACCCTTGTTTCACCTTTGTCAAAATTGTAATTCCGACAATGTTCAATTTAAAACTTGGACAAATGCAAACTCATTTAAAGCAACCAATGATGAATGTCCAATGGATATTCAAGATACTTGGTGCAGGGATTGTGAAACCCGTTCCGGCTTTATTGTAAAACTCAAGAATGTTTAAAAAAAAGCTACAAAAGATTTGGTTATTTAAATAATTTTTTGTAGCTTTGTTACCCAATCCGTTAATTTGCGTAAGCAGGTGACCACGCATGTATGCGACACTGACGGCAATGGTACACTATGGAGCGGTGGTTGCTCCTATAACCACATAGCGTTGGATGGTTAATCGAGGGATATCCCTCGGCTGAAGAAGCAATGGCTCTGTCCCTCGGTTAACAATCCAAAGGTTTAATGAGAATTGTGAAGAAATTGTTGGTGAGTAAATAGGTTTATTGGTTCGTAAAAGCACCCCCTGGATTTTTTTTAAAAAAAAGGGGGTGTTTTGCAATAAAGCCGGTGGGTTATTCGTTATTATTATGAAAGAACAAATAAAGATGCCGGTGAATTACGGATCCACTAACTGGTGAGGCCAGGAAGCAAGTAGACTCCAAGCAACGCATTCATATTTAAATAAATATATGTTATGCATAATGAAAAAAAAATACATTACATGCAATAAACAAGGGATGTTGTTCGTTATTATAGCGAACACATAAAACACAAAAAAATGAAGACAACAATTAATTTTATCGAAAAAGTTGGTTATGGCCATTTTAAAGTATCTATTCTTTATCAAGGCAAAAAAGAATATACGGCAGTGTTAACCGACACACAAACCATTGACCAATTCAGAACAACTCCTTACAGTGAAAAAGAAAAAAAGGCGGTTGAACAAGCACGTAAAAACCTTATAAGACAAGTGAAAAGAAAAAATAATTTGCGATAATGCAATAAACCACAAATCTTATTCGTTATTATTACGAACACAACATTTACGAACCCAAATTTATTATTATGAAGTACGATTTTAATACCGGCGTAGATGCCACAGCAACAACACAACAAGATGACATTAGGTTGTCAGAAGATGCAAAAAGCATTATCTTTGAGATGTTTTCCAAAAACATTTACTCAAATCCCATTGGTAGTGTTGTAAGAGAAATTACGTCAAATTGTTTTGACAGTCATATGGAAGCTGGTTGTGATTTACCAGTACGTATTAGATTGTCCTTTGACCAAAAAACCGATAGCCATTATATTTCATTTATTGATTATGGCGTAGGTATGAGTCCGGAAAGGATTAAAGACGTTTTCAGTGTAATGTTTTCTTCGACAAAAAGGGAAACCAATCTTCAAATTGGTGCTTTTGGTTTGGGATCAAAAACTCCCCTTGCTTATAAACGACCTACAGGTATTACCGAAGGTGAATACGACAATTCATATTTTATTATTACCAACCACAACAACACCAAATATATTTATCAAGTATATAAAGGTGATTCTGGTCCTCGCATTGCTTTAATGCACGAAGAAAAAACAAGTGATCACAACGGCACAGAAGTAAAAATCCCTGTGTTGGAAAAAGACATTTCAATGTTTGCTTATGAACTGAAAAGGCAGTTATATTACTTTGAAAACATCATCTTTGAAGGCTTTGATGAAAAAGGGCATCATATTGAAAACGATTATAAAATCGTAAATGCCAAAACCTTTTTATATAGGGGTGAAAAATATGACAAGAAAATACATGTTTGTTTGGGTAAAGTAGCATATCCAATTGATTATGCAGCACTTAATCTTGATTCATACAAATACATCTATCCCATTGCCATTAAACTTAATATTGGTGATGTGAATGTAACGGTTAGCCGTGAAAATTTGGATTACAACGAAGCAACCATTAAGTTGTTGAAAAAGAAGATTGAAGAAGCTCTTGAAGAACTTAAAGAATTTACTATAAAGCAATATGACAATGTACGTAGCTTGGAAGATTTCTTTAGCACTAAATTTGGTCTTTTGCATATGCCCAATGGAAAAGCAATTGACATCAGAAGTATTGTTGCGGATGAAAAAAAGATTTTTCGCAATTTCAAATACAATTGTTTTAACTATCAAAACATAAAACTTTCATTCAATTATCTGTTTAATGCAAAGCGTTACGGCAAACCAGAAAGTAATAATCGTTGGTCAAACAATGGTTTTGAAGGCAAATATGTTAATATTATAAATGACGGCAATTTGTATTACTTTGAAGGTGAAGAATTTAAGCGCAAAGTACTAAAACAATCTTATTTGAAGAACTTGCACGACAGGTATTATATCATCAACAAAAAGGATTTGTTGTCGTTGCAAAGCAGTGAAATAATGTCCATTATCAACAGTATGAATTTGGATATTACATCCGATCAATATGTCGATGACAAAGGCAAACCACATAAAATTGTAAAGACCTTAATTGAACTTCAAGAAGAATACTTTGATATTGTACGTAAGAATGTCCAAAATTATGACGAACTGGAAGTACCTGAAATCTTTATTGAGCAAAGAAAAAAGGATAAATTAGGCAAAGACATTCTTAATTCCACAATACCAATTACCATAATAGGGTCCCGTGGAAGCGACAGGGTGACCTTTGAAACCCTTAATAAATTCAATGGCAGGATATTTTACGGCACAAAAGAAGATGAAGAATTGTTGATTAATTACGAGATAGTACACAAAACCATATTTGATGACAAACACATTGCAACATACTACAGCCCATACAATGAAAAATTCCAAACAGGGAGTTATACCTCAAAAATAATACCCGGTATTGTTTTTATTAGAGTGTCCAAACAAAATGTTAAGTATTTGGAACACATAGATAAAGCACATCATATAAGCCAATACTATAATGTTATGCTTTATCGCAAAAGGGATTACATTATAGAACAATTCCAACAAAAAGATTGTATTGATTTATATGATTTGCTAACACCCCTTTTTACTTCTTCACAGTTTGAATTAATTAATGAAGAATGGGGTGAAATAATCAATGAAATCAATATTATGATGGATGTCATTAATAAAAACAAAAACAAACACATTACAACATATCACAGCACATTTGTATTGAGTGCTTTGGATATGACTTTAAATGACATCCCCAAAAACAAGAACTATGAGAGATTGTACAAGAAAATCGACAAGGTTTACGAACTACAGGAGAAAAACCAGGAAGCATTGAAATATATCGATTACAGCTATACTTGTGAAAAACTTGACAAACATCCAAAGCTGGTTGATATATTGAAAGCTATAATTGAATTGTAAAATATGCGAAGCAGTTTTTTTTAAAATTGCTTCGCCAATTCAAAAAAAATACTTATATTTGCATTAATTACAAACACAAAAAACAAAAATTATGAACTCAATTAACGCAGTTAAAATTGGAAAAGTAGTAAACGTTTCAATTAACGGTAAACTACACAAAAAAGTTTGTGGTGACGAAAGCACGGCAAACCAACTCTTCAAAACTGTTTTGGATTGCAAAAAAAACCCCACAGAAAACAACATTAACAAAATTTATTCGTTGATGAGTGAAACCGCAAGGGTTGCATTACACAATGGTTTGGAACACGACCTAGAAACCGGTGAAATTTATATGGCTGGTTTCAATACTCCCATCCCAAAAACCCTTTTTGATGTGATTGTTGATTACAACAAAAATGGTTTTGAAATCGATCCCATCATCAATTTCTGGATGTTGTTGATGATTAATCCCGATAAAAGGATTAGGGAAAGACTGTTTGATTTTATTCAAACACACGATTTTTCTTTGACCGACAAAGGCTATATGGTTGTTTACAAAGCCGTAAACCTGAAACAATTAAATGGTAAGGGATTGGATGAGTTTGTATCCAATAATTACTTGATGGTAAAGAAGAACTGGAAATGCAGTCCAAACAAATACGTGGTTTATTTGGATGTGGAAGCAGATGAATATGCCATAACAAAAAAGCGGACATACGCCAAATGGGAAAAGGAATCCAAAGAGAATGTCCAGCGTATTGGTTTGCTTGGTGATTTGTATTTGGAAGTAGTCAAAAAAGAATGTGATGAAGAAAAAACGGTTTACACCGACATATATTCGGGCAAAATGAAAATCGTTTTGGGCAAACCAGTTGGAATTAAGAGGGAAGAATGTGATGCCGACTTTAGTAAAGACTGTAGTTATGGTTTGCATGTAGGAGCTACAAAATATGTTGAGAGGTTTGGTANTGGTTCAGCCAAAGTTTTGGTTTGCTTTGTCAACCCCGCAAATGTTGTAGCTGTTCCAGATTACGACCACAGTAAAATCCGTGTAAGTGAATACTTCCCGTTTGCACTTGCAAATTATGTTGATGGAAAAATCGATGTGGTTGAAGAATCGTATTTTGAAGACGACTATTGTACATACGAATTGGATGACCTGCAAAACCAAATAGATGCCGTTAAACAAAACGAGCAGCCACGTCAAACAGCATTGAATGCTTGTGATGATGAAAGGCCGTTGTCAGAACTTATGAAGGTCTTGCAGTCAAGAGTAATCGATATTGACGACAATCTGGTTGAGTTGGTTCGTAAATAGTTTGTGTTGTGTTTAGACTTCCCCGGCATACGGGGAAGTTTTTTATAATGTACAAAAAAAATGTTTTTATGAAAGGTACGGAATTAAGAAATAAATATTTAAAGACAAAAAAGACCGCAGAAGAACTGGAAAACACAATACACTCAAGGTTCATTGAATTGGCTGAGAAATATCCCCTGGCCGTTGTTAATATCAACAACGACCCCATTGTTGTAGAAGACATACTTTTTGACAACAATAAATTCAAACTGGATTATAATGTTATGAGTTCGTGGATATGTGAAATCGAGAGATGGGTTGAAAAAACTCAGAACAAATATGTGCAGTTAAATCTTTTGGAAGAAATAAAAAATATTAACAACAAAAATAAAAACTCTGATGACTGATAAAGAAAAAAGTATGTTTCCATACATAACATCAAATATAGCTAGGTACAAGAAAAGAATTAAGAACTACTTAAAGCTAATGTCTTTATTGGCTGGAAAGGATGTAAGCGATGAATTCCTGGACAAGATGTCGACATCAGAATTAATGATTAGTTATTATGACATCAACAACCCCTTAAGTCTGGACCACTTACTTGACTTCAGGATTACCTGTCAAAACGAAAACAAACCAGAGATGGTTGAGTACGTTGATTTTTTGATATATTGCTTGTACACAAAAAAAGTGAGGCCATATACATCCAAAGATTTTGAAAATGAAGTTAAAAGATAAAGATTTTGATATTGATTACAACCGGTTTCCAGAATATTCGAATCCATTTGTTAAAGAAATAAAGGAAATAAGCGATGAAGAATTGTTTGAATTATGTGAACACTACATCTGGCATTACTACAACAACCCCTCCTATAAGCAAGTTGAACATAGGTGGAAAATGGATAGGTGTTTTGCTGAAGCCTGGAGAAGAAACAAGAAGTATTTATATGATAACGCATATTATTTAGTTGTTGAATAAAAGAAAAATATGAAAATATCATTATTAACCATAACAACAACTTGCCTTATAATGTACGTAATAAGGGCGGTTAAGGTTTGGCTTATTAATAGAAAAGCGTATAAAGAACTGAATGTTTTGTTAATCAAAGCTAAGTTTGGTAAAAAAGAAAACAAATATGATGTAGCATATAAAACATTTGTGATTTCCAACAAAAGCAGAATGTACAAAAAAAATAAGAAATTAATCAAGAAAATACTAAATATTGTTTTATGATGACAACCAGTTTAATAATGCATTTAATAACCATCATAGTTTTGGCTTGTGTTGTTTATGCTAGAATATATGTTGATAAAAACAAAAAAAAGAAAGGAGAATAAAATGGAAAATTACTTATTTTTTATCTACGCATGTGTCTTTATTATTATTATTATCTTAGCAGCGTTCATCACCAAATATATGGTTTTAAAACAAACGGTTGATGATGCCAATAAAAAAGTAGAAGACGTTCTTTACAAAACCTCTGCTATGCTATGTTTGTTGGAAGAACATTTGGCGTATGGCGAACCACTTACCGATACAATGGAGAATGAATTAAACGGCATTTCAGATGCAATACACAATTTTATGTGTGATGAAGACAATGTACAATTTCTCAAGAAAAGCAATAGGTTGTTGATGGAGTCAATAAAAAAACAAATTGGGTTTATTTACGACACCAATACAAAAATCTTAAGAAAAAGAAGTTAAAAAAAAGAAAGGAGGAAAAAATTATGAATAATTATGAATTAATATTAATAATTTTTGTTTTAATAATTGTATTCATACTTGTGGCGTATTATACGGTATATCTGTATTTTGAAAACAGAAAGTTAATAAACAAAGAAACCCGGCGTCTGGCAAAAAAAGTGGCTGGCAAAATCGTTGACTATAGAATACTGAAGAAAAACACAGAAAATATACGACAACAACCATCCCAAAAAGAAGTGGAAAACAAAATAGAATATGCAAAATCTAAACGCAAACCTTTTAAAAAGTAAATACATTATGAGCAATATTTTATTATCGATTTCAGCAGTACTTGTTTTAGTGGCAATAATCCTTATGATTTACAAAATCGTAATCACAATTCTTAGAATAAGAAAAGAATTAAAAGAACAAAAACAAAAAGAAGTANAAAACAACAACAACTCTTAGAAGAAAGAATGATAGCTGATTGTATGGAAGACGTTAATCAAAAACCTTCCTCATACATTATGGGTTGTGATTGTGGCGTAAGCGATAAATATAGATGCCAAATATACCACGTAGATATGAAAGACAACATAGAAAAACTGCTTTGCTTAGAATGCATAAGAGAGTATTGTGAAAAAGGATATATTGTTAGTTTTTAAAGAAATACTTTATATACATACTTTACATAAATACTTTATATAAATTCTTCATATTATTAATTTTTAAATTATTTAATTATTTTATTTGTTTTCAAGTTGACCAGGGGGATCCTTAAATGGATTCCCCTTTTTTTATACACGTAGTCCAAACCAAATCCACAATGTCCACAACAACAACGCCCCTCTCTCACAATGTCCAGGAATATGGATCAGGGATATCTCTGACATAGAATGTCCAGGAATGCCTGACACAGAATGTCCATTTCTTTTATGCCAGTTGTGGTTTGGTCCACAATGTCCGGTTTCAGTTATAGAATACCCACAACAACAACACCCCATACACATTGTCCAGATTTTGGACCAAGGATATGTGTCTTAAAATGCCAGACATAGAATGTCCATTTCATTTATGCCAGTTATGGTTAGGACCACAATGTCCACACAACAACAACCATCCATTTCTGGTTTAGGATTTTTGGTTTAGTTTTTTATAAAACATATATCATAAACATATATGGGGGAAGTTATGTCATATGCCAGACATAGAATGTCCATATCATATGCCAGTTATGGTTTGGTATAGTCCACACAACAACATACCCTATAGAATGTCATATGCCAGACATAGAATGTCCATAACTCCTTTATGTTAAAAAATGTTAAATGTTGAATATTTTTTGGAAAGTTTTTAAAAGTCTGAAGTATTTATTGATAACATAAGTTATCAATAAAACATAATGCAGAAATGAAATCCCCTTATGGGGATTTTGTTGTTAATACACACATCGTCATATATAGAAATTATAATTTTTTATAAAACATAGTTTTCATAAACATATATAGGGAAAGTTATGTGTGTGCCGCCCCCAAAACAGTTATTTTGCACAATAGTTTTTTCTAATACTTTATATTTGTCGTCTAACTGCCTGATAATCAGTATCACCTATATTTATTGTTTTATATAAAAAACTATATTTATGGGGTAGTTAAAGTACATTTAAAAGGGGGTTTTTTTTAGTTATGCAACAACCACTTCCCCAAAATTATGTGAGAGAAGAAAAAAAGGAGAAAACAACCACTCCCCCAAAATTATGTGAGAGAAGAAAAAAAGGAGAAACCAGCCCTGGAAGATATGGGAAAAAATCATATGAGAATTCCCCCAAAAAAACAAGCATATAGTCTGTCTACGCCATTATTTTTATTACCAAAAATATATGTGGTTTTTTTAATAAAGTAATTTTTTTAACAATCCGTGAACTACCCACCCACGCCAGAGGCGATGGGTTGGGCTTCAGGAGTCAGCACTTTGACTAACGGCAACAGTTCGTCCTGATTTTTAAGTCTGTGTTCCCCAGACGAAATATTTTTTAAAGCAAAAGATTTTATGTTAACAGCAGCATTCACATCACGGTCAAGAACAGTAGAGCAACTTCTACAAGTCCATTCACGGTCTTTTAGTTGTAACTCTTTGTTGATAGAGCCACAGTTTGAGCAAGTCTTTGATGATGGTGCAAATCTTCCAATACGTAGCATATTTTTACCATACCAATCAGCTTTATACTCTAACATAGTTACAAAAGTTGACCAACTTGCATCACTAATTGCTTGTGCTATGTTATGGTTTTTGACCATATTTTTCACCGCTAAAGTTTCGATTGCTATCGTTTGGTTCTCACGAATTAGTTGTGTGGAAACTTTATGTAAAAAATCTTTGCGTTTGTTTACTACATCTTCGTGTAGTTTAGCGAGCTTCTTTTTGGTTCGCCTACCTTTATATTTTGAATATTTACGTTGTACATATTTTAATTTACTTTGTGCTTTACGTAGGTATTTAGATTCTCAAAAACTTCACCCTCAGAGGTAATAGCAAAGTCTTTTATTCCTAAGTCGATACCTATTGTAGTACTTTCTTTGATTGTGTCTTTAGTTGGTAATTCTTCTTTTGTATCACATAATATTGACACAAAGTACTTACCTGTTGGTGTAACACTTATAGTTGCACTCTTAATTATACCCTTAGTAGGACGATGTAGAGACATCTTAACACCTTCTTTAAACTTAGGTATTATTAAAAGGTCATCCTCTACTATTACATTTTGTGGTATTGAGAAAGATTGCCTTCCTTTATGCTTTGACTTGAACTTAGGGAAACCTGCACCTTTAAAAAACTTCTTAAAAGCAATATCCATATTTTGTATGGATTGCTGTAAACTTTGTGAGTTCACTTCTTTAAGCCAAGGAAGTTCTTTTTTGAGTTCAGGTAATTGTTTAACTAAATCAAAAGCAGAGTAGTTATGTTTAGCACTTATATATGCAGCGTTTTTAGTTTCCAACGCAAGGTTGTACACAAAACGGCTACTGCCAATATGTTTGACAATAAGCTCTTTTTGTGGCTCGGTTGGATACAGACGATATTTAAACGCTTTATACATACTCTATGTATTTCAAATACCACACAATTTATACAAATCTGACAAAATGTCAAAATTATTTAAAATGTAAGTGTAAAAGGAGTCGCTTACATCCCACCGAGCCTACGGCATCAGTGGGTTTTACGCTCCGTCATATAAAATATTTTGTATTACCAAAAATATATGTGGTTTTTTTAATAAAGTAATTTTTTTAACAATCCATAAAAGAAAATAAAATACTTCCTGCAATCCATCCCATAAAGAATGTGATTAAAGCATTTCCTTCTTCTATGTAGTAATGATTAAATAAACCCAATAATACAGTAAGTAAAATAATAAAGAGTTTAAGAAACAAATAGTTATTTTTTTTCTGTTTTTCCATATTTAATGTTTATCAAACAATCCCAATAAAGACAATAATGAATTGACGGCAATAAATACCATTAAATAAGTAAATAATAAATGGCCTTCTTCAAAATGATTTAGTAGTCCTAGAAAAACACTAAAAACAAAAACCAATAATTTAAATAAAAATGCTCTTCCGATTTTTTTCATAAATCATATGGTTTCATCCTTGTTGAATTTCATTTTTTACGATGTCATAAGCGTATTTTATTACAAAAAATACCCAAAGACATTGCAATATAATTGCGGATTGTTTTTCACGTAAAAAATACAAACCAATAAAAAAAACTATGGTAACAAAGGTAATAAATATAATAAATCCGTATTTTTTCAATTTCCTTTGTCATTTCCATTAAAACACCTTTCTTACTTTGGTTACTTGAATGGGGTTTGTGTGTTCGAATTTAACGGTGTATTCAAACAAAACAGCATTTTCACTACTAATTGCTTTTCCATAATCCTCTTTATGATACGCTTTTTTCCATATAGGAGAATTATTCACATCCTTTTTTATTTTTTTGTCTTCAATTGGCGAATAAACTTTAATTGTTTCCATAAAATAGTTAGTTTTTGTATTTTTTTTGCTAAATTAAGTATTATTTTTTTCATATGCAACAAATTCGCAAGAATTTTTTTATTTGTTATACGTAAAAAATAAAAAAAGGTTTCAAAATGGTAGAGAAAAATTTATTGGTCTTATTAATGATGGTTTTAATTTTTTCAATGTATAAAATTTTTTTCCAATCCAATAACCTTTACTATAATTATTAATTGTTTGTTTAATCACTCTACCTGTTTTTAGATTATACAATAACTTATCGTCACCAAATCCATAATTTGAATGGTTGTTTATTACCCATTTAATTTCAATACGTTTTGTTATTGATAATGAATTCATTGTCGTTTGGTATTTGTGTTGGTATAAGTAGTTGGCAACAAGGCTAATTAGCTTTAAAGACCATTAACACAAACTGAAAACCAATAATGCTAAACTTGTATTCAATTCTTTCCATATGGTGCGTTACTCCAATTCTCAATACATCAAAGTCGTTAAAATAATCTGAATATTGGTTTCTTAACGTAAGTCTTTTTTTACGTAATAGGTTGATTGAAAATAAAACCATTGTGTTCCTGTTCATTTTGTTTCTAATTACGCCCGCCCAGTTGCCAACATGGTATAGCCAACAATAGGCGGACAGGTTAGTATTTGGTTTAATTTTAGGTTCGTTAGCCTACTGTGGCTATACCAGAACCGTTATAAACAATAAAAATTATTACCTCATAACGTGAAATGAACTATACATATTTTTTAAATCACTTATTCGATAATGCTTACCATCTTTATCAACAATATCTTCA
>SL_3KL_010_SEDDRAFT_10003897_pt1 | contig 13524 bp, 9 predicted proteins | sample SodLakKL_010_SED_2_FD_10381 | JGI IMG/M metagenome (IMG submission 10381)
GACTCGGCGATCGCGCCCAGCCACTGTTCGCGGTCATCGGCCTGCGCCAGGGGCGGCCAGACGGCGAACACGGCCAGGGCGAGGAGGACGACGGCCGGGCGGCCGCGGCGTGTCGCCTGCGTGACGGGCGAACCAGACGGGGATCGATGCATGCCGGTGGTCCTGCTTGGAATCCTCCCCGAGTCTAGGCGCCCGCACGGCACGGTGCAGGACCGGGCCCGCCGGGTCGGCCCGCTGGCGTGCTATAACTGGAACGAGGCGGAGCCGTCCCCGTCCGCCCCGCCCGCACCCCGGGAAGCCGACATGAAGGGACTGATCCATATCGACGGGACCATGGGGGAAGGCGGCGGCCAGGTGCTGCGCAGCTCGCTGACCCTGTCGCTGATCACCGGCCGCCCGGTGGAACTCACCCGCATTCGCGCCCACCGCCGCAACCCCGGCCTCGGGTTCCAGCACGCCATGGCGGTGCAGGCCGCGGCCACCCTCTCGCGGGCGCGGGTGGAGGGCAACCGCACCGGCTCGCAGACGCTGTATTTCGCCCCCGGCCGTGTCACCCCGGGCCGTTACCACTTCGATATCGGCACCGCCGGCTCCACCTCGCTGGTCATGCAGACCATCCTGCTGCCGCTGGCACTGACACCGGGGGCCTCGCAGGTCACCGTGACCGGCGGCACCCATGTGCCGATGAGCCCCTGTTTCCACTACCTCGACTGGCACTGGCGGCCGATGCTGCAGCGCATCGGCGTGGATTTCGCGCTGCACATGCCGCGGGCGGGCTTCTATCCCCCCGGCGGCGGCGAGATCCACGCGGAGATTCACGGACGCTCACGGGTGAAGGGGCTGGAACTGCCCCGGCGCGGCCGGTTGCGGGAGATCCGCGGGCTGTCCGCGGTGGCCAACCTGCCGGAGGAGATCGGCGAGCGCCAGCGCCGCCAGGCCCTGGCCCGGCTGCAGGCGATCGACTGTCCGCAGGCGATCGCAGTGGAGACCCTGCCCGCCCTGTCGCCCGGCACCCTGCTGGTACTGCTCGCGCGCTTCGAGCACGGCCAGGCCTGCTTCACCGCGCTGGGCGCCCGCGGCAAGCGGGCGGAACGGGTCGCCGACGAGGCGGTGGATGCGCTCGAGGTGTTCCTCGCGCGCGACGCCGCGGTGGATCGCTGGATGGCCGACCAACTCCTGCTGCCGCTGGCGCTGGGCCGCCAACCCTCGGTGTTCACCACCAGCGAGGTGACCTCGCACCTGCTGACCCATGCCGACGTGATCCGCGCCTTCCTGCCGGCGGACATCCGCATCGTCGGCGCGCCCGGCGACCCGGGGACCGTTCACGTACAACCGCGCAGCCCCTCGCACACCGCTTCCGAAGACGCTGACTGACCGGCATGGGCGTCGGGCCGGATGCCGACCGCTTTCGCATTTCCCGCGCCGGGCGTCGCGCATGCGCGCAGCTTTGCTATACACAGGACAGGCTTCGCTGAAGAGGGCAGGACCATGAAGGTGAAATCCGCAATGCACAGCGGCGTGGAGTGGTGCGCGCCCGATACCCCGATCATGGAAGTGGCGCGGCTGTTCCGCGAGAAGGACATCGGGGCGGTGCCGATCGGCGAGAACGACCGCCTGGTGGGCATGGTGACCGACCGCGACATCGTCTGCCGCGGCATCGCCGANGGCAGGGACATGGCCAGCCTCACCGCCGGCGACGTGATGACCCGGGGCATCATCTACTGCTTCGAGGACGACGACATCGAGGATGCCGTGCACCNGATGGAGGAGAAACAGATCCGCCGCGTNCCGGTACTGAACGCGAAGAAGCGGATGGTCGGCATCCTCACCATGGGCGACATCTCGCANGCCGCGCCCCACGAACTCTCCGGCGANTTCACCGAGGCGGTCTCNGCCCACCACTGACACCAGCCCCGGCGACCGGCCGGCAAACCCGACCGGCGGCAGCCTGGAGCGTGGCACTGTGGAATCAGTCGCCGGCGACGATCATGGATTCGATCAGCAGCGAACCGGTGTGAATGTTGCCGCGACGATCGACATCGGTGCCGACGGCGACGATCGCACGGAACATGTCCTTCAGGTTGCCGGCGACGGTGACCTCCTCCACCGGGTACTGGATCTCGCCATTCTCCACCCAGAAACCGGCCGCCCCGCGCGAATAGTCGCCGGTGACCGGATTGACCCCCTGCCCGATCAGCTCGGTCACCAGGAATCCGGTACCCATCTCCGCCAGAAGCGCCTGGAAGTCACGGTCGCCGGGGGCCACGGTGACATTGCGCGCCCCCCCGCCATTGCCGGTGGGCTCCAGCCCGAGGCGGCGGGCGGCGTAGCTGTCCAGGGTGTAGCTCTGCAGCACGCCATCGGCGACCAGCGGGCGGTTGCGGGTACGCACGCCCTCGCCGTCGAACGGGGCACTGCCCAGTGCGCGCGGCGTCAGCGGGCGTTCCTCGATCTGCATCCAGTCGGGAAACACGCTCTCGCCCACCGCATTCAGCAGGAACGAGCTCTGGCGATACTGGGCCGGGCCGGAGATCGCGCGGGTGAAGCTGCCGATCACGGTGCGCGCCATCTCCGGGGCGAACAGTACCGGGCAGCTGCGGGTGGACAGCTTGCGCCCGCCCAGCCGGCGCACGGTGCGCATGGCAGCCTCGCGCCCCACCGCCTCGGCCGCGGTCAGGTCCGTGGCGCGACGCGCCACGGTATAGGCATAGTCGCGCTGCATGCCGGCCTCGTCACGCGCCACCAGCGCGCAGGACAGCGAGTGCCGGGTGCTGCGGTAGCCGCCCATGAAGCCCTGGGTATCACCGAGGAAGGCAATCGCGCGGCGGGTGCTGACCGATGCGCCTTCGGAATTCTCGATGCGCTTGTCTTCCGCGAACCCGGCCGCCTCCACCGCCCGTGCCAGCTCCGCGGCCTGCTCCGCGGGGCAGTCCCACGGGTGGTCGAGGTCGAGATCCGGCCAGTCGCTCGCCTTGCAGTCTTCCGGCGGCATGCCGGCGTACGGGTCCGGCTCGGTGTGCCGGGCGATGCGGCAGGCGGCCTCGACGGTCTCCAGCAGGGCCTGCTCGCTGAAGTCGGTGGTGGAGGCCGCGCCCTTGGACTGGCCGAAATAGGCGATCAGCGACAGGCTCTGGTCGCGCTCGTGCTCCAGCGTCTCGATCTCGCCCTTGCGCACGCTCAGGTCCAGGCCAACGCTGTGGCTGACCACCGCCTGCGCATCCGAGGCCCCCCGTTCGCGCGCCGCCTCCAGCGCGCGCTGCACGCGCGCCTGCAGCGATTCCGGGGTGTGGGACAGGGCCTGGGCTTCGGCCTCCGGGCTCACGGGTTCGGGGGTTGTCGTCATGCAGGGTTCCGGTTGGGGTTGAAGTCGTTGGAATGAACCATGAAATCCGCACCCGGGACAGGTTCCGGGCGCGCCGCGGGGCCGGGCCGGACGCAGCGGACCAGCCCCGAACAGCCTCGCTGTGTGCCGGGAACGGCTACAGGCGGCCGCCGTGCTTGTGCACCGCGCTGGCGTTGCCCCAGGCCTCGAGATCGTCGACGTGCACGCCGACCCAGTAGAGCATGCCGACGCTGTCGCGCGTCCAGCCGCCGACCATGTCCTGGCCCTTGCCCAGCGAGACATGGCGGGCGAACTCCTCGGCCTTGTCGCGCGCACGGAACACGTGCCACTGCACGATCTTGTCGTGGCCGTGGCCTTCGGGCAGGGAACGCTCCTGATCGAGAAAATCGAGATTCATCCGCTGTTCCTCCTTGGCTGGCGCGCCATGGCGCGCGTTTGTCGGGGACCCGGGGCGCTCAGGCGGCCTGGGTCCCCCCGACGGTCATGCCGTCGATGCGCAGGGTGGGCTGCCCCACCCCCACCGGCACGCCCTGACCTTCCTTGCCGCAGGTCCCGATGCCCGGATCCAGCTGCAGGTCGTTGCCGATCATCGACACACGGGTCAGAACGTCCGGACCATTGCCGATCAGGGTCGCGCCCTTGACCGGGTGGGTGATCTTCCCCTTCTCGATACGGTAGGCCTCGGAGGCCGAAAATACGAACTTGCCGGAGGTGATGTCGACCTGGCCGCCGCCGAAGTTCACCGCATACAGGCCGTCCTCCACCGAGGCAATGATCTCCTCGGGATCGGCCGTGCCGGCCAGCATGTAGGTGTTGGTCATGCGCGGCATCGGCAGGTGGGCATAGGACTCGCGGCGGCCGTTGCCGGTGGACTGCGTGCCGCTCAGGCGCGCGTTCATCTCGTCCTGCATGTAGCCGCGCAGGATGCCGTCCTCGATCAGCACGGTCTGCCGGGTCGGGTTGCCCTCGTCGTCCACGTTGAGCGAGCCGCGCCGCCCCGGGAGGCTGCCGTCATCGACGATCGTGATGCCTTCCGCGGCCACCCGCTCGCCGATGCGCCCGGAGAACGCCGAGGTCCCCTTGCGGTTGAAGTCGCCCTCGAGGCCGTGGCCGATGGCCTCGTGCAGCAGCACGCCGGGCCAGCCCGGGCCGAGCACCACCTTCATGCTGCCGGCCGGGGCCTCCTCGGCCTCCAGGTTCACCAGCGCCTGACGCACCGCCTCGCGGGCATAGTCGGCGGCCCGCCCTTCCTCGAGGAAATAGCGGTAGTCGAAGCGGCCGCCCCCGCCATGGCTGCCGGACTCGCGGCGGCCACCCTGTTCCGCGATCACCTGCACGTTCAGCCGCACCAGCGGCCGCACGTCGGTGGTCAGCTCGCCACGGGCGTTCAGCACCAGCACCACCTCGTGCACCCCGCCCAGCGAACACATCACCTGGGTCACGCGCGGATCGGCGGCACGCGCCACGGCGTCGACCTCCTTCAGCAGGTCGATGCGGGCGCGCTCGTCGACCGAATCCAGCGGATTGTCGGGCGGGTACAGGAGCTCGCGCGCGGGCATGCGCGAGGCCACCGCGATGCGGCCGCTGTGGCCGCTGCTGGCGATGCTGCGCGCGGTCCGGGCGGCCTCCAGCATCGCCGGCATCGCGATGTCGTCGGAATAGGCGAACCCGGTCTGCTCGCCGCGCACCACGCGGATGCCGACGCCGCGCTCGATGTTGAAGCTGGCCGACTTGACGATGCCATCCTCCAGCGACCAGCCCTCCTGGCAGGCGAACTGGAAATAGCAGTCGCCGCCATCGATGCCGCCGCCGAAGGTGGTGCCCAGGAGCGTGCTCAGTTCGCTGTCGCCAAGACCGGCCGGGTCGAGCAGGGTTCGTTGCGCAAGGCTGTCGATCATGTAGTCCTCGTCATCCGCCGTATTGCTGCCCGCGACCACCGCCGCGCGACATTCATCATCCATTGCGGGAAACACCGTGCCTCCGGCGTTTCCCTGCGGCACACGGAGGTGCCGCCGGAATCGGCCACCCCCGGTGGCGATTCCTGCTGCGGGCGGCCCGCCGCGTTCGCGGGGCCGCCCGCGCCGAACCGGCCAGGATGGCCGGACCGGCGTTGTCCCCAGTATGGAGTGTGGGGCGCCCCGCGGCTTTCAAGCCCAGCACGGACGCGGATGTTCCCGGGCGGCCGGTCCGCCGGGGTCACGCCTCTCCCGGGCAGGGCAGGCGGCGGTGGCTCACCGCCGGAAACACGCTGCGGATGCGCTCGACCTGGGCATGGTCCAGCTCCGCCAGCAGCACGCCGGGGTTGCGCCCGAGCTGCTGCACCACCCGGCCCCAGGGGTCGACCAGCGCGCTGTGCCCCCAGGTCTCGCGGCCATTGACGTGGAACCCGCCCTGCGCTGCCGAGAGCATGTAGAACTGGTTCTCGATGGCGCGAGCCCGCAGCAGGACCTCCCAGTGCGCCTGTCCGGTCTGCGCGGTGAAGGCCGCCGGCAGGGCGACCCATTCCACCCCCTGGTCCAGCAGGGCACGGAACAGCTCGGGGAAGCGCAGGTCGTAGCAGACCGCCAGTCCCATGCGTCCGACCGGCGTATCCAGGGCCACCACGGCATCACCCCGCTCGAACACGCTGGATTCGGTATAGGCCTCGGTGCTGTCGGGCAGGCACACGTCGAACAGGTGGATCTTGTCGTAGCGCGCGACCTGCTGCCCCTGGTCGTCGTACACCAGGCAGGCCGAACGCACCCGCCCGCCCGCTTCGGTAGCCAGCGGCACGGTGCCGCCGACGATCCAGATCCCCAGCCGGCGCGCCTGCTCGGCCAGGAAGGCCTGCAGCGGCCCCTTGCCGTCCGGGATCTCGGCGATCTCGAGGATGTCGGGCTCGCGCATCCCCATGAAGGCGAAGTTCTCCGGCAGCACAGCCAGCCGCGCGCCCTTGTCCGCCGCCTCCTGCAGCAGCCGTTTCGCCTCCAGCAGGTTGGCCTGGGGCTGCGGCCCGGAGGCCATCTGGATCGCCGCTACCTGGCTCATGTCGCGCTCCCTTGTTCAGTCGTTGTCGTCCGCCGGCTCCACCAGCGTGGTCACCTCGGGTTCCTCCCAGGAACCGGTCACCCGGTATTCCACCCGCGAGGCCTCTTCGATTTGATCGCCGATCCCGAGCACGCGTTCCACCAGCAGCACCATGGCCCCGGTCACCGGCCCGCCGAGGACGGTGCCCACCAGCGGCAAGGCAGTACGCAGGCGCGGAACAACGACGATATGGTGATCATAGTCACGCGCGAGCAGTCCGGTGCGCCCGGCCACCCGGACCTGCGCCGCCGGTCCGCCCAGCGTGAGTTCCGGCACCACCAGATCACCGTCCCCCAGTGCCGCCGTCGCCTCGAGGTCGTCGAAGGAAAAGCCCTCGACGAACACATCGCGGAAATCCAGCCGCAGCCGGCGCGGCAGCACATCGAGGCTGACCAGCCCCATCAGGCGCCCGGCCCCCGGATCGACATCCACCAGCCGCCCGTCTTCCAGCGCCACCTCCACGTCGCCGGTCAGCAGCGCCAGGCGCGGAGCATACAGCGGACCCGGCCAGGCGAGCGACATGCTGCCGCGCCCGGACCCGCCGGCCAGCGCGCGCGACAGGCCGGCGGAGCCCAGCCCGGCGCCCCAGTCGCGGCCGCGCAGCGCAACCTCCAGTTGCGATTCGGCATGCCCGTCCGGGCCGACCGTCCAGCTGCCGGTGGCCTGTGCCCGCAGATCGCCTTCCGGGGCCCGCGCCCGCAGTTCGCGCAGCTCCAGGCCGTCCGCCTGCGGCTCCAGCTCCAGGCGGATCGCCGCGAGACGGTAATCCTCCAGCTGCAGGCTGTCGAGGGTCAGGTCGACCCGTGGCCAGGCGCGCGGGTCCTCCAGCGAACCGGCCGCCACCGGCTCGGTCCCGGCGTCGGGATCCGGCTCCCCGCCCCAGTCGAGGCCGGTCAGCTGCAGCCGGCGCAGGTCCACCTCCCAGTGACCGGCCTCGCCGGCCGGCCCCGGTCGCCATGCGGCCTCCCCCGCCAGCCAGTCCGACTGCGCCTCGAGGTCCCAGCCGGCGTCCACGCGCCGGCCGAGCAGGCGCGCACCGGCCAGCTCCCTGCCATCCCAGCGAATGCGCTCGTGCGCCTCGACCTGTACCCGCTGCAGGGCGAACCCGTCGGCCTCCGCCGCAACCGCGTCGCCGAGGTCCACCTCGCCCGTCCACGGGGCGCGCTCCCACGCCGCCAGCCAGGGGTCGACATCGAGTTCCGCCGTCCGGGCGCGCAGTTCCAGGCCGCTGCCCGGCAGCTGCAGGGGATCGGGCTCCAGTTCGCCCAGCTCCAGCGCCATCGCCTGCAGCGCCATGCCGGTGACCGCGGCGCGCGGCTCGGCCCCGCGCAGCGCGGGATCCTCCGGCGCCGCCGCCGGGGCGATGCGCATGCGCGCGCGCAGGGTATCGCCCAGCGTCAGATCGCCGACCCCCGGAGTGGAATGCCCCAGCGGGAGGGTCAGGTCCAGGGCGCGCGATGCCTCCGCCGCCTTGCCCAGAGGCTCCGGGAGGTCGATCGCGGCGCCGACCAGATCGGAACGCAGCTCCAGACGCACGCCGTCGATCTCCGGCCCCAGATGCAGCACCGCCCGCCAGTAGGCGCGCCCGTCGAGCCAGGGCTGCAGCTGCGGGAACTCCTCCAGCCATGGCGCCAGGGGCTGCGGGCCGCGCCCGATGATCCGCGCCTCGCCACCATCCAGCGGCCAGTCCACGCCCAGGGCCACGTCCTCGCCGTGCACCCGCGCCTGCACATCCTCGGCATGGATCTGCTCGTGGCTGTCGAAGCGAACCCGTCCGCGCACCGCGTCCAGAGCGGTGGGCCAGCCATCGACCTCGAGGCGGTTGCCACGCAGGTCCAGGTCGCCGCGCACCCGTGCCTCGCCGACCCGGCCCTGCTGCAGCGGGATGCGGATGTCCAGCCCCAGACCGGTCGCCCCCTCCACCCGCGCGGCATCGCGGAACGCGGCCGCCGGCTCCAGCAGCTGCGCCTCCTGCAGATAGCGCAGCAGGTCCTGCCCGTCTCCCTCGGCCCGTCCCTCGATGCCGAGGACCGGGTCGTGCAGCATGTCGTCGATCCAGACCGTGGTGTCCCGTACTTCGGTGTCGAGGATGCGGCCGCTGGCGCCCTCGGCGCGGAAACTCGCGTTGTGGAACAGCAACCGCCCGCGCAACGCCTCGGCGCGCGGCCAGCCGGGCTGGTAGTCGAGCACCCCGTCCTCGATATCGGCCCAGAGGTCGAATACGCCCTCGTCGCCGGCAAACGGGAACTCGCGCGGGCGGCCGCGGAACACCATGCCGCCGCCCGGCGAGTGCGCGGTGCGAATGCCCTCGGCCAGCCAGCGGTAGGTGGTGGCCGGCAGGTGGTGTACCGGCAGGTAGTCCGCCGTGTAGTCGCCGTCCGCGCGCAGGATGTCCAGCGCGAGGTCGAGTTCCGGGCCGGATTCGTGCCCGTCCAGCAGCAGGCGCAGACGCCCGCGGACGGCGGCATCCGCGTTCTCCAGGTGCAGGCCCTCGCCCGAAATGCGCCAGTCGCCGTCACCCCGGCGTTCCGCGCGCAGGCGGCCACGCGCGGCGTCCAGCCACACCGGTTCGTCGAACAGCTCCGGCATCTCGAAGCGCAGGTTGCGGCTGTCCACCTCGATCTCGGCCCCGCCGTCGCGCCATTGCAGGTAGCCGTCCACCCCCATCAGCCCGGGGCCGTAATCGCCCGCGCGCCAGTACAGGTCGCGCAGTTCCGCCTCGCCCCACACCGGCTGCAGGCGGCCGTCGTCATGGCGCGCCTGGAGACGCACCGCGTCCAGCGTGCCGCGCGGGCGCACGCGCTCCAGCGGCTCGGCCAGTTCCGGCGCGCGCTGCTCGAGCAGGCGCAGCAACGGCGCATACGGCTCGACCTCGACCCGGCTTGCGGCCAGTTCCAGCGACTCCACCACCAGCGCATCCGCCGCCCCGCTCAGGCGGTAGCGCAGACGCAGATCCCCGGAACCGGGATAGGTGCCCACCCAGGACGACTGGTGGAGGCCGTCGCTCACCCGCCAGTCGAAGCGGTGACCGAGATCGGCCAGACCGCCGGCCGTGTCCGGCTCCAGACGGGTGTCGTGCTCGCCACGCAGCCAGGTGATGCGCCCGTCGCACACCTGCCCCCACAGCTCCAGCGACACCAGACCGTCCAGCTGCGGCCAGCCGGCATAGCTGAGCCACGGGCTCCACGCCGCCAGATCGACCTCGGCGGCATCCAGGTAGAAACGGGCATCGCGGCGGCGGGCGTCAGGGATGTCGATACCGAGCACGAAGCGGCCGTCGGCCGCTCCCTGCAGCGCGCCGCGCATATGCAGCCCAAGCGCCCCGGTGTGGTCGCTGCGGAAGCTCCCGCGCGACAGGTGCAGGCGGGATTCGAGCCCGGCGACGCGGTCGTCCCAGGCAAGCGTGATGTCCGCCAGCTCGATGTCCGGCCAGCGCTCCACCGCCATGTCCGCCGCGGGAGCGTCCGCGTCGCCGAACACGTGGCCGTGCAGCGCCAGGCGGCCGTCCTCGTGACGGGCCAGCTGCAGCGAGGCCCCGCGCGCCTGCAGCTGCAGGGCCGGGTAGCGGTTGCGCAGGCTGGCGCGCACGCTGAGCGAGAGGTTCAGGGCCTCGATCTCGATGGGGTCGGCGTCGGGCATGGCCACGCTCACGTCGCGCGCCACCAGCGCCGGCGACCAGCCGCGCCAGCCGAGATCGATGCGTTCGGTGGAGACCTCGCGCTGCAGCATCTGGCCGGCGGCGGTCTCCACCCAGGACTGCAGCCCCTCCCAGTGCGGCAGGGCCAGGCGCAGGGCCAGCAGCGCGAGCGCGGCCAGCAGGACCAGCAGCAGGACCACGCCCGAGGCGACACGCATGGAGTGCGACAGGATCTTCATTGCGCCCCCGGACCGTTGCGCTTCCCGGGCCCATGCCTGCGTATCACCTCGTTGCTGCTCCCCCCTTTCGGGCCTGCTGCGTTCCGGACAGGAACGTCCTAGACAAAAACCACGTCGAACTGTTCCTGGGTATACAGCGTTTCGACCTGAAAACGGATCGGGATGCCGACGAAGGTCTGCAGCTCGGCGAGGCTGGCGGATTCCTCGTCCAGCAGCAGGTCGATCACGCTCTGCGAGGCCAGCACGCGCAGCTCGCGGGCGTCGTACTGGCGTACCTCGCGCAGGATCTCGCGGAACAGCTCGTAGCAGACGGTCTCGGCCGACTTCAGGTAGCCGCGCCCGGCGCAGGTCGGGCACGGCTCGCAGAGCTGGTGCTCCAGGCTCTCGCGGGTGCGCTTGCGGGTCATCTCCACCAGCCCGAGCGGCGACACGTCGCAGATCTGGGTCTTCACGTGGTCGCGTTCCAGGGCGCGCTCCAGCGCGCGGATCACCTGGCGCTTGTGCTCGTCATCCTGCATGTCGATGAAATCGATGATGATGATCCCGCCGAGATTGCGCAGGCGCAGCTGGCGGCCGATGGCCTGGGCCGCCTCGAGGTTGGTCTTGAAGATGGTCTCCTCGAGCTTGCGGTGGCCGACGAAACCACCGGTGTTGATGTCCACCGTGGTCATCGCCTCGGTCTGGTCGAAGATCAGGTAGCCGCCGGATTTCAGCTCTACCTTGCGCTCCAGCGCGCGCTGGATCTCCTCCTCGACGTTGAACAGGTCGAAGATCGGGCGCTCGCCGGGATAGTGCTCGATGCGCTCGTCCATTTCGGGGAGATAACGCGCGGCGAAGTCGCGCACCTTCTGGAAGGTCTCGCGGGAGTCGATGCGGATGCGCTCGATGTCGACCCCGACCAGATCGCGCAGGATGCGCAGCACCAGCGGCAGGTCGGCATAGACCTCCTGCCCCGGGCGGGCCTCGGCGGCGCTGGCCTGGATGCTGTCCCAGACCTTCTTCAGGAAGGCGGCGTCGTTGTACAGCGCCTCGTGATCGGCCAGCTCGGCGGCGGTGCGCACGATGAAACCGTGCTCGGGGGCGAGCTCGTTGCGCAGGTTCTCCACCGTCTCGCGCAGCCGCGCGCGCACCCCTTCGCCCTCGACCCGCGTGCTGACCCCGATGTTGCGCTGATTGGGCATCAGCACCAGGTGGCGCGAGGGTACGGTGATGTAGGTGGTCAGGCGCGCACCCTTGGTCCCCAGCGGGTCCTTGATGACCTGCACCAGGACGTTCTGCCCCTCGCGCAGCAGCTCGCGAATGCCCTCGCGGCCGTTGCCGTTGCCTTCCGGTCCGGCGAGTTCCTCGCGCTGGACCGGGGCAACGTCGGAGGCGTGCAGGAAGGCGGTGCGTTCGAGCCCGATGTCCACGAAGGCCGCGTCCATGCCGGGCAGCACGCGCACCACCCGCCCCTTGTAGATGTTGCCGACGATGCCGCGGCGACGGCTGCGCTCCAGATGCAGCTCGGTGAGCACGCCGTTGTCCACCAGGGCCACACGGCTTTCCTGGGGGGTCACGTTCATCAGGATCTCGGTACCGGTCATGCCCGATCCTTGCTTGTTGTTGTCGATGTCGGCACACGCCGACCTGTCGCCGTGTGTCCATGGCACGGGGCCGTCCCTGCCGGCCCCGGGGCTACTGCGGCCGGGTGTCCCCAACCTCGGTATCCGTGTCCGCACCCGTATCCGCCGGCTCCAGCTGCTCCGGCCGCGGCCAGGACTTGAGCACCGCGTGCACCAGGGTGGCCAGCGGGATGGCGAAGAAGATGCCCCACAACCCCCAGATGCCGCCGAACACGAACACCGCGGCAATGATCGCCACCGGGTGCAGGTTGACCACCTCGGAGAACAGCAGCGGCACCAGCACGTTGCCGTCGAGGAACTGGATCACGCCATAGGCGATCACCACCCAGGCGAATTCCGAACTCAGCCCGAACTGGAAGTAGGCAACCGTGGCCACCGGGATGGTGACCACCGCCGCGCCGATGTAGGGGATGATCACCGAGATCCCGACCAGGAACGACAGCAGCACCGCATACTCGAGATCGAACAGGTGGAAGGTGATGAAGCTCACCGCCCAGACGATCAGGATCTCGATGAACTTGCCGCGCACATAGCTGGCGATCTTCACGTTCACCTCGCGCCACACCTCGCTGGCGAGACGGGTGTCGCGCGGCATGAAGCCGCGCACCCAGTCGAGGATCAGGTCGCGATCCTTCAGCATGAAGAAGACCATCAGCGGGACCACGACCAGGTAGATCACCACGTCGACGATATGCCGCGCGGAGGCCAGCGAGAACGCCACCACCCGCTGCCCCAGCAGCGTGGCCTCGGCACGGATCGCCCCCATCAGCTCGACCACCTGTTCGTCGGTGATCAGCTGCGGATAGCGCTCCGGCAACTGCAGCAGCAGCGCCTGCCCCTCGGAGATCATGCCCGGCAGTTCGCGCACCAGCTGGGTCACCTGCTGCGACATCAGCGGCACCACGCTGAACAGGGCCGCCACCGTCAGCGCCAGCGCCGCCAGCAGCACGATGGTGACCGCGAGGATGCGGGGCATGTGCAGGCGCGTGAGCTTCTGCACCGCCCCCTCCAGCAGGTAGGCGATGATCAGCGACGCCAGCAGCGGCGCGAGGATGCGCCCGGCAAAGACGATGATCAGGAACCCGGCCAGCAGCAGGAAGGCCAGGATCACCACCTGGGGATCGGTGAAATGCCGCCGGTACCAGTCGCGCAGGATGTCGATCATCGGGCATCCGCCCCCGGGTCATCGTCCGCCTCGCGGCGGGCACGGTCGTCCTCGACCGCCTTCTCGTAGTGGGTGCGGAAGACCACTTCCAGCTCGTCGATCACCTCCACCGCCGGACGTCCCTGCATCACGTGCTGGGCCATCAGCGCCGAGGTCTCGTTCAGCAGCTTCGAGCGGTCCAGCATGTGGTAGGTCGCCGACAGCCGGCGCATGGCCTTGACCACCGATTCCTGCTCCGGGCGCGGAATCGGCTCCGGTTCCGGCAACGGCTCGGGCTCCCGTGGCGGCGACTGCTGCTCGAGGAACTGCGCGAACTTCAGCAGGCTCGCCTGATCCTCGGCCGACAGCCGCCCGGCGATCTCGGCGATCGCCGTGGCCGTGTCCTTCCCGGACTTCTTCTTCCTGCCGCCTGCCAGCGCGCTGCCGAGGTCGCCCCCGGCCAGCCCCCCGGC
>SL_3KL_010_SEDDRAFT_10003898_pt1 | contig 13523 bp, 13 predicted proteins | sample SodLakKL_010_SED_2_FD_10381 | JGI IMG/M metagenome (IMG submission 10381)
AAGCCAAGTAGTTTATTATATGACCAAAATATAATTGAAAACATAACCAGGAAAAAACCTTCACTGCCAAGGATAGTGACGGCCCTGAAGAAATATAGCACGACCGGATTGGTAACCGTAAAAGAAACAAGGGCGTATGTAGACCGGGTATCACGCAGGGGGTCCCAAAAAAGCATTAAAATAAAAACTATTATAATGATAGCCATACTAAAAATGACTCTCATTAACTTTTCTGTATTAACATTTTCAGAAAAATACTTACCTGTAAGAGGCACTAAACCCATGCTTAGAAATCTCCTGCCTGAACCTGCCTGACCCAGTCAGCCAGGTCACTGATAGTTACTATTTCCAGCGCTTCCGCCTGTTCCCGAATCATCATTACTGTATAGGTTTTGTTTAAAGGTGCATAGTCAAGCCAGACCAGATCATGTTCTATATCTTTATCTGAAATCAGGTCATAAACCAGCTCAGGATCAGTTATTACGTCTTCCTGGTCATAGATGGTATTCCAGGCAACACCGGTATACTCCCAGTAAAGGTCTATGGTGCCAATCAAAAGGGCCGAACGGATATTATCAGTGCCGGCTATCTGCTCCATATCCACCACGGGCACCCCGGCATTTTCCAGAACTAACAAGGTAATGTGCCTTAAAATATGCTGCTCGGGAAATTCTTTCGAACTTACCTTTACGGGTGCTACCGCATAAGGTTCCGGTGCTGATTCAGCAATCAGTTCATTATCCAGGAGCCATTCTTTCGCCACATCGGCAGGTTTTTTTTCTTCAATATCAACAAGGTAGTTCAAGTGAGTCATTGTAATATTATCCAACAGGGGTGCCACTTGTTCTAAAAGAGGCTCAATCTCCGGGTAGATTTCCAATACTTCGGACCGAATTACCGGTGCAGGATTACGGGCAGGAAAGGCATTTTGATCATCCTCCAGTTTAATCAGTCCTATTTCTTCTATCTTTCCATCTGTGGCATAACCAATTGCCGCATCAACATCTCCGCTGCGCAGAGCTTCGTGGGTCAAGCCAATAGCCATCTCATAGATCAGGTCAAACTGAAAATTATAAGTTTCTTCCAGGCTGTTCAGCCCTTCCGGTTCATGGATGAATTCAGGGCTGGCCGCCAGTTTAACTTCCCTAATTAGCACGTCATTTTCTTCAGCAGGGCAGCCGATTACCACTACGGCCAGGAGCACCGCTGTTAAAACCAATAAATGAAACTGTTTTCCCTGTTTAATCATTAAAACCATCCTCCAGGGCAGTCAGACTTTCTATCTTTTCAGAGACATTTATCAGATCATTCTTATACCGTAAAGCGTTAAAAACCCGGCCAGGAAAAGGGGTGGCGCATCCCAGGTATGGGGCGAGACGGCTTCCACCAGGGTCATTATTACCGGCACGGCAATTAAAGCAACTATAAACTGGTTAGGAGTGAAATAGCTGTAATATGCGGCTATTACAATTAGACTGGTTAAAAATACTATAGAGCTGCCTTCCAGCGTTCTATAGTATTCCCGCCTGGTAAATAAAGCCGGAGTACGGTATCTGTGTTTGCCAAAACGCACACCTACCGGTTCAGCCAGTCCATCACCTATACCGTAAATCAAAATCGGAATTATGGCAAGGTCCAAATACCCTACGTGGGCAAATAGAGCACTCATCGGGATCAGGACACAGTATCCAGCTGCTGTCTGTGTTACAAGCCATAACAGGGTATAGGGCCGGTCTTCCGGCCGGTCAAAAGAGCGAAACATCACTTTAATAAAGGGCACCCTGTCCCTGATTGGCTTAATGTAGAACATAAACTTGGCTACTGCCAAAAATGCCCCTATAATAAAAAGACCGAGCGCTTCTTCATGAACATAACCGCGATTTAAAAATATCGGTACAAAAAAAAGCAAGAAGTGGTTTATCTTCCGGGTGTAATTTACTTTGACATTTTTATGAATGACTAGAAGTCCGGTAATATACTGTGTTCCGACTAAAACCATGATATTTATGCTTTGAGAAAATAGAAATACAGGATCAAATATTTTTTCCATTTTTCACCTTTCACACCTGAGGTAACCATTGATCATGGGAAATTATCACCTATTGTAACATATTCGCCCACTTTCTGCTTATTTCTGCCCATTTTTATTGAGCATCCGGCAGGAGTTTGGCTTATAATGGCTAATAAGTAATGTTATCAAAATTGCAGGGAGGACTCATCAGATGGCAGTAATGTACTACGACCAGGATGCAGATTTAAACATCCTGAAAAACAAAAAAATTGCCGTATTAGGCTACGGCAGCCAGGGACATTCCCAGGCCCAGAATCTCAAGGATAGTGGACTTGATGTAATTGTCGGATTGCACGCAGAAAGCAAAAGCAGGGACAAGGTTAAAAAAGATGGACTGGATGTAGCTACTGTAAGTGACGCAGCCAAGGAAGCTGATCTAATTCAAATCCTGATTGGCGACAATTACCAGGCTTCTGTTTACAGGGAATCAGTTTTACCCCATCTTTCTGAGGGCAAGACCTTGGTAGTATCACACGGGTTTAATATTATTTACAACCAGGTTGTACCGCCGGAAAATGTTGACGTTTTTATGGTTGCCCCAAAAAGTCCCGGCCACCTTTTAAGGAGGCTATATAAAGAAGGCGCCGGCGTACCGGCCCTGATGGCAGTCCACCAGGATTACACCGGGAAAGCCAAGCAGCTGGCCCTGGCTTACGCCAAGGGGATTGGCTGCACCCGTTCGGGAGTAATAGAAACATCTTTCCAGGAAGAAACTGAAACTGACTTGTTCGGGGAACAAGTTATTCTTTGCGGGGGGGTTTCAGCCCTGGTCAAAGCTAGTTTTGAAACCCTGGTTGAAGCTGGATATCAACCCGAAGTGGCCTACTTTGAATGCTTACACGAACTTAAATTGATTGTTGACCTGATCTATGAGGGCGGACTGGAAAGAATGCGCTATTCAGTCAGTGATACTGCTGAGTATGGTGACCTGACCCGGGGCCCCAGGATTATTAATGACCAGGTCCGCAGCGAAATGAAAGATATCCTCGGCGAAATTCAAACCGGTCAATTCGCCCTGGAATGGATAACAGAAAACCAGGCTAACCAGCCCCAGTTTAAAGCCCTGAGAAAAATTGAAGAAAAGCATCAGATAGTTGAAGTAGGAAACAAGCTGCGTAAAATGATGAAGTATATAGATCCTTCATAAATAAAAACACTTAGTTTTTAATTAAGTGATGCAGCAATAGCTATCAGTTTTTCTTTAGCTTCCTGACCGGACAAAACCAAAAGGGCCTGGTTACGGCCATCATCCTGCCAGGCCAGGCCCAGTTTTTCACCTGCTGTAAAGCGAACAAAACCGTTAACCCTCTTAATATCCTGCATATCTAATTGAATGTGCTCACCAAGATGATCAATAAACCCAAAAAGATCTTTTTCAAGGGGATCTTTTTTTACCAGCAGAAGATCGGTACTGCCATTATGATAAACCGCACCGCGATAAACCGGATCCCCTGCTTTTACAAGAAGCACAGCATTACCAAAATGATAATTTCCAGGCAAACTTTCCGGCCAGTCAGGCGGAGACGGATCTATTTCACCTACCGGTGGCACACCTTCATAGGTTGCCCGGTCAGGATCTTCCTCCATAATTTCCATATCTGCAGCCTCTTCATCCATGTTGAATACTTCTACCTCATCAGCAGCCTCCGGGACAGCAGCGTCATCAGCAAGAGGAGTCATCGTTATATTAAGGTTTCTGACCAACCCGATTCCGCTGACAACCAAAACCAGGCAGGCAGCCGCAGCAATAGCAACCCTGCTCCAGTTAAAACGGTTTAAACGGGAAGAACGAATACACTTTTCTTTTTCAATAGCAGATGCTACCTTTTTCCACTTACCCGGATCGGGAGGGGCTTCAAAGGCTTTAATTTCTAGCTCTAAAGCTTTACGAATTAATTCATCATTTAATTCTGACTTTCTAGCTTCTGTCATCAGTCAGAGCCACCTCCTTTGTAAGTATGACAAGCGGGACCCTGTTCAAGTTCCAGTTCACCGGCAAGTTTTTCCCGAGCCCTGAAAAGGCGTGACTTGACTGTTCCGGACCGAATGCCAAGCATCGAAGCTATTTCTTCAACTTTTAAATCATAATAGTACTGCAGAACAACAACCTGGTACTGTTCGGGTGGCAGCGTCCTGATCGCCTTTCTGACCCTGTCAGTTTCAAGACCGCGCAGGGCTGCTTCTTCAGTGTCATTTGAAAGTGAACCCGTTGATATTTCAGGCAGTTCATCAGTGAGAATTATTTTTTTCTCACGTTTCAGGTAGTTACGGGCTAAATTCGAGGCAATCACCGTTAACCATGCCCCAAACTTAGCTTGATCCTGCAGCTGGTCTATGCTCTGAAAAGCTTTGATGAATGCATCCTGGGTGATATCTTCAGCGTTTTCACGGCGGCGCAGAATATTATATACAACGGCAAAAGTACGCCCGTAAAAAGCTTCAAAGAGCGCACGCCGGGCTTCATTATCGTTCTGGCTGACCAGTTTTTTAACTTCTGACTGTTCCATAACAACCATTTAATCACCCGTAGTTAATTGTTCTGCAAAACAGAGAATATTCCTTTTCAGCACCCAATATCCAGTTAAAAGTTTTTAATTAACAGGACATTCAGGCTTTTCCATGGTTGTAACCTGTAATTCGTTGCCATCAGTTTCTATTATCACCGCACCGTGTAGATCATTGCGATACACCGGTATCCCCTTTTCATCCAGGGCGCTTATAATAAAAGGATGGGGGTGGCCGAAAGAATTATTTCCAACCTGGATTACGGCAACTAATGGGTCAACCTGTTCAAGAAACCGGGGCATACTTTCCATATAACCACCATGGTGAGGAATTAAAAAAAGGTCAGATTCGAGGCACTGATCATTCCTAAACAGAAGATTTACTCCTTCTTCTTCAATATCACCCGTAAATAGCATGGTGACATCTTTGTAGTGCATTCTAAAAACTATCGAATTGTTATTCAGATCGCTGCGTGTTCCTGTTAAAAGCCTTTCCTGGGGATGAATCACTTCAAGCACCAGGTCATCACAACAGAGCCAGATCTGCCCCGCCTTAACTTCATATATCTGTACGCCAGCTGTAATTATGCTCTCAATTAAAGCCGTATAGTGCTCTGTTCCTCCATCAAGCTGAGATACAAAAACCGTATCAATGGGGATACTTTCCACCAGGGGAATAAATCCTCCAAAGTGATCTTCATGGGAGTGGGTAATCACGGCCAGATCCAGTCTTCTAATGCCCTGGCGACGCAGTAATGGAAGCACGACCCTTTCTCCCACTTCTCCCGGACAGCCCAGGTAGGCAGGCCGACCTCCGGCATCAACCATAATCGCCATTCCACAGGGTGCTTCAATTAAGGCTGCAGCACCCTGCCCGACATCAATAAATGTAACCCTTAATTGTTTTTGCCCTGGATAAAGGATGGATGTCCAGTTTATGATAATAACCAGCATTAAACCAACAATTACCAGGGTAGCAGGTCTATACCGAGAAATCTTTGAACTAATATCAGGCCAGGGTCTGCTAAACCTTTCAGTTAGGCTGTCTTTTAAAACCTCTTGATTGAAATAGCCCTGATAATAAAACCTTAGAACGAGGAAAAGCANAAGGTAATAGAAAAACAGCATAATTATATTCGGAGGTAAAACAGTCTGGTATAAAAAATCTTGCCTGGCCAGGGCAGTTATAAAGATCATCACTTCCAGCAGGGGGTACACTGCCCAGAGCATTATTTCGCCAAGAACATTAAAGAACATACCGGTAATAGCTCCTGCCAATCCCAGCCCTACAATAAAAGCAATTAGGGGTAACAAAATAATATTAAATAAAAGAGCCGCTACCGGAAAATGATGAAAATAGTAAAGGCAAAGCGGTAAAACTCCTAACTGTGCTGCTACCGTTACTGCAAGGGGGCCTGTTAAAATCCTCGGCACATAAATACGATTGAGTAAGCGTTCAACCGGTTTATAACCGTATATTATTATTAAAGTAGCTGCGTAAGAAAGTTGAAAGCCAATTGAAAAGAGCAGTAAAGGGTTGATAAATAAAGTCATTAAGGCAGCAAATGAAACTGCCGTCGGCAGATCATGTTCCCGATCCAACAGCATCGCTCCCAGGGCCAGCGACACCATGATCGCCGCCCGTAAAGCAGAAGGACGAAGCCCGGTCAGGTATGCATATACAAAAACCAGGAGTATCGCCACAACTAGAGGCAACCGCCCGCGCAGGTTCATACGACTCCATAACCCTAACACCAGGGCAGCTACAAGGCCGACATGCAACCCTGAAACAGCCATCAGATGGCCCACCCCAGCCCGGCGAAAGTTATCTTCAACCTCCGCAGGCAGGTAATGCCGCTGGCCAAATAAAATAGCTACCAGTAGTTCTGCTGATGGGGATGGCAAAGCAGCAATAATATTCTCAGCCATAGCAATGCGCAGCCTAATTGCCGATTCTGTCAGGAAATTAGTATAACCTGTTCCATGGTTAGAAACCCGGGAAGAATTTGTATAAATCAAGGCATCTATACCCTGGCTGCGCAGGTAAAACCTATAGTCAAAACCTCCCGGATTGCGCATGCCACGTGGCTCAACTATTGTCCCTCTTATACCCAGTCGTTCTCCATACCAGTGTCTTTCATCCTGGTCACCATATACTCTTGCCTGGAGAACACCATTTACGAGATAACGCTCACCATCGGTTTCAATCATCTCGATTTCCAGGTTATACAGACTGTACTCCTCATGATAAATCGGTTCTTCAGTGATAGTTCCTTCAAGATATACCGGTGAACCGGTAAAAGTAGTTATATCTTGGTTTGCCGGCAGAAAAGCATAGTAAAAAGCAGTTCCCCCTGCAGCTGCAACCAACAGCAGAAGGAATGCTTTATCTAGAGTAAATACTCTGTAATAATATGCCAGTAAGGATAAAATCAAAACCGCCACGAGCGGCCACAAAAAATCTGCCGAACGAACCACCCATAAATAAGCGATCAAAATACCATTACAGTAATATAGGGTCAGGGTTAACAGGAAACGGTTAGAAATTGCCTCGACTAATGAAGTGCTGCGATTAACTGGTCCATTTATATTTTCCATTATTTTTTTGTTGTTAAGCTAACTAATGCCTTCCTCCTTGATTATTAAAAAACTTAACCCGATGCCTGGTCATCATATTTAAAGACCCGATTAAAAATACCGAATGTTTTCTCCTGCTGCTCCTGGGATGGCGGCTCAGTCAGTAAGGATACGACCACCAAAGTTGCAGTAGCCAGGACAAATGAGGGAAATACAGGCATAAAGCCAAAGGTGGTCCATCCCGGTAAAATTTCAAGATACCATAAATGCAGCATCACTGCTGGAAAGATCAGGGCCGCGCAGGCGCCATACTTGTTTGCCCTGGGCCAGTACAGCCCACCAATCATAACCGGCAGTATGATCGAAAATCCGGAAAAAGCAAAGGCAGCAATACTCAAAATAGCTGCCGGGCGGACCAGGGCAATAAAGTAGGCTATGATAGCAAAAACAATCAATAAAATCCTACCCCAAAAAACTGCCCGATCTGAACGAATCCTTTTAAACCACGGCAAGAAATCATCCGTAACCAGGTGAGTAATAGAAAGCAGCTGGGAATCTATAGAAGATTTAACCACGGCCAGTATGACCACCAGCCCCATAATCATCCAGGCCGGTGAAAGAAATTGATGAATTAACATGGGGACAATATTATCAGAATCCATACCGCTTAGACCCGGGATGGCCACTGAGCCCCACACTCCCAGCAAAGTAGAAACTCCAAAAATACCGGCCATAGCCAGGGGGTAATAGAGACTAACTCTCTTTAAATTAGTGCTTTGGCGGGCAGCGAGAATCCTTGTAAACATCTGGGGAAATACAATCACAGCAATAGAGTTGATAAAGGAAAAACTAAACCAGTTAATCGGGGCAATTGTTTCAGAAAGCTCCCTTTGCAGCATGGCAGGATTCCGTTCAACAATCTGTTCAGTAATTGCGGAGAATCCTCCCAGGGCCTGGGCAACGGCCCCCAGTAACAGCACTGCTACAATCAGAAATAGAATTCCCTGGAACACATCCGTCCAAACTGTGCCGCGCAAGCCGGCAGGTATTGTATATACCAGGGAAATACCAATTATGATTATAGAGGCCAACCAGTAGGGCACAGCTCCATCCGTTATGGTGGAAAAAGCCAGGCTTCCTCCTATTATACTTACGACGAGATAGGGAACAGTATAATAAAGAAGCAGGATTAAAAAAAGCAGACCCACAAACTTGCTGTTAAATATTCCGCCGAACACCTGGGGTTGTGTTGCGTATCCATAACGCTTACCTAATAACCATGAACGGTAGCCAACCAGGTAATAAGTGAAAGGCGTTATAAAAATGCTCCAACCAATTACATAACCGTAAGCCCCGTAACCTACCTCATAAGAAAAGCCAGCGTGGCCTATGATGGTAAAGGCAGTAATATTGCTGGCAAAAAGGGCCATAAAAATAGCCAGGCTTCCAAGCCCTCGTCCTGCCAGAAAGTAATCTTCCCTGGTCTTTAGACTAACCCTGGCCCCGTGAATCCCGATACCGATTAGAACAGAAAAATATAGGGCAATCAGTACTATGCTAATAGTGGCTGTCATCTTCTAGTGGCTCCTTCCTCTTTTTCGCCATCAAAAATATCTGCAGGAGGATCCGGCCAGGCCAATGCAATAATCAGCCTCATGGCTACCAGGGCCAAAAAAGTGTAGCCTACGTAATAAGAAAAGGCAAAGGGCATAAAACCAAAAAGCAGCGGCACTTTATCGTCAAGTCCCCATAACCAGAAGCTGTTGTGCAAGATAAACATAATTAAAACGATTAAACAGACAAGGGCAAAACGCACCTTAAACTTCATTATAACCCCCACAACTTATTTCCGGCAAATTACCGAGTCAATATCTTCCTGCATATTCGACGGGATTACTATTATTCCTGCCTGAAACAGCAAAATAATAAACTGGGCAAATTGCCCAGTTTATAAAATGAAAATCGACAACCATACTTGACCAATGCTATTCGATCAAAACTTCCCGGGTGGCTCTTATTTCCTCATCAACTAAAGCCTTTATTGTATACATCCCTTCTTTTCCGAACCATACCATGTCAACCAGTTCTTTTTCTTCCGGGTCGACTGCAAAGATGTTTTCTGCCAGTATTTCCTCATCCCTGTTATCTATTAGCTGGATTATTACCTGGTCGGTATTAAAAGCCAGGTTATTGTGAAAATGAAAATAAAATTCTTCATTGGCAGAAAAGTAAACCTGCGGCTCTACTATTTCCCATTCATCATCTATTTCCGTGCCGGTCAAAATAACAGCGCCACCTACAGAGGTACTACCCGGTGTTCGCATCTGTTTTTCTTCCTCGCCACAGGAAGTTAACATTAATAACGCAGCTATTATTACTGTTAAAATCAAAGCTATTCTTTTGATCATCTTTTAACCCCTTTAAACTACTTCTATTTTTTCTGCTCAAATGTAACTGCTTCAGGCCTCGCTTCACCGGCATTTCCATGCCTGCCCTTTATGTTCGCTTTAGTTTTCTTAAGCAGGCTGAGCAGATGCGTATAAATTTAAATTTCGCTGCCAGGCACAGTTATTCCTTCTGCCTTAAAAGTTAGACTAACCATATAATCCAGATTTTTTATAATCATGGAGGATTCCCCTTCAATTATGTAGAATCTACAATTTGTTAACTTCAGTACTGGGAGGAACAACAAATTGAACTTATCAGTCCGCAAAATTGTTATATCAGGAATCCTCGGTGCCATCTCTATTCTTCTGGGGGTAACCAGACTCGGTTTTATTCCCGTTCCCACACCTGCCGGGCATGCAACTATTATGCATATTCCCGTTATCCTGGGTGCAATCCTTGAAGGGCCGGTAGTCGGTCTGATTACCGGAGCTATATTTGGGCTTTTCAGCTTTCTGCAACCCGGCGCACCTTTTTTTGCCGACCCTCTTGTATCGATCCTGCCCCGTCTTTTCATTGGCCCGGTCGCATACCTGGTTTACTTCTTAACTAAAAGAATTAACACTATCCTGGCTTACACCCTGGCCGGGGCTTTTGGCGCTGCAACTAATACGATTCTGGTAATGACCATGGCTACCTGGAGAGGCTACCTGCCTTCTGAAGTTTCTATATCAATCGGGGTCCTGCACGGTATCCCGGAGCTTGTTGTTGCAGCAATCCTTACGGTAGTGCTGGTAAAAGGTATACAGCGGGTCAGGCCGGTTGAAGAACAAAATTCATTGAAGAAATAACAATTTTAGGTGATGTGTATTTTGAATCCTTTGATAGAAACATTTGACCTGTCGTATGCATACCAAACCGGCAGTGGCAGACAAGTCCAAGCCTTAAGAGAAATAAGCACGCATGTCAGGCAGGGAGAAATACTGGCCATTACAGGTCAAAATGGATCCGGAAAATCTACCCTGGCCCGACACTTCAACGGATTGCTGATACCAGATGAGGGTAAAGTGCTGGTTGACGGCCTTTCTACTTCAAACCGCGAAAATATTCCTTCTATCCGCAAGATGGTGGGAATGGTATTCCAAAACCCGGATAATCAGCTCGTTAGCAGCATTGTTGAGGAAGATATTGCTTTCGGGCCGGAAAACTTAGGACTGCCTCCTGATATAATCAGAGAACGAGTCAACCATGCCCTTTTGACCCTAAACCTGGAACACTTACGGCAGGAGTCGCCAAGCCAGCTATCTGAAGGACAAAAACAGCTGGTTGCTATCGCCGGGGTTCTTGCCATGCGACCAAAATGTATTGTAATGGATGAACCTACAGCCCATCTTGATCCGCGCAGCAGACGGGAAGTGATCGACAACATCCTGCGCCTTAACCGCGAGGAAGGTATCACGATCATCCTGCTTACACATTATATGAACGAAGTTGTTCATTGCGATAGAATGATTGTAATGGACCAGGGTTTTATTATGATGGAAGGGACCCCTGCAGAAATATTTTACCAGGATAGCAAAATTCTCGACTATGGTCTTGATTTCCCGGTTGCCACCAGGCTGGCCAGAAGCTTAAAGCTTCATGGTATTGATCTGACCGATAATATTATTCACACCAGGGAGATAGTTGAAAGGTTATGCCAATTGAAGTAACCGGCCTTAATTATAGTTATAAAAAAGGAACCCCTTTTGAGAAAAAGGTCTTATATGATGTTAACCTGCAGATTGAAGACGGCGATATTGTCGGAATAATCGGCCCCACTCAATCGGGGAAAACAACCCTGGCCCAGCACTTCAATGCCCTTTTTATTCCTCAGTCAGGTGTAGTTAAAGTTGATGGTATAAATACTGCTGACAAAAATGCAGATCTTGTAAAGCTGCGCCACAAAGTCGGCTATGTTTTTCAAAACCCGGACTACCAGCTTTTTGCATCAAGCGTAGGTGAAGATATTTCGTTCGGACCCCGCAACCAGGGTTTGCCGCCAGGGGATGTTACGGCAAGGGTAAATGAAGCAATGGCCCAGGTTGGTCTTGATTATGACACTTTTTATTCCCGTGATATATTTGCCTTAAGCGGGGGACAAAAAAGGCGAACTGCTATTGCCGGAGTCTTAGCCTGTAAACCTAAAACCCTGGTGTTAGATGACATCACAGCAGGTCTTGATCCAAGAGGGCGTGATGAGATCCTGGCTGTTGTTAAAAAGTTGCACTCAGAAAAAAATATAACCATTATCTATATATCCAATAGCATGGATGAAGTTGCAGAACTGGCTGAAAGAGTAATCGTGATCGACCAGGGCAGGATAGCTTTCAATGACCTGAAAATAAATATATTTAACAAACCGGAAAAGTTGAGAGATATTGGCCTAGAACTTCCCGAATTAATGGCTCTTGCCATTGATTTGCATCAGCAGGGTTTTAACATCGATCCTGCATTATTAAAATTTGATGAAATTCTGCTGTCGATTCTTGACAACCTGCATGATGGGCAGGTGAGAGAATAATGGAATTGACAAAAAATATCACCCTGGGAGTGTACCTGCCGGGCAATACAGCTGTTCACCGTATGGATCCCAGGACAAAAATAATTGCTTCTACGATCCTGATTGTAATCCTCCTGTTAATTAATTCATACCAGGCTTATGGCTACTTCTTAATTTTTATTTCAGTTATTATATCGTCTGCCGGCATTCCGCCGGGTTACGCGCTGCGCGGCTTAAAACCAATGCTTCCGGTCCTGGTTTTAATGTGGGTTTTCCAACTATTTTTGCATTCTTCACCGGATGCCGAAATCATTTTCTCCTGGTGGATATTCTCGGCTACAGACGCCGGGCTGCACCTGGGTAATATAATAACCCTGCGGGTTCTATTCCTGTTTACAGTAACCACGATCTTAACCCTGACCACTTCCATCGTCAGTCTGACTGATGGACTGGAAAGCCTGCTCAGTCCGCTTAAAAGAATTGGCCTTCCGACCCAGGAGCTGGTTATGACCATGGTTATCGCCCTGCGCTTTGTATTAATCCTGGCTGAAGAGCTTGACAAGATTGTTAAAGCCCAGATGGCCAGGGGTGTTGCTTTCGATCGCGGTAATTTTATTCAGAAAACCAGAAAAATATTTCCTGTCTTTTTACCGCTGTTTATCAATGCATTCCGGCGGGCTGAAGATTTAATTGTAGCTATGGAATCAAGAAGTTACACCGGCGGTAGAGGAAGAACAAAAATGAAAACCCTGCACATGGGCAGAGTGGATATAGTCTGTATCCTAATCATGCTGCTTTTTACAGGATTAATGATCTTTACTATTTTTGCTTAAGCAGCATCCGAAAGATGTCCCTACTGCAACTGCCGCCTTAACCTGTTCACTTGCAGGATCCACCCGCTTGGTACCCTTAACAGCTTCTGATAGGGGAACTGACTTAATCTGCTTGCCCCGAAGACATACCATCTCATTGTACTGACCATTTTGAAAAAGTTCTACCGCCTTAACGCCAAAACGGGTGGCCAGCACCCGGTCATAGGAAGTCGGACTGCCGCCCCGCTGGAGGTGGCCAAGGACAGTGGCCCTGCTTTCCATCTCGGTTCTTTTTTCAATCTCACCTGCAACCATGTCTCCAATACCACCAAGCCTTTTAATTTCACCTTTTTCCTGGTAAACCGGCTCTTCTCCGGCGGGATAAGCACCCTCAGCCGCAACAATAATACTGAACTTCTTGCCATGGCGGCGGCGTTCCATGATTTTATCTATAATCACAGGATACTCAAAGGGCAGTTCGGGAATTAAAATAATGTCGCCTCCACCGGCCATCCCGGCCTGTAACGCAATCCAGCCGGCATAACGGCCCATTACTTCTACTACCATAACCCGGTGGTGAGATTCAGCGGTAGTATGAATTTTATCAATCGCTTCGGTAGCAGTGGTTACAG
>SL_3KL_010_SEDDRAFT_10003899_pt1 | contig 13522 bp, 11 predicted proteins | sample SodLakKL_010_SED_2_FD_10381 | JGI IMG/M metagenome (IMG submission 10381)
GCGAATCAGGCCAAAGTCTCTTTTTTAGGGTCGGGATAGCTTGACCTGCTGCTTCATAGTGTAGTAGTATATCCCCAACAGAAAAGCAAATTCCTATCTCTATTAATAATCGCAGGCAGCTTATGGGGACTGTTTTATTCCCTTTGCCGCGACGGTTTCGGTGCAGGACAAAGCTGGGGCAAAAAAGCACTCGGCTTGATGGTAGTTAACCTGGAAAACAACACTCCCTGCAACCTTGGCAAATCAGTATTGCGCAATGTCTTTCAAATCTTGATTTCAATTTTATTGAGCTGGATACCAGCCCTTAATTTTATCGCAGGCTGGGCAGAGCCAATCATAGCTATGATTCATGAAAAAGGACATCGTGTTGGAGATATGGTAGCAAAAACCCAGGTTATAGAAATAGAATTGTATGGCAGAGCTCTTAACGCAAGGCCATCCGGTGGGCATAACCCTGTCCCCCCCTCTCCTCCACCACCTTCACCTGGAGATATCATTCAACCGGAAATGCCCGAACCTTCTTTCAAACAATCATTTAGTATTGGTCGCAGCACTTCAAATAACCTGGTTATTGATAACTAGGAAATATCTCGCGGCCATGCCCGGATTGACTTTGACCAGGGACAATTCTTTTTAACCGACCTGGACAGCACCCATGGCACTTACCTTAATGGCCAAAGAATTAGCGGCACCGTTTCATTGCCACCATCTTCTGACCTGCAGCTTGCCAGTTTAAGTTTTTATTTTGATGGCACTTCCCTGCTGGATAAAAACGGCCAGGTCATAACTACTTTTCAGTAAAGACCTGCTATGGGGTAACTTGTAGCAGCACTTATGCAACAAGCTAACAAATCAGAAAGAAATTCACAAAAACAGCGATAATTACCTTAAATCCAAGCACATAATGGCCAAAACTTTCTCCCATATCACAATTCATATCTATACTCAGAGTCACTGGCAATCAACCTTTTCAACATCAACAGTATAACTATCATCATTAATCTGGACTCTAAAGGAAATACACCTTCTTGCTGGCCTCAATTCTGTCTTGCTATAATTTTTTCCTGCTCAATGAATAATTCCCTGGTTTGGCTTATATCAACTGACTCGAATAAAATCTTATCTCCCATCCCTCTTTGAGCCAGCTTGCTAATATCGGGGCTTATAACATTGGCAATCTTTGCATACCCGCCCGTAGTTTGCCTGTCTTTCATTAAAATAATTGGATTCCCTGCCCCAGGGACCTGGACAGCCCCCAGTGAAGTAAAATTGGTTATAATATTAGGCCCTTTTGAACTATGCTCAATCCTGAGCCCCTTTAGCTGATATCCCTGCCGATCCAGTTTTTCACTTATTTCATATTCACTTTCAAGCAGCGTTTTATAACTTTTCTCGGTATAATTATCCCTTTCCGGGCCAAGAGTCACCCTAATTGATAGGGGGCAATCATGCCAGCGATAATTATTATAGATCAGCTCTTCGGGAAAACATCTGCCAATATAATCAGAAGTTAGATCAACTCCTGGAATAGAAAGCACATCTCCTGCCCTGAGCTTTCTACCCATATAGCCGCCAAAGGTTGACTTTAAATCGGTTGATTTACTGTTTAATACAGGCTTCACATCCAATCCACCCCTGACGCATATATAGGCACGGGCTCCATATTTCCAGTCTGGGAAACTAATAATACTGTCTTTTTTAACGAGTAGGGATTGCCACATTGGTACAACCTTGCCGTTTATTTCCGGATAATAATCTGCACCGGTTATTGCAATAATTGCATCACAGGCAAATAAAAACTTTTCGTCGATATAAGTTAATTCCAGGCCGGCTTCATTCTCCGGGTTTCCTACCAGCCGGTTGCCTATTCTTAGAGCAAAATCATCCATCGCTCCAGACTGGGTATAACCAAGCCTTTGATATCCAAACCGGCCCGTATCTTGAACAGTACTTAAAATGCCCGGCCGTAAAACCTTCAAAAATTGAACACTCATTATTGCTTTTCCCCTTGCTCCGAAACTTTTTCCTTATGTAACTCGTATTCTTCAGGTGTTATGGGCTTAAACTTTATATAATCTCCAGGTTTAAATAGAGTAGGATCTTCTTTTTCAACATCAGCAAAAACCAGGGGAGTCATGCCTATATACCACCAACCGCTGGGCCCTGTTATAGTCAAAACATTAGTCTGCTTACCTCCAATCCCAACTGAACCCGAAGGAACTTTGGGATTCGGAACTTCACGGCGTGGTGTGTGCAATCTTTCATCCAACCCTCCCATGTAAGGGAACCCGGGAGCAAATCCGACCATGTAGATGCGGTATTCCAGGGCACTGTGGATTTCTATAACTTCTTCGGGAGACAACTTATGAAGTGCAGCAAGATAATCAAGATCCAGACCATATTCACCTCCATAAACAACCGGCACCTCGACAACCTTTTTTTCACTTGCTTCTTCATGATTTAAATTATTAAGTAGAGGTTTGCAAACTTCAATTAAGTTCTCGGCAGTTTGAACCAGGGGATTGTAGGAAATACAAAGGTCGCGATAGGTCGGGACAATTTCTACCACACCCGCAACCTGTTCTTTTTCAAGCGCTTTCAACAATGCAAGCACTTTTTTATTTATCGTTTCACAAATATCGACACCAAAAGAAACAATCAATGCACAATCACTGGCGTGAATATATTGCACTTTTTCCATTTATGGATTTCCTCCAACGATAGAACTAGATATAACTAAAATGGCAGCATTTTGCCTGTATACACTAAGCTTTGCAAAAATCTTTTAGCAGTATAGTTTTACTCGATTGTCCATCCACCGTCAACCAATATCGTTGTTCCTGTAACTAAATTTGCAGAGTCAGAAGCAAGATACAAAACCGCACCGGTATAATCTTCCGGTTCTCCAGCCCTGCCCAGGGGGATACGGCTGACTACCTTTTGGTAGGCTTCCGGATCATTAAAAACTGCCTCTGTCATTGGAGTCCTGGTAAAGGTTGGCGCTATACAGTTAACCTGGATATTATGAGGGGCCAGTTCAAGCGCAAAAACCTTTGACATATGATCAAGACCGCTTTTACTGGCACAGTACACTGCTCTTCCCTGAAAAGCCACAAAAGCAAGCTGGGAAGTAATATTTATAATTTTCCCTTTTTTTCTGGGGACCATTTTCTTCGCAACAGCCTGGCAGCAGAAAAATGCTCCCTTTAAATTAATGTCAATAGTTTTGTCCCAGATCTCTTCAGTAACTTCCAGGGCAGGTGTAGGAATATTTATGCCCGCAGAATTGACCATCAGGTCTATACCGCCATTCCAGGCATCCACATCGTCTATCATTTTAAAAACCTGGCTTACATCGCTAATATCACAAACAATACCAAAGAAGGAGGCGCATTGGGCTTCAACTTTCTGCCTCACCTGGTTTAGTCCCTCTTCTGACCGGGCTGCAACAGCTACATTAGCACCTGACTGAGCCAGTCTAACGCTTATTGCTTCACCTATACCGCGACTACCTCCCACAAACAGAGCTGTTTTTCCGGTGAGATTCACTTGTAAATCCATAACTAGATCACCTCGATTAAATATGCGCCTCCATTTTTTGTTAATCATTAACTCCTGAAGAAATGGTTGCCTGCTTTATTTCTTCCGCAAAGCCTCGGTTTCTTCCCAGTTTATTTCAAAGTTTTCGGCATTAATCACTACCCCGTAATCTTCACGGGCTTTTTCAACAGAAACCATTTCACTGATAACATCATCAAGGACCTTTTCCGGAAGGCGTTCCCTGGGATCACCGTAACCACCTCCGCCGGGAAGCCTGATAATTATACCTTTATCAGGATCAACTTCCAGCCTTCTCTTAGGATGCAACCTTTCTCCGCTATGAAGCAGGGCTTCACCGGCATTACCGTCTTTACCACCTTCTCTACCCTGGGGAGGATTGCTGGTTCTATCATACATAGGGGCCAATAAATAAGGCTTGTCGCTATTTACATAGATTTCCATTACATGACCAAAGCCGCCCCGGTAACAACCTGCTCCTGCGGAATCCGGCCACAGTTCTTTTTGCTTAATAAACAGAGGATAAACACTTTCAAGCACTTCAGCAGAAACACCCCGTACATTGCTGGGAAATGGCGTGGCTGAAAGGCCGTCTTTACCTGGCAAAGCGCCTGTTCCCCCTACTGAAAAAATGACCGCCGAAAAAGGTTCTTCGTGACCGGTTACACCGCTTAGTTGGGTAATCCAAAGGCTATCGTAACCGTCAGCCATCCCTTTCTCGGGTAAGGCTTCAGTAATGGCCCCGATCACCACCCCGGATAAAAAGTGCCCTATATTATGGCGTGCCCCTACCGGTGCCGGGCGTTTCGGGTTTAAGATCGAACCTTCAGGGGCAGTAGTTGTTACAGGACGGAAGCTTCCTTCATTATTGGGGACATCGGGACTGACCAGGCATTTCAATCCAAAAGTAGTATAGGCCTGGGTATAGTTTAAAACCACGTTGATCCCCCGATCACTCTGGGGAGAAGTTCCTTCATAATCAACTTTTATTTCATCACCTGAAACGGTGACCTTGGCCTTGATTATAATAGGTTCATCAAAACCATCTGTAGTAACACTGTGGGTATAGACACCATCAGGAATGACACGGATGCTGTCTCTCATTGCTTTTTCAGTGCGTTCAATAATTTCATTTGCCAACGGCTCGATGGATTCTAAGCCAAATTCATCCATCATTTCAATCAAACGCGCTCCCCCTACATTGTTACAAACAAACTGGGCGTACAGGTCGCCCAAAACCGGCTTGGGGGCCCTGACATTGCCTTCAATAATATTAAACAGCTCATCATTGCGCTCTCCGGCCTTGTATATCTTCATGATCGGAACATAGAGCCCTTCTTCATAAACTGAGCGGGCATCTGTGCTAAAACCGATACCTCCGATATCGAGAACATGGGTTGTATTTGCAGAGTATGCAACCAGTTTGCCGCCTCTAAAAATTGGCGTTACAACAGTAAAGTCATGAAGGTGCCCGGAAGTATACCAGGGATCGTTAGTAATTAGAACATCGCCCGGTTCCAGCTCGCTTTCCGGAAATGCATCCATAAAGTAATGTATACATGTAGCCATGGAATTAATATGCCCCGGGGTTCCGGTCACAGCTTGAGCAACCATGTTACCGGATGGATCAAAAATACCGGCCGACAAGTCACCAGATTCCCTGACTATAGTGGTAAAAGCAGTATGCATTAAAGCCCGGGCCTGTTCCTCAACAATAGCCAGCAGCCTGTTCCAGAGGATCTCAAGTTGTATTGCATCCAGCTTAACTTCACCCATTTTAGCTCCACCTCACGATCAGGTTATTTTGTTCGTCTATTTTAATATCTTTTGCTTCTACTCCAACTACGACAGTAGACTCATGTTCTTCGAATACAGCAGGGCCTTGAGTTTGGAAGCCGACCCCTAAAAGGTATCGATCATATACGGGAGTTTTAATATAACCACCCTGAGTATCAAAATAAACTTCCCTTTCCCCTTTTAACGCCCTGTCAAAATTATCCTGCTTAAAGCTTTCCAGAAGTATTTGAGGTCGAGGACCGCTAACAGAAACTCGCCAGGTTAGAGCTTCCAGGGGCATATCGGGCCCCTTTTGATGGAACAGTTCCTCGTAGGTTTTTTGGAAAGAAGCTTCGATTTCCTCGATTCTGTCCTCGTTAAGATCCCCGCCAGGCAGATTTACATTAGCTTCATGTCCCTGTCCGACGTATCTCATATCACATGAACGGCTGACAATAATATCCTCATCATTTAACCCTGCTGAAGTTAAAAGCTTTCTGCCTTCCTCTACCATTTCAGCAAAAAAGCGATTAACTTCATTCCAATCCAGGGCATCTAAACGGCCAAAATAGCTTCGGACATAATCAAAAGCCAGGGGCGCACATAAAAGTCCAAGCGCAGAGGTGGTTCCGGCACCAAGCGGTAATGCAACCGCGTCAACCCCAAGGTTCCTGGCCACATTGTAAGCATGGACCGGTCCGGCTCCACCGAAAGCAAACAGGGGAAATTGAGCTAAATCTTTGCCGTATTCTATGGCGTGAATTCGAGCCGCATTTGACATGTTCTCATTTACGACTTTATGAATGCCCCATGCGGCTTCGATTGGATCGAGCCCCAGGGGATCGGCTATTTTTTCTTTTATTGCTTTATAGGCAGCATCTTTATCCAATTTCATCTTACCACCCAGGAAGAAGTCAGGGTCAAGATAGCCTAAAACCAGGTCTGCGTCTGTTACTGTTGGTTCAGTGCCACCAAGGCTATAACTGACCGGGCCCGGGTTAGAACCGGCGCTCTGGGGACCGACTTTCAGCAGTCCAAACTTATCAATGTAAGCAATACTTCCTCCACCGGCCCCTATTTCAATCATTTCGATAACAGATGCTTTAATTGGAAGACCGCTTCCTTTTTTGAACCTGTAAACCCTGGCCACTTCGAATTCATTAACTTTCAAAGGGGTGTTGTTCTCAATGATACAAGATTTTGCAGTAGTGCCACCCATATCAAATGAAAGCACATTGGGAAAAGCGCTTTTCTCGCCGTACATGGAAGCTGCCAGAGCACCAGCAGCGGGCCCGGATTCCAGAATTCGAATTGGGAATTCACAGGCAGTTTCTACTGTACAAATCCCTCCGTTAGAAAGCATCATAAAGAAATTGCCCTCGAACCCGAGTTCTTTTAATCTTTGGATAACCTTTTGCAGGTACTGTTCCACTGTAGCTTTAACAAATACATTGCAAACAGTTGTTGAGGTTCTCTCATATTCACGAATCTCGGGTATAACTTCAGAAGAAATGGAAACGTACATCCCGGGAGCAATTTCTTTGATGATTTTCAAGGCTTCTTTTTCATGAACCTCATTCTTATAGCTGTTCATAAAACAAATGGCGATGGCCTCGACATCCATTTCCCGGAGCTTGTTGACTCTTTTCTCCAACTCTTTCCGGTCCAGGGGTTTTGATACGGTACCGTCCGCAAGTATTCTTTCATCCACAGTAAAGCGTAAATGCCTGGGCACCAGAGGTTCAGGTTTTTCCAGGTATACATCGTGTGGATCAAAACGGTACTGGTTGGCAATCTCTAATGCGTCCCTGAAGCCCTCAGTGGTAATAAGCCCTGTTTTAGAGCCCTTTCTTTCAATTAAAGCATTTGTTACCAGGGTGGTACCATGGACTATTGTAGAAATCTGGTGAGGATCGATTTTTTCCTCCTCGATCAAATTCTTTAAACCCGTAATTACGCCCTCAGAAGGATCTTCGGGTGTGGTTAAATTTTTACCAATCCTATTTTCACCTGTTTCTTCATTAAGTAATACAAAGTCAGTAAATGTTCCTCCAATGTCGACTCCTAAACGGTAAATTCCATCCCTTTTCATGTCAGCTCCGGTTTAACCTCCTTGTATATAATAAGGCGTAATAATTGCTTAAACTATTGGTGGCCTTTATAAGATCCAGAGTGCTTCTACCACATCATCCTCGGCAATACCAGTACGATATCCGGGTATACTGATATTAAAACCACCACCAACAACATTAAAATAAAAACCGGTACAACAGCCTGAGCAATTTTAAAGATATTTTCATCGGTGATTCCATTGATCACAAACAGGTTAAAACCGATCGGTGGCGTAATCTGTGATATCTGAATCATGATAACAAGATATATTCCGAACCACAGAGGATCAAACCCCGCAAAAGTAATCAGGGGCAGCGCTATGGGTATACTCATTACAATCATGGAAAATCCATCGAGCAGACAACCCAGAATAATATACATGATCGACAAAATGAAAAGAAGCATAAAGGGAGAAAGGCCCATTTCAGCTATAGTTTGGGTTAACATTCTTGGGATACCAAGATAACCAACAGCCACAGAAATAAACGAGGCACTGGCTACTATAAACATGATCATGCAACCTGTCTTGATTGAACCCATCATTGCTTCCTTGAAAACATCCCACTGCAAAGCTTTGTTTAAGAATGCGAATATAAAGGCTCCAACCACACCAACAGCGGCTGCTTCGGTAGGGGTAGCAAAACCCAAATAAATACTGCCCAGCACTGCACCAATCAGCAGGAAAACAGGGAGTACCATTGGGATTGCTCTAAAATAATCCTTCGTTGTATAGGTTGTATCATCGGCTGGTGCTAGTGAAGGATTAAACATAGCGCGAATAATAATGTAGACCATAAATACAGTAGCGATTATTATTCCCGGGATAATACCGGCTATAAAGAGCTGCCCAATACTAACGTTTGCAGTAATACCGTAAACAATCATGACCATACTGGGCGGGATCAGGAATCCAAGAGTACCTGAGCCTCCCAGTATGGCATAAACCATTTTCCGGTTATAATTCCTGGCATCCATTTCCGGCAAGACAATTTTTCCAACTGTAGCGCAGGTTGCGGCCGACGAACCGCTAACAGCAGCAAACATTGCAGAAGCTACAACTGTAACATGCAATAATCGGCCTGGCAGCTTATGCAGTAAGGGATTTAAGCCTGAAAACAAATTAGCTGACATTCTGCTGCGGAAAATAACTTCCCCCATCAAAACAAAAAGTGGCAACGCAAACAAGCTTGACTGAGCAGTGCTGCCCCATAGAATGTTGGCCATTATTTTAATAGCATCAAAGTCAGTAAATATAGTAATCCCCAGTAACCCGACAATAAAAAGTGTAACCGCTATCCAAACTGTACTTACAAGGAAAAATGCCAGGATCAAAACCAGGGTAAGTGAAATAATATATATCGGATCCAATAGTTCAACCTCCTGATCTTAGCTTAGTGTTCGTCTCAGCGCCCTAAAGCGCTGGATTCAACTTCGCCCGATTGTCCGGTTCTTAACATTATCATAGAACGGAAAAATTCCGCAGCAAACTGTAGTGAGAAAACAGTGAGGCCAACTGGCATAAAAAAGGTCGGAATTGCCATGGGTGTCTGGGAAATTGTATAAGCTGTGCTTCCGCTTTGAAGGTGCATATAAAATAAGTTGAATGTTGCAATCGTCAAAACAACGCCCACAACAAAACCTACAACATAAGAGTACATCTCAAGCTTTAGTCTCTGTTGCTCATTTAGCTTGTTTTGCAAAAAATTAACCCTGATATGGCCTTTTTCTTTCAGAGTATAGCCCAATGCCAAAAATGTTACGGCACAAGTGATATACCTGACATACTCAAGTGTAATTAAAAGAGTACCCCCGTAAGTCCCTCGAATTATAATCTCAACCATAATCAGGATTAAACCAATCATTACCAGTATTGCCGAAGCAACCCCTGCTATATTTGAAAGACGATCTATAGCTTTAACAAACGTCTCCATAATAAAACTCCTTTTTCAGTATTAAACACAGGCCCGGCTGTCACCCAGCCAGGCCTGTGTTTCAACTACTCTGAATTAACGACCAACTGCAGCATTAAATTCTTCAACAATTTCTTGTGCTGGAGCGGGCGCATCTGCCAGCCACTCCTCCCGAATATCACTCGTTACTTCTGCGATATCATCAAAGAATTCTTGAGGTGGATCAACTACTTCAATACCGTTGTCCACAGTTATTTGTTTATTTCTTTGGTCAATTTCTGCAATTTGTTCCCACAGGTCGTCTTCCAGTTCTTGTGCAACAGAGAGCAGTGTTTCCTGGGTCCCTGCATCCATAGCGTTAAATTCATCCAGGTTAATTACAAACATTTCCATGCCAAGAGTCATAAACATGGGAGTGAAGTAGTCGAGCACTTCCCAGAAATTGGCGTCGACTGCTGTCGGGGTCGAGGTAATAACCGAATCGATCACCCCGGTTGCCAGAGAAGAGTAAACTTCGGCAAAAGGCAGGGGATGAGGTGTACCGCCTACTGCTTCCATCACCAGCGCGCCATTTCTGTCATAGGTTCGTGTTTCCAATCCTTGCATATCTTCCACAGACTCAACCGGGGACTGGGTCCATATTCCGGCACCAGGCCAGGGCGATATCAAAAGCAGTTTCTGATTCCATTTGTCTGCCAGCAGTTCATCGAAGTAAGGGGTGTAGATATCACAAAACAGGCGGGCTTCTTCATAGTTCTGCATCAAGAACGGCAAGGTGGTTACATCCAATAGCGGCTCCTCACCGGCAGCACCGCTCATCATGATGGCGGACACAGGAACAATACCGTCTCTAACGCCAGCAATCAATTCCGGGTCGGTGTAACCCAGCGCGCCACCCGACTGAACGTTGAAGCTTACCCTGCCATCTGTAGCTGCTTCTAATCTGTCGGAAAGCTCATACAAGGCTTTAGTCTGGTGGTTATCCTCCGGCCAAACCGAATTGGTAAGCAATACTGCTTCATACAGGTCTTCATCCGGTTCCGCCTCATCTACTTCATCCACATCTTCCTCCGGTTCATCCACCGGTTCATCCACCGGTTCTTCTACCGGTTCATCCGCACATCCGGCAAACACCAGCGCAAAAACCAGCAAACTAACAACCAAGAAGCTTAGAAAAATACTTTTTCTAATCAATTTGTACCCTCCTTATTATTTTTCCTGCAATCGTAAAGCTGATAACAATACAAGATAATCTCTTTTTTTATCACCCCCTTACCATTTTTCAAATTATTCTAAAATATAAAGCTTGTAATATTTCATTAAATAAAATATCTGCTTTTCTGATATATTTTGAGTTGATCAAGCAAAATCAATATTTGCGAACTAATATGAATTGCTTCATCTATATTTTAGTGTGGGCAGCTTGAAAGCTTCAATGTTCAAATAACTACTTATTCTTATGCTGTTATAGCCAGTACTGCGAAGGAATTTTGGGTAAATGCCTTAATTGCAAGAGCATTTTTCATGATTAGATAATTATTTATTTCCACTATTATTAAACTTACTATTACACTTACTGTAAAAAAACTCCTGCAAAATATAAATTTAATTTTTGCATATTACTTAGATAGGAGCTAAATATTTTTCTCTATACCTTAGAAAAATCTTTTTTTTATAACACTCATCGTTTATTTATAATAGGATTATTATTACTGAAAAAATTGTACAAACATGCTCTTAATTATCACCCCTTCAATCTTTCAACGGTTTTAAAAACTCAATCGCATCTTTTGAAAATATTTTTACACCCTGCAATTCTTACCTGCCTTCTCTTGCTAAATTAACAAGGTCTTTCAAAGCTGCTGCTGCTGCAGCCCGCGGATTTGATTTACCGCCAATCACGGTAAGTTCCCCGAGAGTATCTGTTTCAAAATGAACTGCCTTGGTAGTCCCATCAACAGATGCCAAAAAATGCTCCGCCTCAATAGACACCGGAGCAACTGAAACATTTATTTTACCCTGACTATGCTTGCCCTCAGAATCAGCAGTGATGCTGCTTTCCCCTATCAACTTAACTACTTTACCTGCACGGGAGGCTTTATCCAAAACTTCGTGATCTATTCTATCTATCCCTAAAACCGGAATATCTTTCATTGACAGATTGGTACCATAGATAGCATTGCTCAAGATTACTATCTTGGCAGCAGTATCCCAGCCTTGAACGTCCAAATCAGGTTTAGGTTCGGCTATCCCCAGTTCTTGTGCTTTCTTGAGTGCAGTATCATAACCGACTTGCTCCTGGGACATCTTAGTTAGAATGAAATTGGTTGTTCCATTGAGGATTCCTTTGATACTATTAATTGTTGAGCCCGCCAGGCAATATTCGGCCATGTCAATTGTAGGAAGGGCCGCTGCTGTGGCCCCGGAAAATTTAATGACCAAACCTTTAGATTTGGACAGTTTCATAAGCCCTGAAAAATCTTTTACCAGGGCTCCTTTTGTGAGAGTCACTATATCCATTCCGTTTTCAATCGCTGTCTTAAAGTTTGTCAACCCCGGTTCGCCGGTTTGTAAATCTGTCGGGGTCGCTTCAATCAGGATGTCTGCCTGCGAGTTTTCAATAATTCTCCAACCTTCAAGACCGTCCCTCCCTATCCCGGAAAATGATGACGCCCAGGATTCCTGGCGGGAGTAGTCACAAACAATTTCCAGATCAAGTGGAACAGATGAGATTATCCCCCCATCTGAGCATGAAACTGCAAGCAATTCAATATCCAAACCATATTTGCCCTGCAACATTTCGCGCCGTTCAATTAATAGCCTAATAAAATGGAGTCCCACATTACCCAAACCGGACAGGCATATTTTAACTTTCTTCATTGTTAAACCCCTATTTGTTAAACCCCTATTTTTTGCAATATCTTTTTCATTTCTTCCCGGTTTTGATCTGAAAGGTCAATCAATGGCTTCCTTACCTCGCCGCCATAATATCTCACCAGATCCATAGCAGCCTTTAATCCGGCTATACCCCGCCGGGAGGTGACAGCTGCATTCGCTTCCAGTATTTCAAGTTGTATATTTTTAGGTTCTTCATATTCACTGTTAATACCTCCAATATTGTAAATAATGTAAATTATAGAACTTGCATTGCTTTGTCAATCCTATCCATGGGTTGCTCCAGGTTTTCATATGAACTGGCGTAGGAAATTCTAAGGAAACCTTCTCCAAATGATCCAAATGCTGATCCCGGAACCATCGCTACACCGTGGTTAATAAAATGGTAAGCTGCTTCCTCTGAAGTCATTCCCATCTCCTTGATACCTGGGAAAGCATAAAAAGCACCTTTAGGAACCTGGCAATTAATGCCCTCTATATCCTGGAGGCGGGATACTACCATCTTTCTCCTTTTGTCAAACTCAGATACCATACGGGTCACACATTCCTGGGAAGAAGTAATAGCACTTACTCCACCTGCTTGCACAAAAGCCGTGGCACAGGTAACGGTATACTGGTGGATCCTGATCATGGCAGAAATTATGTCCGGGGGAGCCGCCACATAACCAAGGCACCAGCCGATCATAGAATATGCCTTGGAAAACCCGTTAACAATAATCGACCTATCTTTCATGCCGGGAAGAGCAGCAATGCTAAAATGCTTTGCCTGGTCATAGATTAAATGTTCATATATTTCGTCACTTAAAACCAGCAGATCGTGCCTCTGGGCAACCCTGGCAAGATCAGTTAAATCATTTTCACTATACACCCCGCCGGTAGGGTTGCCGGGAGTATTTAAAACAAGCATTCTTGTGCGCTCAGTAATCGCCTTTTCTAAATCGTCTACCGCCAGCACAAAACCCTTCAACTATGGCCAGATTTACATCTTCATTGACCCTGGAAACCAGGTCTTTCAGTATTGGCCTGGCGATATCTGCAGCTTGTTGAAAAAACCCCTGGGTGGCCAGGCTTAACTGCAGTGATTTTATTCCCAATCCATATTTTTTCGTCAACCGGTCCTGTTTTAAATATCCATTTAGGCATAGAGTTTTCAAAAGGTGATGGGTGGTAGAAAAGTTTATCTTTATGCGTTCACTTATCTCTTTGGCTCCCAGTGTACGTTGTTCTACAATAAAAACGTCCAGTATTTTTAAAGCCTTTTCCACAGAAGA
>SL_3KL_010_SEDDRAFT_10003900_pt1 | contig 13521 bp, 9 predicted proteins | sample SodLakKL_010_SED_2_FD_10381 | JGI IMG/M metagenome (IMG submission 10381)
TTGACATCGAAGGTTTCGCTGCCGTCGATGTTCAGCGACTTGCGGTCGTGTCCATCGGTGAATTCCAGCGGCAACACGCCCATGCCGATCAGGTTGGTGCGATGAATGCGTTCGAAGCCTTCGGCAACGATGGCCTCGACGCCGGCCAGGCGCACGCCCTTGGCGGCCCAGTCTCGCGACGAGCCCTGGCCGTAATCCTTGCCGGCAATGACGATCAGCGGCTGCTTTCTTTGCATGTAGGTTTCGATGGCATCCCACATGCGCATGACCTTGCCTTCCGGTTCCAGCCGGGTCAATGAACCCTGCTTGACCTCGCCATCGACCACGGCCATGTGGTTGATCAGGCGCGGGTTGGCGAAGGTGGCGCGCTGAGCGGTCAGGTGATCGCCCCGGTGGGTGGCGTAGGAATTGAAGTCCTCTTCAGGCAGGCCCATTTTCGCCAGGTATTCACCGGCCGCACTGTCGGCCATGATGGCGTTGGACGGTGACAGATGATCAGTGGTGATGTTGTCACCCAGCACGGCCAGCGGACGCATGCCGGCCAGCGTGGGTTCAGCGGCCAGTGCACCTTCCCAGTACGGGGGACGACGAATGTAGGTGCTTTCCGGGCGCCAGTCGTAAAGCGGATCGACCTTCTTGATGCGCTTGAACTGCTGACCGAACATCGGCTCGTAGACTTTTCTGAAGTGCTCGGGCTTGACGCTTTGTTCGACAATGGCGTCGATCTCTTCATCGCTCGGCCACAGATCCTTGAGCGTGACCGGGTTGCCGTCGGCGTCTTGGCCAAGCACATCCTTTTCGATATCAAAGCGCACCGAACCGGCAATGGCATAGGCCACCACCAGCGCCGGTGAGGCCAGGAAGGCCTGCTTGGCGTAAGGATGGATGCGGCCGTCGAAGTTGCGATTGCCGGACAGCACGGCCACCGAGTACAGGTCGCGGTCAATGATTTCCTGCTGGATTTCCGGATCCAGCGCGCCACTCATGCCGTTACAGGTGGTGCAGGCAAAGGCGACGATGCCGAAGCCGAGCTTTTCCAGTTCATCGAGCAGGCCGGCTTCTTCCAGGTACAGGCGAACGGCAATCGAGCCGGGCGCGAACGAGGACTTGACCCAGGGCTGGCGGGTCAGGCCCAGTTCATTGGCTTTTCTCGCCAGCAACCCGGCCGCAATCACGTTGCGCGGGTTGGAGGTATTGGTGCAACTGGTAATTGCGGCAATGATCACCGCGCCGTCAGGCATGGACCCGTCAGTTGGCAACTCGTAGGGTCCGGCAATGCCGGCCGTGGACAGGTCGCTGGTGGAAACACGCTTGTGCGGACTGGACGGTCCGGCGACATTGCGCACCACTTGAGACAGGTCGAATTCGAGGACGCGCTCGTACTCGGCATCGGCGAGGTCGTCAGCCCAGATGCCGGTGTGTCGGGCATAGTCCTCGACCAGCTTGACGTGCGCATCTTCGCGTCCGGTCAGCTTGAGATAGTCGATGGTTTGCTCGTCGATATGGAACATGGCCGCGGTGGCGCCGTATTCCGGGGTCATGTTGGAAATGGTGGCCCGGTCACCCACGGTGAGTGTGCGCGCACCCTCGCCGAAAAACTCCAGCCAGGCGCCGACCACGCGTTCCTTGCGCAGGAATTCGGTCAGCGCCAGCACGATATCGGTGGCCGTGATGCCCGGGGCGGCCTTGCCGGTGAGCTTGACGCCGACGATGTCGGGCAGGCGCAGGTATGAAGCGCGACCCAGCATGACGTTTTCGGCTTCAAGCCCGCCCACGCCTATGGCGATCACGCCCAAGGCGCAGACATGCGGGGTGTGCGAGTCGGTGCCGACCAGGGTGTCGGGGAAAGCCACCCCGTCGCGCACTTCGACTACCGTGCACATGCGCTCCAGGTTGATCTGGTGCATGATGCCGTTTCCCGGTGGAATGACATCGACGTTATCAAAGGCCTCCTTGGTCCAGTTGATGAAATCGAAACGGTCGGCATTGCGTCGTTCCTCGATTTCGCGGTTTTTTTCGAAGGCATCCTTTTCGAACCCGGCATGCTCGACGGCCAGCGAATGATCAACGATCAACTGGACCGGCACGACCGGATTGACCTGGGCCGGATCCCCGCCCTTTTCTGCGATCGCATCGCGCAAGCCGGCCAGGTCGACCAGTGCGGTCTGGCCGAGAATGTCATGGCAGACCACACGTGCCGGAAACCACGGAAAATCGCGCTCGCGCTTGCGCTCGATGATCTGCTTGAGGCTTTCGGTCAGGTCCTCGGGCGGGCAACGCCGGACCAGGTTTTCGGCCAGCACGCGCGAGACATACGGCAAGCCGTCCCAGGCACCGGGGGTTATGTCCTCGACTGCAGTGCGGGCATCAAAGAAATCCAGGTCGGTACCGGGCAGATTCTTGCGATAGGGGCGATGGGTCATGGGAAACTCGTTGCGTGCGGGCGGATTTTCATTGGTGGTCCTTCAAGTCTCCTATTTCGGCCTTGAGGCGCTCGATTTCAAGCGCATCCCAGCCATCCGGTTCGGTCAGGGCATGCCAGGCATCGATGTAGTGCTCGGTGGCATAGGCATGGCCGTAGCCGATCGGCGCCGTTTCCGCCGCGGCAATGTCGGCGGCCAGTTGCAGCGTGGTCACGACCGGGAACCAGCGCAGGCTGGGTGAGACATCCGGGCCGCGCGGGCCACTCATCCACTGCGGTTCGCGATAGACCGAGCGCGGCTCGAAGAAGGTGATCGGATCGCTGGCATATTGCAGGTAGACGATGCGAAACGGGCCCCACTCGGCATCGTGGTCGGCTAGGGTATTGTGCTGGTTGGTGAAGCGGACGACAGCGCCATCTCGAAACACCGGCAGCCAGGCCGGTGTACCCCGGTCGCGTTGGGCGGTGACCCACTGCCAGGTATCACTGCGAAATGGCGGGCCGCTCCAGAGTGCACCATGAATGGGATCACCGACAATGTCCCATACATCAGCCGAGCGTTCAGAATTCAGCGCGCCCAGGCTCAGGCCGAACAGGTACAGGCGTGGGCGAGTTTCTTGGGGCAACTGCTGCCAGTGATGGTAGACCGCCTGAAACACCGATCTGGCGGTCTCTGACCCGTAATCGGCCTGGGCCAGCAATGACAGCCAACTCGGCAGATAGGAATACTGCACGGCCACGCTGGCGACATCTCCACGATGCAGGTATTCAAGACTGTTGATGCCACCCGGGTCCACCCAGCCGGTGCCGGTCGGCGTGGCAATCACCAGGGTCGAGCGCTCAAAGGCGCCGACTCGCTGCATCTCGGCCAGGGCCAGTTCAGTGCGCTCCTCGATGGTTTCGGCGCTGTTGAGCCCGACGTAGATCCGGATCGGGTCCATGGCTTCATTCAGGCCGAATGCTTCGAGATCCTCGCGCGTCGGGCCCCGGGCGATATGGCGTCTGCCCTGTCGACCCAGGTCATCCCAGTCCAGCAACGATTCGGCGCTGCCGGTACGTGCCGGATTCGTGGGCGGATCAAGTTCGGCCTCGACCAGGGTATCGAGCTGGCGGAACGAGGCATCGAAACTGTTGAGCATCCAACTGGCCAGCACGCCGTTGATCAAGGTCCAGAACAAAAACACCGTGGTGGCCAGACCGGCCAGCCAGGCGATCCGTTGCGGGACCACGCGGTTGTACTTGCGCGCCATCACTCGTTTGATCCACAGGAATAGTCGACCCAGGAACAACAGCACCAGGAACACCAGCAGCGCGATCAGGCCAACCGAAATCGGCCGGGTGCCCTCGACCGGCTCCATTTCCATCAGCATGCGCACCGAATCCTGCCACCTGGAGGCCTGGACGAGAAAACCGATCGCCACGCCGACAAACAAGACCGTCATGCCCAGCTTGATCCACAGGCGCACCCGGCCTGGCGGCACCGGCAACTGCAGGTAGTCCCACAGCTCCCGCAGGATGACCCCAAGCGCATAACCCGAGGTCAGGGCCACACCGGACACCAGGGCCTGCACCAGAAACGGCCGGGGCACCAGGCTGGGCGTCAGGGAAAAGGCGAAAAACACCGTACCCAGCAACAGGCCGGTTGCCGAAAAGGATTTCAGTATTTTCAGCGGCAAGTCACGCATCATGGCCGATGATTGTCGCACGGAGTGCCCAAGCCCAGTTCAGAGCTCGCTGTCGGAGCGCAAACATAAAAAACCCTTTAACCGCAAAGGCGCAAAGAAGCAAAGGATTCCATGAATTCTCTTAACTTGGCGTCTTTGCGTTTCCAAGATTTTATTTTTAATTTTTTTGAAATCAATGAACTAGAATTTTTTTTCGATGAGAGGCAGCGAAACCTGCGCGATCCGGACACCCGGACGTCAATGCTATTGACAATGATTCGCATTCAGGTATACTGGACCCATGTATGTTTGCGTCTGCAATGCCTTGAAAGAAGACACGGTCCGTGCGCTGGCCGAAGAAGGACTGTCTTTCAAGGATATCTGCAACATCACCGGCTGCTCCAGCAACTGCGGAAGTTGCCAGGAGTATGCCGAGGCGCTGGTCTCTGCCTGTCAGTCAACCCATCGACCCGCTGCCGTCCTGCCGCTGTTCTGCCCTGCCTGACTGCATGAGTCAGCACGTCGTTTGCTATCATTGAGACTGGTATTCAATCGGAACCAGTCCACATGAAAGGCGAAGCAAAAATCATCGAATTCCTCAACAAGGCGCTCAAGTCCGAACTGACCGCCATCAATCAGTACTTTCTGCATTCTCGGATGTGCCAGGACTGGGGTCTGGAGCGCCTGGCCAAGAAGGAATACGATGAATCCATCGATGAAATGAACCACGCTGATGAGCTGATTCAGCGCATCCTGTTCCTTGAAGGATTACCCAATCTCCAGGACCTGGGACGACTGCGCATCGGCGAGAATCCACGCGAAATTCTCGAATGCGACCTGGCCGGCGAGCAGGAAGCCGTGGCCATGTATCGCGAAGGCGTTGCCCTGGCCGAGGAGCACCGGGATTACGGCAGTCGAGAACTGTTCCAGAAGATCCTCAGTGACGAGGAAGAACACATCGACTGGCTGGAAACCCAGTTGGCCCTGATCGACCGCATTGGCCTGGAGCGCTACTCGCAGTCGCAGATGGAATCCTGATCAGGATAGACCCGGGCCGGCTCGATGGCCCGGGTCAACCTTCCCGAATAAATTCAACAAAACCTTTCAGCCACTTGCCGGCCTGTTCGCGCAGTTCATCATCGACTCCGTCGTCGCTGATCTTGGTGTGCGCAGCCGAGACGCGCAGGTAGGCCGGGTACAGGTGAACCCCGAGCTGGCGCAGGTTGATCAAGGCGCCTGACTGGGCCAGCGCCGTGCCCCACGCGCCGGGTGTCGCACCCGCCAGAGCGGTCGGCCGGCCACCAAAAGTGGGTTTGAGTTCCTCACCCGGACGGGTCAGCCAGTCCAGCGCATTCTTGAGCACACCCGGCATGCCGGCGTTGTATTCGGGCGTCACGATCACCAGCCCGTCGCTGGCCTTGATCTGATCGCGCAGGCCGGAAACGGCAGCCGGAATCCCGTCTCCTTCTTCAACGTCGGCATCGTAGAGCGGAATGCCATGCAGTGTGGCCGGGTTGACCTTGACGCCCGACGGGGCAAGTTCCTCGAGGAGTTGGCTGAGTCGGGTGTTGAAGGAATGGGTTCTCAGGCTGCCGGATACAGCAATGATATTCATGAACAATCCTTGAATGGGTTACGGACTTGAGGTGGAGCGGATGGACTCCAGCTTGTTTTCAACCAGAGAATACACTGCCGGCACCACCACCAATGTCAACAGGGTGGAACTGATCATCCCTCCGATCACCGCAATGGCCAAGGGACCGTTGGTATCGGCTCCGGCGCCCAGTCCCAGCGCCGGAGGCGTCAGGGCCAGAATTACTGTCAGTGATGTCATCAAGACCGGACGGAGTCGAATCGGGCAGGCGCGACGCAGTGCATCATCAACCGAATCACCGGCAGCCCGGAACTGGTTGGTCAGATCGATCAGCAGAATCGAATTTTTCGCCACCAGTCCGACCAGCAACACCATGCCGATCATGGAATAGATATTCAGCGAATTGCCGGTCAGCCACAGTGCCAGTACGCCGCCGATCACGGCCAGGGGCTGGGCGACCATGACGATCAAGGGCTGAATGAATGAATTGAACTGGCTGGCCAGCACCATGAAAACCAGGATGACCGCCAGGACAAAGGCGAAGATCACGTACTCCTGGGTCGCCTGCAGTTCACGCGCCTCGCCCTTCAAGGATAGCTGGTAACCCAGCGGCAACAGCTCGTCGGCCGCGTTCTGGATCTCGTCCAGCGCCCTGCCCATGGAGAAGTCAGGATTGCCGTAGAAATCGGCCGAGTAGTTGAGATCGAAACGGGTGATCGCAGCCGGCGCAAGGCGTTCATGGGCGCTGGCCACACTGTCGAAGCGAACCACGGCATCATTTGAGCCGCGCAGCAGAATGCGATTGAGATCCTCCGGCTGATTGATCTGACCATCGGCGGCCTTGACCCGGATGTCATAGCGTTCGCCATCGCCCGGTTCGTCGTTGAAGCGTGCGATATCCAGCCCCCCGGCCAGCATGTTGACCGCAAACGCCACATCCGTCGATGACAGCCCGGCATCGGCAACCCGAACCCGGTCCACCTGGATGTCGAGTTGGGGCAGGTCCAGTTGCAGATCCAGATCCAGTTGACCCATGCCCTCGATATCCTCCAGGTGGGTACGCATCTCGTCAGCCAGCCGCGCCACTTCGTCCAGGTCGGGACCGGTAATGGCGAACTGCAGCGGATCTCCCCGCTGACCGCCGACAATCGAAGGCGGCGCGGCAAAGGCCACGACGCCCGGCACGCGAGCCAGTTCCCGTCGAATCTGATCCAGAAAGGCCTGCTGAGTGATGTCTCGCTTGTCCCGGTCCACCAGACGGACAAAGGCCAGGCCGCGATTGACTTCACTGGCAGCTCCCAGCCCGATGGCGGTGAAATACGATCGAACGTCCTCGTGTGCGCCAAGCAAGTCCTCGATCTTGCCCATGTAGCGCTCGGTGGCCTCGATGCTGGTGCCCAGGGGCGCTCGGAAGAACACCACGAAACGACCCTCGTCTTCTTCCGGCGTGAATTCCTTGTCGATGTCGATGAAGAAGATGGCCGAGGACAGGACCACCAGCCCGGCCACTCCGATGACCACCCAGCGATTGCGAAGGCTGTTGCTCAAAAGCGAGGTGTAGAACGAATTCATGCGCTGGAAAAACACATCAAGCGCCCTGTAGACCCGACCGTGCGCGGCGTCACTGCGGCGGACTCTGAGAAAACGCGAACACAGAACCGGTGTCAGGGTCAGGGCCACCAGTGACGAGGCCAACACGCCGACTGTCACGGTCACGGCGAAGGATTCGAAGAATCGGCCAATGATGCCGCCGAGAAAAATCACCGATGCAAAGATCGACACCAGTGTCAGAGTCGTGGCGATGATGGCGAAAAACACCTGGTTGGAACCGCTGATCGCCGCGCCGACCGGATCCGGGTTTTCGGTCTGGCGATGACGATAGATATTTTCCAGCACCACGATGGCATCATCGACGACCACGCCGATCAGCAACAACAGCGCCAGCAATGTCATGGTGTTGAAGGTATAACCCATCAGATAGATGGCGGCGACCGCGGCCAGCAGCGAGACCGGGATGGCCAGGGCAATAATGAAAGTGCCACGCCAGGTTCGCAGAAACACCAGCACGACCAGGGCGGCCAGGAGCGCGCCTTCAACCAGGTGTTCCTGCAAGGCGCGAACAATTTCCCGAATGAGCTCGGAGTCATCCGAGGCGATCTGAATGCGCATGCCCGGCGGTAATTGCGGAATGATCTCGTTGTCGAGCCGTTCCTGGACCGCATCGACAATGGCCACGGTATTGGCGCCGGAAATCTTGACAATACCCATGCCGACATTGGGCTTGCCGTTGTAACGGGCGATAGATCGAAAATCGGCCAGGCCGTCAACGACCTCGCCGACATCGCCAAGACGCACCGGGGCGCCGTCGACGTAGCGCACGACCATGGTTTCAAGTTCTTCCGGGTCATGAAACTCCAGGTCGATCTTGATCAGCATCTCCCGGGCTCCGGCGACCAGGAATCCGCCGGGAAACTGCACGTGCTCGGTGGCGAAGGCCTGGCGGACATCCTGGGCGGTCACTCCGAAAGCCGCCATCAGGTCAAGGTCAAGCTCGACACGAATGGTGCGCTCACGTCGGCCACCTATACGGACCTCGCCGACGCCATCGATTGTTTCCAGTCGCTTGCTGATGACATTGGACGCATACTGGTTCAACTGCTGCAGGGTGCGATCTCCGGAAAGGGAAATCCACATGATCGGGCTGGCATCGACCTCGACCTTGGCCACCACCGGTGGGTCGGCATCGGTGGGCAGTTCACGCAGGACCTGGTTGACCTTGGCCTGGACTTCGTTGAAGGCAACATCGATATCCTTGTCCAGGTTGAAGGTAATCACGACATTCGAAACGCCCGGGGATGAATTCGACTGGATGAAATCAATACCCGGAACGCTGTTGACCGAACTCTCGATCAGATTGGTGACACTGGCGTCGATGACTTCCGGACTGGCGCCCGGCAGTACCGTGGTCACCGAAATCAGGGGAAATTCGATTTCCGGAAAGCGATCCACCCCGATACGCTGAAATCCGATCAATCCGAACAACACCAGCACCGCCGAAATCATGTAGGCCAGCACGTGCCGGCGAATGGCCAGCTCCGGCAGAGTCACGACTCCGCTCCCGTTTCGGAATCCAGCCAGTCCTGAACATCCAGCAACGCGCCATCGGAGAGAAACCCGGCGCCATCAACCACGACCGGTTCTTCATCGTCCAAACCGTCGCGAATTTCGATCCAGTCACTGCTTCGCAAGCCGACGCGAACCTCTCGCTGGATGGCCCGTTCATCACCGTCAAACACGAACACCACCTGGCCGGCGGGCCGACGCACGACGCTGCCGGGTGGCACAACCAGGCTCTCGCGCTTTTCGAGAACCACCTGGGCAGATACCGATCCGCCTGTTCGCCATGAGCCCGGGTTGTCCAGATCCACGATCAATTCGATGGCGCGAGAGCCATCGCCGATCGCGGGACGAACGTCACTGACCTGGCCTTCCACCCACTCATCCGGGCGCGAAGGAATACTCAGCCGAACAAGCTGACCTTCCGACACCAGGTCCTGAAGTCGCTCGGGCAAGGGCAGGAAGGCGCGCATGGCATCGGCCGAGACCAGCTCGAACAGTTCGCGTCCGGAGCTGACGAAATCTCCGGAGCTGATGCTGCGCCGCTGGATCTGGCCACTGACCGGACTGACCACCCGGGTACGGGACAAATTGAATTCGGCATCTTCCAGGCGGGCCCGGGCCTCATCGAGTTGGGCGGCGTAGACCTTGACACTGGTCGTGGCTTCGTCGAGCTGGTCCTGGGCCACCGACTGGCGCCGGGCAAGATTTTCCAGGCGCTCGACCTGTTTGGTCTGGTTCTCCAGCAAGGCTTCCAGTCGCCGCACCTCGGCACTGGCCGAGCTGACCGCGATCCGCTGGGCCTGGTCATCGATTTCAGCCAGCAGGTCTCCGGCCTCGACCCGGTCACCGGCATCTCGCACGATGCGCTGGATTCGTCCCGAAGTCTCGGCCGCGACCCTGGGAGCGGACAGCGCCTCCAGACGACCGACAACGCGCTCGATGCGCTCCACTTCACGTACCTCGGGCCAGGCCAGGGTGACGGCCGTTGCCCTTTCGGTCCGCTCTTCGTCCTCATCGGCGCAAGCGACCAGCATCAAGGCGACAAGCACGAGGGTGGGAATCGAGAATACTGCAGCCGGAAACTTCATGAACTCTGCTCCTTGGGCGCCAGGCCGTTGATGATCAGGTCGGTTACCGCCATGGCGTAGGCATTCGGGTCATCGGCCAGCTCGAAACCCGGCAGGTGCTCGAGCATGGCGCGATTCTGGAAGTACATGACGTTAGCCGACATCATGCTGAGCGCGGCGGCGGCGCAATCGACTTCCGGTCGCACCATTCCAGCCTCTCGAGCATCATTGAGATAGTTGACCAACCGGGAAAAGTTGACCGCCAGCACGTCGCGAACCAGCGTCACCAGCCGCTCCCGGTCTCCCTCCTGAAGCTCGCGAAGAATCAGGCGGGCAACCCGCGAATTGTGATGCAAGTGCTCGAGGTGCTGGGACTGGAATGCCCGCAGACAGGTCACCAGGTCCTGATCGAGGTTGAGCACGTTTTCCATCTTTTGAGCGAATTCGCTGGCGGCCTCCTGGATGACCGCCAGGTACAGGGCATCCTTGGAATGGAAGTGGTGGAAAACCGTCGACTTGCCAACACCGGCCCGTTCGGCGATGGCGGAAATCGAGGCGCCGGCATAGCCTCGTTCCGAAAATTCGGTCGCGGCCGCATCGATCAAGCGCACACGACCGGGGTCGCTTGCCGAGTGTTGTGGAATCGGGTTGGCTGTGGAATCCTGCATTTGACCGCCTACTGACCGAACGGTCGGTCAGTATACCATGGCAGCGCGAAGCGAAAGTCAATCACTGCGGGTACAATGCCGCCTGGATTCCTGGAACTCGAACAATGGGAGAAACAAGCCTATGGGCATTCTCGAAGGCAAGAAGGCGCTGATCGTCGGAGTCGCCAGTCCGCGCTCCATCGCATGGGGTATCGCTGAAGCCATGCATCGCGAAGGCGCCGAGCTGGCGTTCACCTATCAGAACGAGAAACTCAAGTCACGGGTCGAAAAGATTGCCAACCAGACCGAGTCGAAACTGGTGATGCCGCTGGATGTGGGTGAAGACCAGCAGATCAAGGCGGTGTTCGATGAGATCGGCAAGCACTGGGATGGCCTGGACATCATCATCCATGCAGTCGGGTACGCGCCACGCGAACAGCTCGATGGTGAATTCATCGATGTCATCGACCGTGAAGGTTTCCGCATTGCCCACGACATTTCCGCCTACAGCTTTGCCGCCCTGGCGCGGGCTGGTCGGGAGTTGATGCGAGGCCGAAACGGCGCGCTGCTCACGCTCAGTTACCTGGGCGCGGTGCGCGCCATGCCCAGCTACAACGTCATGGGCCTGGCCAAAGCGTCGCTGGAAGCGTCGGTGCGCTACCTGGCACATGGCCTGGGACCGGAAGGCACCCGGGTCAACGGCATTTCCGCCGGACCCATCAAGACCCTGGCGGCGGCCGGGATCGCCAAGTTCCGGTCCATGCTCGATCATGTCGAGACCACCGCCCCCCTCCGGCGCAGTGTCACGCCGGAGGATGTCGGCAACGTGGCCGCCTTCCTGTGCTCGGATCTTGCTGCAGGGGTGACCGGGGAGATTACCTACGTGGATGCCGGCTACAACATCGTCGGCATGGCTGGGTTGGACTAAAGCCTGTCCTCTACCACCCGAATCTCGGTCTTGTCGCGCAGGTATTCGAGCAGTCCTTCGACCTCGGATGACATGCGGGTAAAGCGGATCTGCTGGAGCGCGCCCATGCGCTCCATCTCGCTGGCCACGGCGGGATCTCCCGGGGTGATCGAATCGAGCCGTACCACTGCATAGTCCTGACCGCGCCGGAGGACATGAACGTCCGGCGCGTCTCCCGGATTCGGCAGACGGAACAATTCGGCGATGAAATCACGACCCAGTTCGAAGTCGAAGCGACCAACGGCCTCGAATTCCTCGACTTCGTACCCGGCCTGCTCGGCGGCTTCGGCAAGCTCGGCGCCATCTTCACCGCTCAGGGACGCCAGCTCCCTGGCACGCTCGCGCGCGGCATCGGCAGCCCGCTGACTCAACAGGCGCTCACGAATCTCATCTTCGACCTCGGCCAGCGGTCGCGGCTCTGACGGAAAGTGCTCATCAATCTTGATGACCACGGAACGATTGTGGTCAATCTCGATGGGGTCGGAAATCACGCCGTCAATCAACACCGCGTCCGAGAATGCTTCCTCGATGACTCGACGATGTCCGGCGACGCCTTCGCCACCACTGCGACTGAATGCTTCGCTGGTCTGAATGTCGACACCCAGTTCGAAGGCAATCGGCTCCAGGGTGGTGTCATCTGCATAGACCAGGTCGACCAGCCGGTCGGACATTTCGATGTACATGGACTCGCTTTCACGCTCGATGTACTCGGCCAGAATTTCATCTCTGGCCTCTTCGAAGCTCATGCCCTCGGGCGGGCGAATGTCGTCAAGGCGAATGATGTGCCAACCGAAGCGCGTTTCCACCGGTTCCGAAACATCTCCTGGCTCGGACAGGTCGTAAAGCTCATCCTCGAAAGCCCGGACCATGTCTTCGGGCCCGATCCATCCAAGGTCGCCACCATCGGCACTCGAACCGGGATCATCGGAGTATTCCTCGGCCAGCTCGGCGAAGTCCTCTCCATCAAGGACGCGCTGACGAATTTCTTCGGCCAGGGCGCGCGCCTGTTCCGGCGTGCGTTCATCATTGCTTTCGATCAGCACGTGTGAAGCCCGGCGAGTCTCCGGCGTCAGGTACCGCTCACTGGCCGCCTCGTAGCGACGACGCAATTCCTCTTCACTGAGCTCCAGGCCATCGGTGAGGTCGCGAGCATCGAGTTCGACGTAGGCAATGCGCACCTGCTCGGTGGTCATGAAGCGATCGAGGTTGTCTTCGTAATAGGCCTCGATATCCTCGTCCGTGATGACCACCTCGTCGACGAAATCCTGGTAAGGCACGGTCACGATGTGAATCTTTCTCTGCTCTTGCTGCATGGCAAGCAGGCGATCAATCTCGGTTTCGGTCACGATCGCAGAACCGGATACCGATGTCGGCAACAGGCTGGTCAGGATATCCTCGCGCAACTCCTGTTCGAAACCGCGCGGTGTGCGACCTGCGCCGCTGAGCATTTGCCGATACAGGTCCGGGTTGAACTGCCCATCGACCTGAAAATTGGGAATCTGGTTGATGATGCGAAACAGCATGCCGTCGGAGACCTCGAGTCCCATGTCCTGGGCATGTAGACGCAGCAGTTTCTGATCGATCATCTCCTCGAGATGTTCACGACGAACCGCCGGCTGATTGGTCTCAATCTCGTCGTACTCGTCACCCAGCTCCTCGCGCAAATTGGCACGGTAGCGGGCAAAGCTGGTCTGAAACTCGCTGGTGGAAATTTCTTCATCGCCGACAGTGGCGACGGCGTCCTGCGGGACTGCCCGAATGTAGCTTTCGACACCGAAAAACAAAAACGGGACGGCCAGCAGGCCGAGGACAAAAATGGCGACGATTCCGGTTACGCGTTCGCGAATGGCCTGAAGCATGTTATCTGACTCAATCCGTCCAGAAACTCTGGATCACAGGGGCTCAAATGAACAGGGCGCCGCGAAGGCGCCCTGCAATCTAGTGGCGGAGTGGACGGGACTCGAACCCGCGACCCCCGGCGTGACAGGCCGGTATTCTAACCAACTGAACTACCACTCCTAAACCTGGTGGGTGCTGGAG
>SL_3KL_010_SEDDRAFT_10003901_pt1 | contig 13520 bp, 12 predicted proteins | sample SodLakKL_010_SED_2_FD_10381 | JGI IMG/M metagenome (IMG submission 10381)
TTCATATATGTTTATCATTTGTCAAAAGGTCGAAATGTCAAATAGGTTTAAAGGTTTAAGGTTTAAGGGTTTAAGGTTTAAGGGTTTAAGGGTTTAAAGGTTTAAGGGTTTAAGGTTTAAGGGTTTAAGGTTTAAGGGTTTAAAGGTTTAAGGGTTTAAGGTTTAAAGGTTTAAGGGTTTAAGGGTTTAAGGTTTAAAGGTTTAAGGGTTTAAGGTTTAAAGGTTTAAGGGTTTACTTTTTACTCCCGGTGTCCAGTGCTCAGCGCCCTGTTTCCATAATCATTCCCCTGTGTGTCAAAGAACCCTGTCATGGCCTACTGCCAAAGGCCCAATATATGCATAATTTTTGAAATATCCAATGGGGAAATGGCCAACCGCGGATTGTCATCAGGGCTTCTTGGGCTTCGGAATAGATTTTCCAATGGCTGATTTGGGATAATCCCTGTCTTTGGGTATCGTTCCCTTTCGTTTAGAATCAGTAAAAATTATTGGGTTTTCAGATCGGACTTTTTAAATAATTAACTTTGCTCACGAACGTGGGGAAGGAGAAGGGGAGCCAGGTGGTGTGGACAAAACCTTTCCCTTTTTGTCTCTGTTCGCTGGAGGCATCCGGGGCAGTTGTGCTCAAAAAGTATAAAACATATCTGGCAACCCAATATTCTTATGTACAAGATTACCAGGCATCCTATTATCAGCGTGAAAGCGTCTGAAAAGCATCGTTTCCTTTACAATGGCCAAACAATAAAGGGTGAAAAGGGCTTCACCATTGCTGCGGCTTTGCATCAGGCCGGTTATCCCATTCACAGCCACAGTGTGAAAAACCGTTCCCGAAGCCTTGAGTGCGGCATTGGAAAATGCAGCGCTTGTGAGATGCTTGTTGATGGTGTAATAAAACGAATATGCATCACTGCCGTGGATGATGTGCAGGTCGTGGCCGAGATACCGAAGGACTTTGTTGCCGGGCCGTCGGTGTTTATCAAGTCGCAGGGGTTGAGGGTATACAAAACCCAGGTGGTGATTGTTGGGGCCGGTCCGGCGGGACTGGCTACCCGCGGGGTTCTCAATGAACATGGCGTCAGGAATATTGTGGTTGACAGCAATGCAGAGATCGGTGGCCAGTTTAACATGCAGACCCACCAGTTCTTCTTTTTTGAAAAGGAGAAGAAATATGGGGGGATGCGCGGCTTCGAGATATCGAAAACCCTGGCCGGTGAAAGCCACGAGGGGATCATGCTGGACAGTACGGTATGGGATATTTTTGAAGGGAACAGGGTGGCGGTCAAGAACTTCAAAACAGGGGAGATATTCTATATAGACTGTGACCATTTTGTGGTGGCCACAGGTGCTGTCCCTTTCCTGCCCACGTTCCACAATGATGATGCCCCCGGTGTATATACCGCGGCGGTTATCCAGAAAATGATGAATATCGAACGCACATTGCTGGGGAAAAATATTTTGACCGTCGGCGCCGGCAACATTGGTTACCTGACGAGTTATCAGCTCACCCAGGCGGGTGCCCGTGTCAGGGTCATTGTTGAAGCCCTTCCCCATGAGGGAGGCTTCCCCGTGCAAGCCAACAGGGTCAGGCGTCTCGGTATTCCCGTGATGCTCTCGCACATACTACTGGAAGCACAACCCAACAAAAGAGGCGACGGCATTTCCGCAGCGGTGATCGCCGAAGCCAAAAATTTTAAACCCATTGAAGGCACGGAGAAAGTGATCAGCGGCATTGATGCCATCAACATATGTACCGGCCTGATGCCCGATGATGTGCTTCTTGAAAAAGGACGCGAGATGTTCGGACGCCATTGTTATGGTGCCGGCGATGCGATCCGTATCGGCGAGGGAACAAGTGCAGTGCTCCGGGGCAAACAGGTGGCCTGCGAGATACTCGAAAACATGCAGCAACGCTACAACCATGATGACTACCTGCAGGTGTCAAAAGAGTATATCGATTCCCAGCAACATCCGGTCAGGGTGCTGGATAAGCCTTATTTGCCTGATGAAAACAGGGCGGATAAGCCATTTGTCATCATCGATTGCCTGCATGGCTTTGCATGTAATCCCTGTGCCTTTGCCTGTAAATATGGCGCCATTACGAAATCATCAACAAGTACGGCCCCCCATATCGATTTTGAAAAATGTGTGGGTTGTATGGATTGCGTGTATCAGTGTCCCGGGTTGGCCATATTCGGTTACAACCTCAAACGGGGTGTCTTCTTTTTGCCCATTGAGTTTGATATGGAATCAGGTGAAGAGGTATATCTTGTTGACAACGATGCCAACATCCTGGGTGAAGGTGAAATAGAGCGTGTTTTGCGTAAAGAAAACCTTACGCACATTGCCCGAGTGAAGGCCGGGGACATGAAGCGTGAAGACCAGCTGGAGGTTCGCGGATTCATCCTCAAAAGGGATTATCCTGAGCCGCCCGACATAAAGCCGTATGATGAAAGACCAGGCGATGACTTTTTCATGTGCCATTGTGATGATGTGGTTTTCGATGATGTGCTGAAGGTTATCGGTGACAGAAAATTCATCTCTGTGGAAGAGATCAAGCATACCACCCACCTGGGGATGGGCCCCTGTCGTGGCAAGCGCTGCATCCAGCGACTGAAGATCAACCTGCGGCCCATGGGCATCCAGTTGATCGGCGGGTCCACCCCCAGGGCCCCCATGTCGAACCAGATCACCATCGGAGAGCTTTACCCGCCGCCGGTCCACGATCAGATCATCACCAGTGTGACCCATAAGCCCCGACAGGTATTGGAAACAAAGGCCCTGGTTGCCGGAGGCGGTATCGGTGGCAGTGCCCTGTTTCGCTTTCTGGCCGAAGAGGGATATGACCCGGTGATGATCAATTATGGCTTTGGCAGCTCCTGGAGAAACATTGCCGGCGGAAGACCTGCGTTCAGCCTGCCGGAACTCACTGACATTGCACGGCATAACCTGGAAATGTTCAGGGATTTGCAGGCCAGGGGAGACATAGACTTCCGTTTGATCAATTATGTGACATTCGCCCATGATGAAGAGATGTACAAGTCCCTGGAAGAATCGATGGCCTGGCAAAAAGCATGGATGGTCGAGCCAAAACATTTTAAAAAAGAGATCTCTCCCTTTTTCAACGACAGCAATGATAAATACCTTGCAGCCCTTAAAACCGGTGAGTGCTGGCAGGCAACGCCCGGCAAAGTGATCGAAGTGCTTCGCCAGCTTGGGGTCAACGGGGGTGGCACCTTGTTGGAGAACACCCGGCTGGTTGATGTGTCGGAAGACGGGGGACAGTACAAGGCCGTCGTGCTGACACATGACGGAGAATATGTTGAGTATCATACACCATTGCTTATCAACGCATTGGGTGATCAGGGCGCCCGTTTTGCCGACATGCTGGGCTTAGAAACCGGCCTTTATCCTGTAAAACACCAGGCCTTTATAACCCGCCGCTTGCCGATGCTTGGGGTCAACGGCGACCCATTGAACATGCTCATCGACCGACGCCGCTACAAAGGCTTTACCGCGGTATACGGCCAGCAGCTTGGCGATACGGGACAGGTTATCGGATGTGCCTCTCCAATGGTAGAACCCTACGAAACCGATAAAGATGTAAAAATCAATTCAAGGGATTTCTCCGGAATCGTTTCCGAAGTCTTCGTGGATTGGATCCCTGAAATATCTGCCGTAGGATTTCAGGCATTGTGGGCGGGTTACTATATCGAACCAAAAATGGTTGTCGATCCGGAGAAAGGCCTGTTTTTGGGACTTCGCGGCCAGGGCTTCATGCTGGGGCAATACCTTGCAAAACTTTATGTCGACCAGCTGTGCGGCAGAAAAGTCCCTGACTATTTCCAGCGACTCAGGCTGGGAGGCGATGGCCTGCTGGAAGAAGCCTTTAAATAAATCAATGTCCGTTATTATACCATCACCTTACGGTGTTTGTATCATCATCCCAAATAAACCATTGAAAGAGATGTTCTGATCGCTCACCACGAAGATCGAAAGACCAATCTGGGTTAAAAGCTTTTTTATTTCATACTTTCGTTTTATCTTTGCACCCTTTAAAGATCGGCCTGCGTCTTGGAAGCATTGAAACAATATAAAATAGGATTTACAGGGCTTGCCAATGGAAGACATCACTTCCCATTTGATATTGGCCCTGCTTTTTTTGATTGTTTTGACCACTCAGAGATTGAGCGGGCATCTGTCCATCTCGACCTGAACCTGGATAAAGAAAGCAATATGCTGGTGTTCGATTTTGTGTTCAGGGGATGGATAGAGCTTGTTTGCGGTCGTTGCCTGGGGTGTTATCATGAGCCCGTGGATCATCAGCAGCGGATATATGTGAAGTTTGGTGATGATTTTAAAGAGCAGAGTGAAGATGTTTTGGTGATCCCGCATACCGAGAGCCATTTTGATACGGCGCAATATGTATTTGAGTTTTTACACCTGATGCTACCGCTGCGCCGGGTGCATCCGGATGATGAAGCGGGTGCTTCCGGTTGCGACCAGGTTATGCTGAAACGGGTAAAAGAACATACACCGGGTCATCGCCGGGCTGATTCTGCAGGCCCTAACAGGGAATCACCCTTTGAAGCACTAAAAAGCCTTCGTTTTGACAAGGACAACTGATTATTTTTTTATAATTCACCATTGCTATGGCACATCCAAAGAGTAAAATATCAAAGACGCGGAGGGACAAAAGGCGTACCCACTATAAAGCTGTTGAGCCTTCGCTGACCAACTGTTCCAACTGTGGGGCGGCCAGGCTGATGCACAGGGTTTGTCCTGAGTGCGGTTTTTACCGGGGCAAAATGGCCGTTGAAAAAACTTCCTCCGTATAGCGCGTACCTGCCTGTTTCCTGGTTTGTTCTACAATACAAATGTCATGAATATTGGTTTCGATGTCATGGGTGGTGATTTTGCCCCGAAAGCGGCTGTTTCGGGTGCTTTGCTTGCCCGAAAAGAACTGCCTGATCATGACCGTATCGTATTGATCGGCAATGAAAAGGTCATTCATGACCATCTGGATGCGGAAGGGGCCGACGTTGGCCTGTTTGATGTTGTGCATGCCCCTGAAGTGATTGAGATGGGGGAGTCTCCCACCCGGGCACTCTCAAATAAACCCGCTTCCAGTATTTCCATGGGCTTTAAGATGCTCAAGGAGAAAGAGATTGACGCCTTTTCCAGTGCCGGCAATACCGGTGCCATGCTGGTGGGTTCCATCTATAGTGTCAATGCCGTACAGGGCATCATCCGACCTGCCACCACGTCGATCATTCCCAAAGAAAATGGCGGTGTGGGCGTGCTCATCGATGTGGGCACAAATCCCGACAGCAAACCCGACGTGATGTACCAGTTCGGGCTGCTTGGCTCTATCTATGCCAAATATGTATATGGCATCGAAAAACCCAAAGTCGGATTGCTCAATATCGGTGAAGAGGAGGATAAGGGTAATGTGCTTTGCCAGAGTGCCCATCGCCTGATGAAGGACAACAGCGACTATCATTTCATCGGGAACATAGAAGGCCGTGATTTCTTTAAAGACAAGGTGGATGTGGTGGTATGCGATGGGTTTACCGGAAATATCATTTTGAAAAACATGGAAGCCATGTTTTACCTGATGGTCAAAAGGGGCCTTGTCGATGATTTTTTTGCCCGTTTTAATTATGAGAGATATGGGGGAACCCCCATTCTGGGCATCAATGCCACCGTATTGATCGGACATGGCATCTCCAACAATTTTGCCTTCAAAAATATGATCCTGCATTCAAAGAGTGTCTATGAAGCCGGAATTACCGATCAGGTACGTGTCGCAATGGATCAGTACAGCAAGGGTCGTTATTTCCCCGGTGAAGAAGATTAGTTTGCATCCCTTTTATTAAATGTTTTTGACATGACCAAACTTAAAGCTGCCATCACTGCTGTGCACGGTGATCTGCCTGACTACGTCCTGACCAATCAGGAACTTGAGCAGATGGTTGACACCACTGATGAGTGGATATCTGCACGTACCGGTATCAAAGAGAGAAGGATATTGAAAGGGAATGGCCTGGCTACGTCCGATATGGGGGCCAAAGCGGTAAAAGGACTGTTGGACAAACGGGGTGTCAGCCCGGATGAAGTGGACCTGCTGATCTGTTCCACCGTAACCCCTGATATGAAGTTTCCTGCCACGGCCAATCTGATCAGCCATAAGACAGGGATAAAGAATGCTTTCAGCTATGATATGAATGCCGCTTGCTCAGGGTTTATATATGCCCTGGTAACCGCCGCCAACTTTGTTGAAAGGGGAAAATACAAAAAAGTGGTGGTGGTGGGTGCCGATAAGATGTCATCCATCGTGGATTATTCCGACCGCCAGACCTGTGTCATCTTTGGTGATGCGGCTTCTGCTGTACTTTTAGAACCCACCATGGAAGATGTCGGGGTCATTGACCATCAGTTTGCGACCGACGGATCCGGTTACGTACATCTGCATATGAAAGCAGGCGGTTCATTGAGGCCCCCCTCTTATGACACCATTGATGCACGCGAGCATTACGTATATCAGGAGGGTCAGCCTGTCTTTAAGTTTGCTGTGACAAAGATGGCAGGCATTTCCCGGGTCCTGATGGCTGCTAACAATCTGCAAACGGAAGATATCGCCTGGCTGGTCCCCCATCAGGCCAACCTGCGGATCATTGAAGCCACGGGAAATCGTATGGAGATCCCAAAAGAGAAGGTGATGGTCAACATCCAAAAGTATGGCAATACCACAAATGCAACGATCCCTTTGTGTTTGTGGGATTATGAAGGCCAGCTGCAGAAGGGGGATAATATTATTCTGACCGCCTTCGGCGGCGGATTTACCTGGGGCGCCGTCTGGCTGAAATGGGCATATTAGGCCGAAGACTATTCTTTGTTCTTGCTGTCAATGCTGATGGTTACAGGGCCGTCATTGACAAGTGACACCCTCATATAGGCACCAAACTCGCCGGAGCAGACACCACAGCCGCTTTCTTCCCTGAGCTTGTTGACAAATGCCTCATACATAGGAATGGCGTGATCAGGTTTTGCCGAGCGGATGTACGATGGCCGGTTCCCTTTTTTGGTGCTCGCATGCAGGGTGAATTGACTGATGACCAATATTTCCCCGTCCACATCCTGAACAGAAAGGTTCATCACCCTCTGTTCGTCATTGAACACCCTTAACCTGGAAATCTTCCCTGCCAACCAGTCTATGTCCTCGGTGGTGTCGGCACTCTCCACACCCAGGAAAACAAGCAGCCCCCGTCCTACAGATGCATGCTCTTTCCCCTCGACCATCACCTGCGCTTTTTCCACTTTTTGAATCACTACCCTCATAAGCGTTTATCGTTTACAGTATAACATTTGGTCTCCTTTATCTTCGCGTATCTTCGCCAAGCAGCATATTCAGGTAGTTTTCGTACCGTTGTATACTGATGTCCCCTGTGCTTACCGCTTCCTGCACGCGACAGCCCGGCTCGTTATAATGTGTGCAGTTATCGTACCGGCAGAGGTTAAAGAACTTACGCATCTCGGGAAAGTAGTGGCACAGCTCCCAGGCTTCAAAATCTACCAGCCCAAACTCTTTGATCCCGGGCGTGTCAATAATAAAACCTCCGTTCGACAACCTGAACATCTCTGCAAAAGTGGTGGTGTGCTTTCCCTTTTTGTGGACTTTGGATAGCGGTTGCACCTTGAGGTTCAGTCCCGGCTCAATGGCATTCAGCAGGGCCGACTTGCCCACGCCTGAGTGACCCGCCAGCAGCGATACCTTGTCTTTTAACAACCGGTCGAAACTGTCAACATGTATATTCTCTGTTGCCGATACAGAAAGGCACGGGTAGCCGATATTTGTATAGATACCGGTGAGTTTGTCAAGCCTGGCCTTGTCTGCCGCCGTTGTCAGCAGGTCGTATTTGTTGAACACAATGGCAGGGGGGATGCTGTAGGCCTCGCAGGTGACAAGAAAACGCTCAATGAAGCCTGTTGATGTCCTGGGATAGGCCAGGGTAACAATAATCACTGCCTGATCAATATTGGCGGCGATTACATGGGTCTGTCTCGACAGCCTTGTGGCCTTCCGGATGATGTAGTTTGAACGGTCGAGGATCTCTTCGATGACACCTGTTGAGGCACCATCTTCCATCTGAAAAACAACTTTGTCGCCCACAGCAACAGGGTTGGTCGCCTTCGACCCGGCGATCTTCAGCTTGCCGCGCAGCCTGCATTCAACGCTTCTTCCCTCCGCTGTCAATACCCGGTACCAGCTGCCGGTCGATCTTGTTACAGTTCCAACCATTGTATCGTTTCTATGGGCTTTTCTGACCTGGTCCCATTGTTTATTATCGGGTCGGTGATGATGGATAAGGACCGTTATATGAAGTGAATTGCTGTAAACCCGGCAACACATCCACCTGTTAGCACCGATAAAATTACTAAATTCGCATAAAATCACAACCTGACATGTCAGTAAAGGCGGAAAATGTAACCAGGTATTATGGACGGCAGAAGGCCCTGGACGAGGTGTCGTTTCAGGTCAGGGAAGGAGAGGTGGTGGCTTTCCTGGGTCCCAACGGGGCCGGTAAATCCACCATGATGAAGATCATTGCCTGCTATTTGCCACAAAGCTCAGGCAAGGTGAGCGTTTGCGGCCATGATGTCAACACCCATCCACTGAAAGTGAAAAGGCAGGTGGGTTATCTTCCGGAGAACAATCCCCTGTATGCAGACATGTATGTGGAAGAGTACCTTGGGTTTGTTGCAGGGGTTTATGGCCTCGGACGCAAACGCAAAATGAGGGTTGAGGAGATGATAGAACTTACAGGACTGACACCGGAATACAGGAAAACCATCGGCACCCTGTCGAGGGGGTACCGGCAGCGTGTCGGACTGGCCCAGGCGCTGATCCATGACCCCAAAGTACTTATTCTGGATGAACCGACCTCCGGACTTGATCCCAACCAGCTGACAGAGATGCGTCGGCTGATCAGGGAGATCGGCAAGAAAAAGACCGTGATCCTGTCAACACATATCATGCAGGAGGTGGAAGCGGTATGCAACCGGGTGGTGATCATCAGCCATGGCAGGATCATGGCCGATGCACCCACCAGCGAAGTGCGTCTGCTGAACAAGGCCAGCCGCATCATATGGGCAGAATTTGACAAAGAGGTGGATGCTGAAAGAATAAAAGAGATAGAAGGGGTCCTGGATGTCGTAAAAGAGCCCCCTGCCGGCTACAGGATATTTACCCGGACGACACGTGACATACGGCCTGACATTTTCCGCTTTGCAGTCGAAAACAATTGTGTCCTTCTCACCCTTGAACAGCAGGAAGAAAGCCTTGAAGAGGTCTTCAGGCAGATCACCATAAAGCCGGAGACGGGAGATATTTAATAAATCCTTACCTTTGCGCATCTTCAGAAAAAACATGTTTTAAGTCAACATTCAACAGCAATGGGTTATTTATTCACTTCCGAGTCTGTGTCAGAGGGACATCCTGACAAGATAGCCGATCAAATCTCAGATGCTTTACTGGATGAATTTTTGCGGCAGGATCCGGACTCAAAGGTTGCCTGTGAAACCCTGGTGACCACTGGCCTTGTGGTCGTAAGCGGTGAGGTGCGGACCAAGGGCTGGGTGGATATCCAGCACACAGTCAGAAAAGTATTGACCGATATAGGATACACCTGTTCTGCTTATAAGTTTGAAGCGGAGTCTTGCGGTGTGATCTCTGCCATTCATGAACAGTCGCCGGATATCTATCAGGGGGTGGTTCGCGGCAAGGAAGAAGATCAGGGCGCCGGAGACCAGGGGATGATGTTTGGCTATGCTTCGAGGGAAACCGACGATTACATGCCCCTGGCCATTGAACTGGCGCATATATTGTTGCAGGAACTGGCATCCATCCGCAAAGAGGCTGTGTACATGCGCTATTTACGTCCTGACAGTAAATCACAGGTCACCGTCAGCTATGATGAAAACAACCAGCCGGTGTGCATCGACAACATTGTGATAAGTACCCAGCATGATGAGTTCGTAAAGCCCCGTAATGGCACGCCCGGGGCATTTGCTAAAGCTGAAGCCGCGATGCAGCAGCAGATCCGTAACGACATTGAAAAAATCCTGATACCGCGGGCTATCCGGGTCTTGCCCGACCGGTTGGCTCATCTTTTTGCCAATGGCTACGATTTGTTGGTAAATCCTACCGGCAAGTTTGTGATTGGTGGTCCGCACGGCGATACCGGATTGACCGGCAGGAAGATCATCGTCGACACCTATGGCGGCAAAGGTGCCCACGGCGGAGGTGCTTTCTCCGGCAAGGATGCGAGCAAGGTGGATCGGTCGGCGGCCTATGCTGCGCGCCACATCGCCAAGAACCTGGTGGCCGCCGGCATTGCCGACGAAATCCTGGTGCAGCTGGCCTACGCTATCGGTATACCGGAACCTGTTGGTGTGTATGTGAACACCTATGGCACCGCAAAAGTCAAACTCAGCGACGGGGAAATAGCAAAAAAGATCAGGGAAGTATGCGACCTGCGGCCCTACGACATCATCAAAAAATTCGGATTGCAGAACCCTGTATTCCTAAGAACCACCACTTATGGGCATTTTGGACGCACACCATTCAAAGAGGAGGTTGAGGTGAATTATCAGGACAAAACCACCATTGAGAAGACCATAGACGGCAAAGTCCGCCATTTCAAAGAGGTGGAATATTTTGCATGGGAAAAGCTGGACTGTGTCGAGGACTTCAAAAAGGCATTCCAGGAATAATAAGCTGTATCCCCCCACTGCCAGCACTGCAAGGTTTGCCACCCCCTGAAATGGGTTTTCGTACCATGCATGAGCCGTGCATCCGAAACCCATGCGGGTTTAACCGCTCAAGGATTATGGAGATGCTGCCCTTTGGAGCGCAGTTGCTCAGCACTGGCCGCGTGATTGAAAGTGTTTTCTTGCCTCAATACGGCGCAACACTTTGTCGGGCAGAAGGTAACGGGGACATTTACCCTGTGTGAGTGCTTCCCTGATTTTTGCAGAGGATATTTCCAGGAGTGGTGCATGAACCAGCGACACGTTGGGGTGGGAGAGGATGCGTGATGCCGGTTGTTCCGACCTGGGGTACACATATACCTTGACCAGTGCCAGGATCTCTTCATGGTCCTTCCATCGATCAAATGCCTCAAGGTTGTCAGAGCCAATAAGCAATACAAATTGCCTGCCGGGATGCTTTTGCTGCAATGTTTTTATGGTGTGGATGCTATAGGAAGGCGTCTTCATTTTAAGTTCAATGTCGCAGGCAATAAAGGCAGGGTTTTCTTCAATGGCCAGTTCGAGCAGTTCGAGCCGCTGTTTTTCACCCAGCATCCTTTGATCGGTTTTGAATGGGTTTTGTGGCGACAGGACAAACCACACTTCCTCAATACGGGTATACTGCACAAAATGATTGGCGATGATAAGGTGCCCCGTGTGTACCGGATTGAAAGACCCAAAAAGCAATCCGGTAACTTTTTGATCTGGATGGTTCATGATTGACGGATTATTGTCCTTTACAGATTTTCGTGCATGGAAGTGGCCCCTGGCGTTCGGCGTTCGGGTCAGTGGCGCACAACTTTTCGTGGAACAGTCTGTGCGGGGTTCCCTTTCATCCGCATTACACAATGCTGGTCTGCGGTCAATTCGACCCAAGAAAATGGTGAACTTTTTCTGTTGCTTCCCGGATGGCCCTGTCCAGCTTGTCGTTTATAACAACATGGTCAAAAAGCCTGGCATATGAAAGTTCCTGTTCTGCTTTTCCCAGTCTTTTGGCGAGGCTCTCCTCCGTTTCGGTTTTCCTGTTGACCAGCCGTTCCTTTAACGCCTTCAGCGAAGGGGGTTTCACAAAAACAGCCAGAGAGCGTTGCGGGAACTGTCCTTTGATGTTCAGTCCACCGGCCACATCCACATCGAAGACCACGTGTTTCCCCTGTTGCCATATTTTTTCCACTTCGCTGCAGAGTGTACCGTAATAGCTCCCGGGATAAACCTCCTCCCATTCAAGGAAGGCACCTTCGTGAATTTTCCGGCGAAAGGCTTCCGGTGAAAGAAAATGGTAATCCACGCCATCTTTTTCGCCCGGCCTCATGGGGCGGCTGCATGCCGAAACAGAAAAAGCCAGTTGCGGTATGTGCTGAAGCACCCCTTTTACAAGACTTGTCTTTCCGGCACCCGAAGGAGCAGAGAAGATCACCAGTTTGCCACCTTGCATATCATAAAATATTCATCAATTGTTCCTTGATCTTTTCAAGCTCGTCCTTCATCTCAACCACCACTTTCTGTATTTCAGCATCATTGGCTTTGCTGCCAATGGTGTTGATCTCACGGCCGATCTCCTGGGAGATAAAACCCAGCTTTTTGCCGCCGGATATAGTTTCCGACATTGTATCTGTGAAGTAGGCCAGGTGTTTCCTTAACCGTACAACCTCTTCTGTAAGGTCGAGCTTCTCAAGGTAGTATAGCATCTCCTGCTCAAAGCGGCCCGGGTCAGGCGAGGGAAGGTCTTTCAATGACTCCAGGCTTTTCAGCAACCTTTCCCTGAGGGATTCGATACGCGTTTTCTCCAGGGCCGGAAGGGCATCCAGCAACACCGAGATGTTGTGAATACGGAGCTTCAGGTCCTTTTCCAGGTGGGCGCCTTCCGACAGTCGATGTTCGTCACATTGCAGCAGTGCCGCTATAACCCCCTGCATCAGTGTTTCCCACTCATTGTCACCAAGGCTTTGCTCCTCCTGCTGTACCACCTCCGGAAGACGAAGGATGGCGGGAATCAAATGGTCTGATACAGAAGCACCCGCCCGGGCAGCAAAATCCTTGAGCTCTTCGTAATACTTATCCATCAGCGACCGGTTCAACGCATACATGTTTGCGTTGCTCTCGCTGTCAACGGAAATGCTCAACTCGGTTTTCCCGCGGCACAGATGCCGTCCGATCAGTGAACGGATCTCCTGCTCCTTGCTCTTGAAAAGGCCAGGGACCTTCAAATTGATATCAAGGGTCTTGCCGTTGAGGCTTTTCACCTCAATGCTGACCGACATGTCGGGAAGCTGGCATTGCGACTTGCCATAGCCTGTCATGGATTTGATCATAAGCTTTAACGATGTTCAAAGGTTGTTGCCGGTTTGTTGCACCAGCTTGTCTTCCCCTTATGCAAAGTCCGGGATGCAGCACTGCAGATATCTGCCTTCATTGCTTCGGTTCTGGTACCACCAGATTTTGCTGGCCTGACAATTCGTGGTCCGGGGTCTTTCAGGGAGATCAATCACTGACGATCTGACCGGCCAGGTGTTTTCACCCCTGTTTTTTTACAAATATACATGAATTTTTTTCATTCGAAATTACACACAGACACATGAAAAGCGTCTCAAGGTCTTTCACCCGGTCGTCGCTTGTTTATTAATGTTTATCATTTGTCAAAAGGTCAAAGAGGTTTATGGGTTTAAGGGTTTAAAAGTTTAAGGGTTTAAGGGTTTAAAAGCCAAAAGCTT
>SL_3KL_010_SEDDRAFT_10003902_pt1 | contig 13519 bp, 13 predicted proteins | sample SodLakKL_010_SED_2_FD_10381 | JGI IMG/M metagenome (IMG submission 10381)
TAAATATTCACAAAGAGACAATCATGGGTAAAATCAATCTTTCCAGCATTAAATCGTGCATTGAAAACGCCAACGACACATTTCATCAAATTACAGATGAAAAGCCATTTGAAATGAGAATCGTTAGTTGTGGTTCTCAGGACACAGTCGACACGATGCTTCAGAAGGCGAATGAGATGATCAAAAACATCCCTTCGTTCACGCAAACCGGTTCATAGTACGGCTACTTTCCGCTAAGAAAACCACTTAGCACCCAGAGCCTGAATTTCAGTAAGAACCCCGCGGCTTTTCCTTTGCCACGAATCAGGTATCCTACAGAAAGAATCAGGCTTCCGGCCAGCTTTATCAGTTCACCGGCCAGTTTGGCAAAAAGTGCTGCGGCATTTCCCTGTATGCGTATGCGTTCACTTTTTCCGATACCGGCCGACTGTTCCTTCAGATATGCTTTTTGCAGTCTATTTTCCCCGATTCTGTGCCACAGGTAAAGGTTGGCCCAGTAGTGAAGCTGTATCTTTCTCTCTCGTACTTTTTCAAATAGCTGCTTTTCTTCACTCCCGAGTAAAACTTCCCCCTTCCTGCCGAGGTCCGGTTCAAACATGCCCGTGTTCTCCAGAACCGATTTTCGGATCAGCATATTTCCTCCACGAGGAAAGTTGTTAGACGGATACATTCTGTCTGAATCACCCAGATCGTGCAGGCCGAACATTGGCATCAGTTCGCCGGGTATCCAGTTCGGCCTCTCGTCAAAACCATCAAATGAAACATAAATGCGCCCGCCCGCACACTTCGCATCGGGATATTTTTCAAGGTAGTTAAGGGCTGCAGCCACGAAATCGGACGGCAGGTGCACATCGTCATCGATGTAAAGAATATTGTCTGATCCGGCTTCAGTCACGGCCCGGTTTCTGGCATGCGAAAGCCCCTGCTTATCCTCTTTTACGGCCTTAAACTGATGGTTCTTGTATTTCGCTGCAAAATCCCTGCAAACATCATTTGTGTGATCGCTGCTATTATTGTTAACAACAACAATTTCGTACGTTTTCGAATCAGCTGTCTGGGCAACTATATCGTTAAGCGTATCCCGGAGGTATTCGGCCCGGTTGTAGGTGCAGATCGCAATTGTTATGAGTGGGAGTTTGTTCATATGTTTAAGGCAGCGGCAAATATAACCATTTGAACTTATAAGACCATTGAATAACGAAAGCAAGCCTCTCGTAACCGCCATCATCCCCACTCATAACCGGGCAGACCTTCTTCCCCGCGCCATCGATTCTGTGTTGGAGCAGACATGGGATACGATCGAAGTGGTAGTGGTTGATGACGCCTCCACCGATAATACTCCTGAGGTTCTGGCAGGTTACAAAAAAGAGCATTCAGTCAGGATAATCCGTAACGAGAATTCAAAGGGGGCAGCGGCAAGCCGGAATATTGCGATTGAGCACGCTGCCGGAGAGTTCATTGCCGGACTGGATGATGACGACTACTGGCGACCGAAACGTATTGAACTGATGATGGAAGAGTTTGAAGAGGGATACTCGGCCGTATGCTCGAACGACCGTATGGATTTTGGAGAAAAAGAGATCGTCTGGAAAAAAAAGCCGGTCATCACGCTCAACGACCTTCTCTTCTACAACCAGGTTGGCAACCAGGTACTTACAAAAAAAGAGTACCTGCTGGCCGTTGGTGGGTACGATGAATCGCTGCCATCAGCCCAGGATTATGATCTTTGGATCCGCCTGGTACATGATTTTGGTCCGATAAAGACTGCACCTCATACCCTCCAGGTCGTGAATATGGAACCGGAAAGGGACCGTATTTCCACCTCGGGCGATGAAACCACAGGCTACCATGTATGCTTCGAGAAGCATAAAGAGAAGATGAATGAGGCTCAGAAGAAATACCAGAATTACCGCATTAAACTGGCAGAAGGTGAGCCGGTAGGCTGGTTTGAAATGTTTCGGTCTGTGCCGCGTGGCTTACGGCTAAAGGAGATCACACGAAAACTGTTCCTCTGAATAAAAGAGACCAAAAACCCTTATTTAAACCATCCCTTAGTTTCAGGTATGCAGATGAAGCAGTGAACCGAAGTACCGGTCGTAATGAGCGGGAGTAAACGGTTCAAAACCATTTCCGGGAAAATTGGTCATTTCGCCAAACAGGATCTTGTCTTCAAGCAGGTAAAGATCCACTCTCACAAAATTAAAGCCCTCTGAAAGTTTATCAGCAACCTCAAATGCCTCTTTGATAAGTAATGGTATTTCCGGTTCATTTGCCGGTTTATCATACAGCAGTTCCATTTCCAGCGGTTTCAGGTTGCGATCATAAAGCATACGTCGGTGTTCGTCATATCTGCCAATATCGATCTGCAGAATCATCGCTTTTCCGTGATAGCAAAAAAACTTGTAGTCTTCCGGAACGGCTTTATCCTCCGTGAGCATCAGTTTTTCAGCGATTATGGTGCGCCGAAGCCCACGATACACCCATTCCCGCCCGAACGCAGCATAATCTGTTTTTTGCCATTTCTTCGTGAGCATGGAAACTTCTTCAAAATTCTCTTCATCCTTGTTGCTGACGATCCGGATCATTCCTGAACCATGGTTGGCTTTGAGAACGAATTGACGGGGCAGTGAATCCCAAACATCTCGATTGAGCTCATTATACACACCAAGCAGCGGAATAAGATACTCCTCCCCAATCCGGCCTGATACAAAATCACGAACCTTTACCCGGTCGGCAACGAGTTTCCGAAGATCACTGCGGTCGTACAGCTTTAGCCAGTTAATTTTTTCAGAGAAGGTTTCGGGCCTGTCAAGATTGAGGATTTCACCGGTACTCAGCCAGTAGCGTGTTTTGGCATACTGCCTGTCGGTCATAAAGTGGCGAAGAAATCCCCAGAAGAGTTTATTGAGGATGGCCTGGATCATGATTCTTCTGATCCGCCATCTTCAGCATCTGTCTGCTCCCGGCGGCGAAACTGAAGAAAAAGTCCAAAGCCTCCCGTGGCAAACAGAAGCAGCGTGCCGATTACGGCGAGACGGTTTCCGGCAACGTACCACACTGGATCAAGCCGCATTTCCAATGTGTGATCACCTGCAGGTATCTCAAACCCTCTCAGCACATAGTTGGTACGGATGATCTCAATCTCTTCCCCGTTCAAAGTGGCCGTCCAGCCGGGCGGATACCAGATTTCACCAAGTACCATAAAACCTGGCTCATTTCTCGAAATTTCCATGGAGATAGCGTTTGCATTATACGTAGTTATACGTGCCTCTGCATTCGGGTCCGGTTGAATATCAGCAGATGGCCGATATGTGGTAAATGCAGTTTGGGAAGGATCAAAATCATCTGATATGCGGCGGAGAACTGCCGGCTGGCTTTCGAGCACTTCAACCGATCCCACAAACCATGCTTTCGGAAGTACATTGGTATTTTCAATCACCACGCCCCGTTCATCCTGAAAAGCGGTCTCAAAACCGGGAATACCAACCGGCGACTGTGTGGAGAGATACCGGATGTTCAGCATATTAAGAATTCCGGTATTGATGCCCATCGATCCGGAGAAAAACGCCTCGTCAATCAGGTCCTGGTAGTATCCCAGTTTGGCACCTGAGTACCCCCCTGCCGACGGATAAAAGAAAGCCGGAATGGCGTTGTTGAAGGGGTTGTCGAGAAGCGGAAGCACACGGTATTTCCAGCCTTCATCGGTCTCAACATTCTCGCTAAGAAAGCGGTCAAGGTTTCTCTCTGTACGCTCGATATAGCCTTCACGGGTCATGTCTCCATCAACCAGCGAGCGCTCACTCAGATACCGGCTGTCAACGCTGATTAAATCGTAGGCAAGAATCACGCAAAACGCGATCGCTCCTGCCGAAACAGGTATCTTATTCAAACCCATAGCCCAGATCAGCCCGCCACCAACTAGGAAGAGAAATGCGAATCGAAGAGTGTCGCCTCTGGCAAGATCTTCACGATCAGGAACGAGCTCGTTCTGGATGAATCTGTCAACCGTTTGCTGAACCCGCGGATCATTTACATCCACCTGGTTTTGTTGGGCTATCTGCTGTGCAAGCTGCTCGCGCTCACCCGGTTTTTCGAATGAGAGCATGGTGAATCCGATTAACAGAGCTCCGAGGGCCAATCCGGCAGGAATAAAGAGTACTCTCCTCCAAGCGTCTCCGCTTTTGGATTTAAGCTGCTTTAGCATCCAGTCAACACCGAGTACGGCAGGAAAAGCGAAACAGAAAACGGAGACCATCAGCCACATTTCCGGTACCCGAAATTTGTCGAACAAAGGGAAGTAAGCGAACATAAGGTTATTTAACGCGCCGAAATGCTCACCCAGCGAAAATAATACCGTGGCAATACCCGGCCCGAGAAATACCCATTTGAGCCGATGGTCCGATTTCATCACCCCAATCACGAAAAAGAGGAAAGCCAGTGCCCCGAAGTAGTGCGGGCCGCTGGTAAACGTTTTGGGGCCCCAATACAGCTCTGAGCCGCCATAGGCGCCTGGTATGAGAAGTGTAAGCAATTCGCCCCAGCCCTGCGACCATGCAAAAGCATAATCTCGCGACAGTCCATCGGTTCCGGCCAGTTCAGAGCCGCCGCGCATGCTGAACGGTGAATATTCCATGGTGCTCCAGTAGAGCTGTATAGAAATGAGAACGGCGATTACCGCGGCACCGAGGAGCCAGGCCGTGTGTTTGGCAAAAGGTTTGGCATTGCCTGCCTTAATCGCTTTAACCAGGTCATAAACGAACAGCGTACCCAGCGGAAAGAGAAAGAAATAGGTTACCTGTGGGTGATACGCACGCATGTGGAGAGTCAGCGCCCATGCAAAGATGAACAAGGCCAGCCAGGGATTGATCTTTGAGCGTGTTAAGAGCAGATATCCGCTGTAAAGCCAGGGAATGTAAATGTAGGCCAGAAATTTGGCATTATGCCCGGCCCCGATGATGATCGGGATGTAGGTTGTAAACCCGATAATAATAGCTCCGAAAACAGCAGAAAGCGGCCTTGCCCCAAGAAGGATAAACATCAGGTAGGCGCCGGCCAGTAAAATCCACATCTCTGCAGCGGGATAAATGACGCGCAAGCCGCGCAGAACCGTGTTGTCGAGGTTGCTGATTTGCGGCGGATGAGATATGGTTGTAGCAGGCATCCCTGAAAACATATTGGATGCCCAGTGAGCGGTTTCATCGTACTGCTCCTTGTGCTGCATCAGCGATTCTGCACCGGCCCGCCACTGAATCACATCATGCCCCATATACTGCTGTCCGCCGAGAACCGATGCATGAAACAGGATTACCGGCAGGATAAAAAGAAACAGAAGTGCGAAAACATGTTTTTTACCGGAAGGCAATTTCTCCCAGAAATCGGGCGGATCGGGAAGCTGTTTTTTTGACTTCTGTCTCTTTTTGGCAGACATGCAGGGCGGTTACTGATTGATGTTTTCCGGAATTGACCTGAACGTTATTCGATCACCCTTGGAACGCGGAAGTAGTCGGAATCGGCATCCGGGGCATTCTTCAGAGCATCATCATGACTAAGCGGTTCTTTGGCCTCATCGTTGCGGAAGGTAGTGGCCGTAATCTCGGTTACATGCTCAAGTGGCTCCACCCCGGAGGTATCGAGTTCATTCAGGGTTTCCATGTAGCCAAGGATCTTGTTCATATCTTCTTTCAGGCTTTCTGCCTCCTCATCGCTCAGCTGAAGTCTGGCAAGGTTGGCTACGTAGTAAACATCATCTTTGGTAACAGACATATTCAGGTCTGGATTGAAATATTCGGATTTACAGCAAAATGGCCCGTAAATTAACAAATAGTTTCATAAAGAACGGAGCGAATTTCCGTAATCGGTAATCCGGTCAGGCGCCCTCTGTACTATTTTCGAGTATCTGAACCATATCTTTTGCCACCTGCATACCTATGGCAACACCCATGCCGCTGAGGCCCGCAGCTACAAATACACCAGAATCTGTTTTCTCGATAACCGGCTCCTTATTTGGTGTCATCCCCATGATTCCGCTCCACTCCATCTCGATTTCCCAGCCGGCTTCAAGCCGCACTACTTCATTCGTAAATTGGACAAGGTAGTCATGGATTTTTGGATTGACTCCAAAGTGGTGAGTGGTCTCTTCATCCCTTGCAATATCTCTCGCTCCGCCCATCAACAGCCTGTTTCCGATATTACGAAAGTACACATATCCTTCGTTGTAATTGAATGTTCCCTTCCATCCGAGCTTTTTTAAAGGTTTGGTTATAAAAATTAATCCCCGAGCCGGTTTCACCGGTACATCAGCCAACGATTTAGTAAATCCATTAGCAGCAACCACCACATTCTTTGCCTTAATGTAATAGCCGTCTTTAAGCTGAACCCCGTGTTCAGATGTTTTTATAACTTCAGAATTCCAGAAGATAGTTACACCAGCCTTGCTCAGCCTCCGATGAATTGATTTCATCATCCTGCCACTGTTCAGGGCACCCTCCACTCGATTTGTAATCGCTTTATAACCCCGATATTCCGTTACAGAGTAAACATCCTTTAGCCCTGTTTTTTCATACACCAATCGATTCATTTCCCCGATACTTCCGGCGCATCTTTCAAACAGATCGTTTCTGGTAAAGATCTCGATTCCACCCGTATGCTCGTAGCCACTCTCCTCATCCGTCAGTGTTGCCCTCAGAAGCTGCAGTCCATTCCATCTGCGCTCGATTCGGTTTAGCACGGTGTTTTTACCGGCAAGCCCAAAATCGGCAAGGTGCTCCGACATGGAGCCAATACATGAAAAACCGGCATTTCGGGTGCTGGCCCCATATGGATGAAAACCTCTCTCAAGAATTGCGACTTCAGCTTCGGGATTTTTTTCTTTGTAAAAAAGAGCTATCGATGAGCCCACAATCCCTGCACCAACAATCAATAGATCCCAATCGGCGCTCAACTCTTCACGCTCCCAAAACGATTGAGAATTGTATGCGTTGTTCATGTGCCTCTGAGTTTTTCCATGTACTGATGACACTGTTCATGACCTTCTTGGGGAGACCACGCTGCAAACTTTTTATCTGATTCAGCATCATATGGACCCTTTTTACATTCAAACAAGACCGTATCATCCTCAAGCACCAAAAATGTATGCCATGTTTCGGGCTCAATGTCCACAACTCCCGGAATGGGCGAAGCAGAAATAATAGTATCTGTAATAACAGCCCCGGTATCATCAAACGTAAAAAACCGAATGCTACCTTTTAACAGCACAATAGACTCTGTGGCGTGAGGCATTGGGTGTAAATGCGGCCGGATATATGTTCCCGGCTGCAAAAAATTAACGATGCGCTGTACTTCAGCTTCCTGCACCCTGTGAACCGGCAGAATCATCCTGAGCCGTTTTGAATCCCTCGAAGCTTCAAGTCCTTTGCGTATCATATCCTCAGTCAGCGAAAAGATAGAACCTGAAACATTCGGTAGTGCACGTATTGATTGATTTTTCTGATTCACAAAAGCCTGCTTTCAATTTCCAAGAACCCTTAATACAACAATCGCATCTTTTTTGATGCTGTAGAATAGCTTGTACTGTTTTTCAATAATGAGTGCCCGAATCTCTTTTCTATCGGTCTCGAGTCCAGTATCGGGGAACAACCGGGCCTGAAACAGCTTGTCCACAATTAGCTGGTTCAGCGTTCCTGAATAGCCGGTATTGCCGGTTTTCTCGTTCCATGATTTATAAATCCTGATTCTGTCTTTTTGTGCAGAATGTGTCCAATATACGTTCAAAGCCATTTTTTCACCTGCAGATCTGCCTGTTCGTCAAGGATTAGTCTTCCTTCGGTAATATCCTCTTCGGCCTTAAAAATAGCCATCAGATCGGACTGGCTGAGTTGTACACGGTCCGGAATATCGCCATCATGGCTTTCAATTGTAGAGAAAAGCTTTTGTATCAATTGTTCGCTGTCGATATCCTGAATACGGTGGATAAGCCGGGATTTTAAAGCATCAAGAGACATAAAATCGCGATTGATTAATCGATCGGCCGGGTTGATGAGCCGCAGATGAAGACACACAATAATAATTTCACAACGTATCAATATAGCATAAACAGCTATATCAAGCTACCTGTCAAGTACAAGCCCTGCCATGATTGAAGCACCGGTCAGAAACGCCTTCTCATCAATGTTATAGCGCGGATGATGCCAGCTCCACTTTGAATCTGCTTCATCGCTGCCGCTTCCAAGAAAGAAAAACGCTCCGGGAAACACCTGCTGGTAAAAAGCAAAATCCTCGCCCGCCATCAGAGGCCTTTCCATTCTGATTATGTTGGCCTCACCGATAACATTTGCAGCAGCAGCCACAAGTTTATCCGTACAGTTTTCATCATTCACAACTGCGGGATATCCTTCGTTGAACTGAAACGAATAGGCCGCGCCGGCTCCCTCAGCTATGCCTTTCAGAATTTGCTCCATCCGCTGCTTAATCAGGTCGGCCGTATCTTTAGAAAATGTTCGTACAGTACCGATCAGCTCGGCACTGCCCGGAATCACATTGTACGTTGATCCGGCACGGACCCTTCCTACGGTTACCACAGCCGGCTCGGTGGGGTCCAAAGATCTGCTGACAATGGTTTGGAATTTTGTGATAGCTTCCGCTGCCAGAACAACCGGATCTACCGTTTGATGAGGCGAAGCCGCGTGCCCTCCCTTCCCGATAATCTCTATCTCAAACTCGTCGGGGCGGGCCATAAACGAGCCTGATTTAACCGCGATTTTTCCGGGCTCTATGGCCGGGCTCATGTGCAGCCCGTAGATCTCTTTAACACCCTGTTTTTGCAGAAAACCCGATTCGGTCAGCAGCCGTCCGCCACCGGGCAGCTTTTCCTCGCCCGGCTGAAAAATCAAAAGAACTTTTCCTTCGATCTCTTGCTGCATGTCGGTCAGGATCCGGGCTACCCCAAGCAGGTTGGCCATATGGGCATCGTGGCCGCAGCAATGCGCTGCACCCGGACGTTCAGAAAAGAATTCCTTCTTGGCATCCCCTTCTTCGTCCATGGCCAATGCGTCAATATCGGCACGTAGCGCAATAACCTTATCAGACGGTTTACCCTCAATGATGCCAATGCAGCCTGTTTCAAGGGGCTGCTCCACATCAATGTTCAGTTTTTTTAGCTCATGTATGATATACTCTGTGGTATCGTACTCTTTAAAACTGACTTCCGGGTTTTTATGCAGATAGCGCCGGGTTTGCACCATGTAGTCGAAGTAGTCTTCAGCTTTTTCCCTGATTGTTGTATTGTAGCCGGCCATATCAGAACGCCCAGAAAATGGTTTATGTTAAGACAGTGAATATTAACGAACCAAATATACCTATTTATGAATCCCTTTGAACTGCATATTCCAACACGAATTTTTTTTGGCAAAAATAAAGCAGAAGCTTTTTTTGACCAGCTTTCTGAGTATGGTTCAAAAGTGCTGTTGGTAATTGGTGGCGGGAGCGTGAAACGTCTCGGCTATCTTGATGAAGTAATTTCAGAGCTTGAAACCCGTGAAATCACTGTTACCCTATTCGAAGGAATCGAACCAAACCCATTGGCTCAAACGATTGATAAGGCCGCTGAGCTTGGCAACCGCAAGGAAGTCGATTTTGTGCTCGCGCTGGGAGGCGGTTCTGTGATGGATGCATCAAAGGCAATTGCGGGACTCATTCACGAAGACGAAAAAGAGATATGGCCCTTCGTACTAGGCGAATCAAGATACAAAACCATGAAAGGTGCTCTGCCTGTGGTGGCAATCCCAACTACTGCGGCTACCGCTTCGGAGGTAACAGCCCATGCAGTCATTTCGAATAAGGAGGTTAAAGGTAAGGCTCCGATCAGCTACCCATTTATGAAACCCTCGGCCTCTTGGTTGAATCCGGCATACCATACATCTATTCCACTCACGGCAACTCGCGATGGTGCTTCAGACATCATCAGCCACGTTATTGAGAATTATCTGCTCGGCGGCAATGATTCTCCACTGGCCGACCGATACAGTGAAGGTGTGATGGAAACCGTAATAACAACGCTTCCGAAGATCGAAGAAAGCCCGGAAGATGAGGCACTTCGCGGGCGTCTGATGTGGGCGTCTACCCTTGCACTGAACGGAATGCAGGTAGCCGGACGCAAGCCGGCGCCTTTTACGCTACACAACCTTGAACACGCACTAAGCGGATACAATCATGAGCTGGCACACGGGCGCGGCCTTGCAACCCTTTACCCGGCATACCTGAGATGGCTCTTGAAAAACGACCGTGTTACAGACCGCATGGCTCTTCTTGGCAGCCGGCTTTTCGGTATTGAGTATAATGACGATGCAGCAGGTGCTATGGCATTTATTCAGGCATTCGAAGCATGGCTTCAGGAAAACGGCCTTTACCAGCGTCTCTCTGATGTAGGCGTTCCTACTGAGGCTTTTGGTGATGTGGCAGACTACGCCATAAAAACATACGGCGGCGGTAAGGAGCTGAGTGCCGCAGGCCCCCTCAACAGGGAGCAAATCATCGAACTTTTTGAAATGACCGAAAACCAGCATGCTGAAATGGAGGCTGCTGAGTAGCAGGCCTGAACATATTCAGGCAAAAGGATTATATTCAGAACTACGTAAAGTTCCCAAATCACAATCAATTTCGAATCATGCATTATCTGCTGATATACGACCTTTCACCCGACTACCTGGAGCGCCGGGGTGAATTCCGGCAGGAACACCTCGATCTTGCATGGGAAGCTGCAGGAGCAGGCGATCTTGTTCTGGGCGGTGCTCTTCAGAATCCCGCCGATCAGGCGTTTCTGCTGTTTGAAGGCGACTCACCCGACGCAGCCGAACACTTCGCCCGGCGTGACCCATACGTCAAAAACGGACTCGTAAAGAGCTGGAGTGTGCGGCCATGGATGACGGTTGTCGGGAAAGATGCGTCCTCACCCGTGAGATAGCCGAACTCTGGACACCTCTCCGTTGTTTAGCTGAGAAACCAGAATTATTCATATGAAGATCTTTTCTATCACCACAGCAATTCTGCTGATTTCTGTTACCTGCATCATCGCCCAGGAACGCATCACCGACGAGGAAAGGGCAAGGGCTATTTTTGAAGAGGTAGATGACCGCCGGAATTCCATCGAAACCGAAACCGCAAAAATGGAGATGGTTATAACCGATCCGCGCGGCCGCACCCGAAGCCGAACGATGCAATCGTGGAATGTGACCGATGGCGACAACAATAAAAGCCTGATTGTATTTTCCGATCCCGGTAATGTACGGGGCACAGGTTTTCTCAGTACCACCGAGAACGGAAATACTACTCAGCGGCTTTACCTTCCGTCTGTCGGGCGGATACAAACCATCGGCTCATCCGAACGGGTCGACCGCTTTATGGGCAGCGATTTTACCTATGAAGACCTTGGATCACAGGATCCGGATGACTATGAATTCGAGTGGCTCGAGGAACACGATGACTATTACCTGGTTCGCGCAGCAACACCCGACTCCGACCAGTATGCCTATGTGAAGTTTGAAATCATCAGGGAAAAATACACCCTTCAGCGCGTTCACTACTTCAACTCAAACGACAAGCAAATCAAGCGACTGGATGCTGAAAACTTTGTGCAGCTATCCGACCGTCTCTGGAGTCCGGCAAAAATGACCATGTACGATCTGCGTGAAGACCGAAAAACTGAAATCACATGGAGCAATCGTGAGATCAATGTCTCGATTGAGGATTGGAGGTTTACCGAAAGGGGACTTAGAAGAGGGATTTGAGTCTTGAAAAGACATGGTATTTCTCATAAGGTAAATACAAAGTTTCGTGCAGTTGTTCATTTTGATCTAGAAAATCTTCACCGTTGGTTGTCAGAAATACCATGTTTGCCCTGTCAAAGCCTATAATCACTAAAACGGCACCACCGCCCTCACCCGATAATAGAGATCATAATCAACATCGGTGAACAGCTCCCGGGCCGGCTGGGCAATGCCAAGTGCATGGGCAAAAGTGATTCCAAAAAGCCTGAGTTCGTTTTTTATCTCGGCACCTGCACCCCAGCGCTCTTCGGTTCCGGTTGTGCCGTCTTCGAACCGTGCATTCCAGACCACCCCCGCATCCGTAAACAGGCTCAGCGAGGTTGACCCGAGAGAAACCATACCAAGGATGGTGGTATTGAGCGAGGGAAGGAACGGCATCCGGTACACAAGGCTTCCGAAGGCTACGCGGTCACCCGCCACGAAACTGCGGTAGCCCCGCACTCGCTCCGCCTCACTGAACAGGTCGAGTGGCACTTCGCCCGGCAGCACCAGGTTTATGTTGTCGAGACGCGAGAAGCCGATAAAGCTCTGCGGCAGCGGCCTTCCCCACTGCTGCTGGAACCGGCCGTACGCATAAAGCCGATGCGTACCCAGAGATGGCAGAATAGAGTATGCGCTCAGATCGGCCGTGGCGTATCGCACATCCGATCCAAGAATTTTTTCCGCCCCAGTAAGCAGTGCCCTCACTCCCCAGCCGTCGAGAGGATGAATCAAATTGTCTCTCCACGGGCGCTGTTTGGTGATGGCAAAACCCGCACTCAGGTCGGTTTGCCGGGCACGTTCGGGCGCCGGAGCAAGAAAGGTATCCGAAAAACGGTCGCGGTCGAACGGTCGCACCAGCACATGGCGGAGCCGGGCAAATATCGCTCCATTCCTGTACGGACCTTCAAAAGCATCCACAGGCAGGTTCATGGCAATGTCACCGCCAATGAGTTCTTCAACCAGGAACCGGTCGCCATAAAAAAAGGCGCTGCCCGGTATTTTGTAGAGTGAGGTTACGATGCTGGGATAGAGCTGATTGTTTACATAGCTCAGCACGCCGTATGACTGATCCAGGTCCCCGAAAGAGAGCATCCCGGTTCCGCCGATGATATGCTTGGCAAGCGGTTCAACCCAGCCGGTGGTGCCAAACAGGCCCCAGTTATCCGCATCTCCGTAGTAAGGCAGCACAATGCTGGCCGCGTGCCGGATGTTTCGAAGCGAACGGTAGCGATAATGACGCTGAATCAGGCTTTCATCAGGCTCAATGCTGTACGGAATTACCATTGGCGGTTCTTTGGCCCGCCAGCTCGCGTATGCTTCCGGCACATTCATGCCCCCGCTGTAATAATCCCTGTCGGCTTTTACCAGCCAGGCGTGATCCCTTCGTTTGGTTTCACTCGCTTTGATGAGCAGTTTCTCGCTTTCCAGCGTATCCGTGGCAGACTTCCATCCAAAAACCTCACCCCCGGTAAAGAGATTGGTGACACGCGTCTCCTCACCGGTTTCAAAACTGTAAACGAACACGTTGGGCACTTCATCGCGCAGGGAAGTGAACGCAACCCTGCTGCCGTCAGGGCTGATCACAAATCTACGATTGTCGTGAAGCGGCTCATCAAGCACACGTTCTCTGCCCGTAGCCGGATCGATCAACACCATATGGCGGCTGCCGTCCTCACCGAACTTATGCACCAGCCACTGCTGCTGATGCTCCACCCAAA
>SL_3KL_010_SEDDRAFT_10003905_pt1 | contig 13515 bp, 14 predicted proteins | sample SodLakKL_010_SED_2_FD_10381 | JGI IMG/M metagenome (IMG submission 10381)
GCCAGGTCGCTGACGCTCGGCACGGCGTCGGCCACCGCCCCGGCCTTCTCGATCGCCCGCACGTAGAAGGGGATGCGGAACAGGCCGTGGGAGGCAGCGCCGTCGCGCTCGGCGGCGGTCACGGTGTCAGCAATCGCCCGCGCCTGCTCGCGCGAACAGCCACGCGTCGTCAGCGCCTCCATGGCAATGCTGTGCACCTCGTCGATGGTCATGTGAACGGTGTCGGTCATGCGATGCTCCGGCTTGAAACCTTGCCGGAGTATACGCACGGGCCGCGCAACACGCGACGCGCCGCCAAGGTGGAAGGTAGACTACGCCGCTGGATTCAAGGCGCGCCCGATCATGATCATCAGTTACGAGCACCGCTTCATTTTCCTGCACTGTCGCAAGGTCGCCGGCAGCGCGATGCAGATTCACCTGGCGCGCTTTCTCGGCCCGGATGACATCCTCCTGGGCACCCGCGATGACCTGGATGATCACGGCGTGCGGCAAACGCGGCGTTTCTATCGCGATGTATTCAGCCCGCTCGGACTGCGCTCACTGGGGCGCCGTTTCCTGCGCAAACCCGCGGTTGTCGGCCCCGGGCGTATCCGCGACACACTGGGCAGGGTACAAAAGGACGTCTACGCCCGCCGCCTCGGCCCCTACTCCGGCCATGCGCCCGCCGCGCACGTCCGCGACTTCGATCCCGAGGCCTGGCGCGACTTCGTCAAGTTCTGCTTCGTGCGCAACCCCTATGAGCGTGCCGTGTCCGACTACATCTGGCGCATCAAGTCGCGCGAGCGCGATCTCGGTTTTCGCGAGTTTCTCGAGCAGGTCCGCGACAGCCGCGCGCAGGAACCGGCCGAGTCTCCGCGCTACGACAACTGGCCAATCTACACCATCGACAACCGCATTGCGGTGGATGAGGTCGGGCGCTACGAGAACCTTGCGGACGACTTCGCACGCATCTGCGGGCGGATCGGTATTCCGGACAAAGGCCTGCCGGTCGCGAAGAAGGTCTTGGCGAGCTACGACTATCGCGACTACTACGGGGACGCGGAGAAGACCCTGGTCGAGGACATCTACGGCCATGAACTGGAAACATTCGGCTACCGGTTCGAATAATGTTCGAGCGTATCCGCCAGCATTTCCGTCGTGACCGCCGGCACCAGAGCGCCGGCCGCGGCGACTCCGCGCGCATGCAGGCACTGCCGTTCTACCAGCACTGCATGCCGGCCGCCAGTGAGCGACTGAAAGCCATCAACGGGCGCATCCTGATCAGCGACCGCTACCGTTTCGTCTACGTGCGGATTCCCAAGTGCGCCAACTCCACCATCGTGCTGGCGCTGGGCCTGCAGGAGCTGGGCCACGACGAGGCGTACTGGGATGCGCTGGAACCAGAGGAGCGTCGGCGCTTCTTCTCGCAGACCCTGAAGAAGGAAACCTTTCGCCACCCCTCGGATCTGCAGCAGGATGAGGCCGACCAGGTCGTCGCGGAATACCGGCGCGTGATGTTCGTGCGCAATCCCTTTTCGCGCGTTGCCTCGGCCTACCTCGACAAGATTGCCTCCGGCAAGTACCGCGAGCGCCTGGACCTGCCCGCGGACTTCGACTTCCCGACGTTCTGCGACTTCCTCGCCGATGGCGGCCTGCAGCGCAACATCCACTGGATGCCGCAGACCGCGATCACGCCGTTTGCCATCGACAGTTTCGATTTCATCGGCCGGTTCGAGAGCCTCGATCATGATCTCGCGCGCCTGACCCGGCACATCCATGGCCGCGAGCAGCCGGTGATCACGCTCGCCTCACACGCCACGCACGCCGGCGAGCGCCTCGACGAACTTTACGGCGAGCGCGAACGGCGCATGATCGCCGAGCTCTATGCCGATGACTTCACCGCCTTCGGCTACGACGCGGACGAGCTGCCCGGCTGAATCACCTCGTCAGCACCCTGCACTGACTACGAGTCATCCCGGCGCATGCGCTCGATGAGTTCACTGGTGGAACGCCCCGCGCGATAGGGCACGATCTCTACCCGGCCTCCGTGGGCGACCACGCTGTCGTACCCGGCGACCTCCTCGGCGCGGTAGTCCCCACCCTTGGCGAGCACATCCGGGCGCACCCGGGCGATCAGGCCGGCCGGCGTATCCTCGGCGAAGGGCACGACCCAGTCGACGCAGTCGAGGCCGGCGAGCAACTCCATGCGCTCGGCACAGGGGACGAGCGGACGTTGCGGTCCCTTGAGGCGGGCCACGGAGGCGTCGTCATTGACCGCGACAATCAGCCGATCACCGAGGGCGTGCATCGCGCGCAGCGACTCCAGATGGCCGACATGCAGCAGGTCGAAGCAGCCGTTGGTCATCACCAGGGTTTCGCCACGCCTGCGGGCGTTCTCGACCCGCGCCATGAGTTCATCAACACTGAGTACGCCCCCGGGTTCGCGCGCGCGTCCGGCCTCGGCCACGGCGCCGGCGAGTTCGGCCACGCTGACCTGAGCGGCGCCGAGGCGGCCGACGACCACCGCCGCCGCGTGGTTTGCCAGCGTCACCGCCTCGCCGCTGTCGCGCCCTGCGGCGAGGGCTGTGGCCATGACGCCAATGACGGTGTCGCCGGCGCCGGTGACGTCGTAGACCTCGCGGCGGTGCGCGGGCAGGTGCAGGGCATCGGCGCCCCGGGGAATCAGGCTCATGCCCTCCTCGCTGCGCGTGATCAGCAACCCGCCGAGGTCGAACGCCTCGATCAGGCCGCGCGCGCGCTGCTCCAGATCGGCCTCGTCGCTCGCGACACCGGCCACGAGCTCGAACTCGCCCCGGTTCGGTGTCACCAGATCGGCCCCGCGGTAACGCTCGTAGTCGAACCCCTTCGGGTCGACCAGCACGGGCACGCCGACCTCGCGGGCCGCGGCGATCAGCGCGGGCACGGCGTCGCCGAGCGTGCCCTTGGCGTAGTCGGACAGCACCAGCACGTCCGTATCGGCGAGCCGTCGTCGGCAGGCCGCGATCAGCGGCTCGTGATCGGCACCGGCGAAGCCGTCCTCGATATCGAGCCGCATCAGATGCTGGTTGCGGCTGAGTACGCGCAGCTTGGTGATGGTCGGCGAGCCGTCCACGGGGATCAGTTCGTGGTCGACCGTGGTGGCATCGAGCGCATCGCGCAGCGTGCGCGCGGATTCGTCGGCGCCGGTGAAGCCGATCAGGACCGCCCGCGCGCCCAGCGCGGCGACATTGAGCGCCACGTTGGCAGCACCGCCGGGCAAGTCGCGGAACTCGCGCAATCCGACCACCGGAACGGGCGCCTCCGGGGAAATACGGTGGGTGCCGCCGGACCAGTAGCGATCGAGCATGATGTCGCCCACCAGCAGGACGCGCGCGCCGACAAAACTGTCACGCTCGAGACGGATCACGCGCACCTCCGCACGTCATGCCCTGTGTATGCTCGGCCATGGCTGCACATTCTGCGTTGTCCCTTGTTACCGACCCCGGTTTTACCGACCCCGGCGTTACCGACCTTGGGGATCAAATCGGTAGCCCAGGCGCTCGATGTCGGCCGCGTAGTGGCGTTCGACGAGTTCCGCGGAAGCGTCGTCATAGTAGCGACGATAGTCATCGCGGTCGACGGCGCGGCGCCGGTGCGGCAGATCGATGCGCGGGATGCCGATCCGATCGCAGACGGTGTGAAAGTCGTCCTGCAGCGACTCGTAGTGGCCGATGTAGTCGACGATGATGTTCCCGTGCAGATCGATGATGTAGTCCGACTGCAGTTCGCGGGAGATATCCAGCATGTAGTCGTAGGGGCGCTCGTCGTCGAACTTGAGGCGCAGGAAGTCGGGAAAGGTCGTCACGTTACCGAGTACGTGCGGCTTCTCCCGCCGGATGTGGTGAAAGGAACTCACCTGCAGATCCCACGGATTGCGCACGAAGACGAACTTGAACAGCGCATCGAAGATCTCCGCCGGGATCATCTCCTTCGCCGCGATGGCCTTCGCATGGCGCGGGAACTTCACCCCCAGCCGGTGCCGCGGGCGGGTCATCTGGCTGATCATGCTGGCAAGGAACAGTGCCGGTGCGTAGCGGCCCGACCAGCGATAGCCGCGCAGCGCGGCGCGCACACTGGTACCACCGGTCTTGGCGATGTGCACGAAGAGGAAGTTGTGCGTGTGCGAGATCAGCATGCGCTCATTCCGCGGTCATTCCGGAGATGATTCCAGTACATCTGCCACCCCCAGCACCTGCAGGTAGCGCGCCGTCGCGCGGTCGCATTCGTAGTCGCCGACCGCGGCCTGCAGGGTAGCCGATGCCGGCGGTGCGCGCAGGACCTCGGCCATCGCGGCCGCCATCGCGGCATCGTCCCCCACGGGCACCAGGGGTGCTACGCGCCCCCCGGCGAGAATCTCGCGCGGTCCGCTGCGGCAGTCGGTCGCGACCACGGGGACGCCCAGGGCGAGGGCCTCGGTCAGCACGTTCGGCGAGCCCTCCCACGCCGACGACAGCACGAACAGGTCAGCACGTGCCATGGTGGCGTGCGGGTTGGCGACGAACCCCGGCAGCCGCACGCGCTCGCCAACGCCGAGTTCCACCGCCAGGCGCTCCAGCGCGCCACGATCCTCGCCCTCGCCGAGGATCACCAGATGGGCAGGTGTCTGCGCGTTGAGGCGGGCGAACGCGCGCAACAGGGTCGGGAAGTCCTTCTGCCGGTCGAGGCGGCCGGCCCCGACAATCACCGGTTCGCCCGCGATCTGCGGCCACTCATGTTCGGGCGCGGCGGCCGCACGCTCGAACAGCTCCGGCGTGACCACCGGATTGGCCAGCACATGCACACGTTCCGGCGCCACGCCGGACGTGGCGACCACGTCCTCTGCGACGCCATGCGACACGGCGATGATGCCGTCGGCACGCGGCCAGGTGCGCCGGATCGCCGCGTAACGCAACCACCGGCGCAGCCGGCCCCGCCCGACCAGTGATTCCGACAGCGTGTTGCCCAGGCGAATGAAGACGCGAGTCCGCACACCGGCGCGGTCGCGCGCCTGCAACGCCGCACGCCCGGCTCGGTCCTTCGCGGCCAGCAGTACCGGTGGCTGTTCCGCGCGCAGGTAACGGGCGATGTGGCGGACCGCGAGTCGGGCATGGCCGGAATCGAGGCGCAGCACGCGCACGCCCGCCGGCACGCCGGCGAAGTGCCCGCCACGCGCCTTGAGCACGAGCAGGTCGACCGCGCAGCCGGCCGCGAGCATGGCGCGCATGAGCTGATTGAGCATGCGCTCGACGCCGCCGTCGCCGGAGTACGACAGCAGGATTGCGACCCGGCGGCCAGCGCGGTTCGGCTCCGCCGCGGGTGCTTGCTGCGACGCACCACTCATGCGGACGCCGCCGAGTAGCCGCGCGCCTCCAGGCGCCTGGCAACCGTGGTGGCAAACGTGCGCAACTCCGCGTCACGCCGCCAGGCGTCGGCACGGGCGGCATCGAAGGTGCCCGCAGTCTGGGCAATGCGGTCGGCGCCGGGATGGCAGCCACAGAATTCGAGGGCGCGATCGAGTTCACGTTCGGGTGCGCGCAGCAGGTCCTCGTAACGGACCTCCAGGGCCTGCCCGCCGAGGGCGGCAACGTGCGCACGCGAGCGCTCGACGTAGCGCTCCCACAGGGCAAAACCGCCATCGAGAGTGCGGCAGACTGCCTGCGGTCCGAAACCGCGCCGCTTCGGCGCTAGTGGATCGCGCTGATACCACCAGCGCCGGCGGCGATAGCGGGCGAGGTTGGCGGCCATCGCCTGCTGCCGCCGGGTGCGCAGGCTCGCGGCGACATCGACGCCGTGGCGCACGATGTGCAGCACGCGCGCGTCGGGGAAGAGTTCGCGCCACAGCGGTAGCGTCCAGGTATTGCGCGGATCCTTCCAGCCCCAGGGCGCATCCAGACCGTGGAGGCCGCCGCCGCGCAGCCAGCGCCGCGGGCCGAGAAAGCGCATCGCCGCCGGCCCGTTGGTGACGCCGCACAGGTAGTCGGTCAACCAGGGCCGCAACTCACCGTCGGCCAGCAGGTCATCCAGCGAATCGGGGCGATCCCAGGTCGCCGAGGCCTGGCGGAACAGCCAGGCGTTGAGTGCATTGGTGAACGCCGCTTCCTCGTTGCGGCTGGCACCCAGGCCCATGAAAAAACCCGAGCGCTGCAGCACGCGCGTGAGCAGACTGGTCCCGGAGCGGTGCATGCCGATGATGATTACCGGCGGTGTGCCCGTGTGCTCGTTCATGCGGCCTGCCCCCCGGCAGCGGTCATCAGCCCCATTGCGGCCAGGTAGCGGGCGGCCGCCCGCTCCACGCGGAAAGGCTCGGCGGCGGCGCGCAACTCGCTGGCGTCTGGCGGTGCATCCAGCAGTTGTTCGATTGCGGCAGCCAGGCCGGCACTGTCGCCGATCGCGACCAGCGGTCCAACGCGCCCCTGCTGCAGCGTCTCGGCCGGGCCGCTGGGACAATCCGTGGCCACGGCCGGGGTGCCGCAGGCGAGTGCCTCGACCAGAACCGCGCCGGAACCCTCGCGCCGCGATGTGAGCGCGAAGACCGCCGCGCGCGCCATCCAGGCATGCGGGTTCGCCTCGTGTCCGGGCAGACGCACGTCCTCGCCCACCCCGAGCTCGCGGGCGAGCATCTCCAGCGCGCGGCGCTGCCGCCCCTCGCCGAGGATGATCAACCGGCAGTTGCGCCGGCCGCGCAGTTCGGCAAAGGCGCGCAGCAGGGTCGCAAAATCCTTGCGCGGCTCCAGCGAACCGGCGCCGAGGATGACGGGGGGCTCCCCCGCGTCGAACCAGGGATCATCGAGCGGCGCGGTGGCCGCCTGTTCCAGGCCGGCATCGACCACGGGATTGGGGATCACGTGCAGGCGCTCTGCGCTCACGCCGGCGAACTCCCGCAAGTCGCGACCGACGCCGGCCGACGGTGCGATGACGGCCTCCGCCCGCGGGTACCAGCGGCGCATGGAGCGGAACAGCCGCCGACTCTCGATCGGGCCGAGATCGCTCGCCAGCCCCGTAAGCGACATGCCCATGCGCAGGGTGACGTGAACGGGAACCCGACTGAGCATACGCGCGAGAATCACGGCCCGATTCAGCCGGTGGCTTGCGGTGAGCAGCGCCCGCGGCCGCTCGCGACGCAGATAGGCGACCAGACTCGGCAGGGCCGTATTGCGGTGGCGCGCGGGTAGTGGCATGTGGCGGACGTTGGTCGGCAGGTCCGTGATCCGGGGCCCGTGACCGCGGATCGTCAGCAGATCGAACACGTGCTCGCTGCGCGCGAACTCCGGCAGCAGATTCGCGACCACGCGATCCACGCCGCTGTGGCCGGATGTGGCGAACAGCAGGGCAACGCGCTCCCTTGTCATTATCGAACCCCGCCCCGGCAGTCAGAACTCATGACCGAAGGCCTCGATTTCGCGACGGCAAAGCTGCTGCACCTGCTCGACCTGACGCGGCTGGTACAGGTCGCGGTAGGCCTTCGGCCGCTTCCCGCCCGCCTTCGTGCGCGGCAACCACCCATCCCACGGCACGCCGATCGTGTCGAGGACCCGGCGCAGCTCCTCATCGAGATCCTCGAACCGGATGACGCTGTCCACGGCAATCCGGTCGTCGATGGTGTACATCTCCCAGTTCGAGTACTCGACCTTCACGCGACCATCGAGATCCCGCCCCTCGGCCATCGCCTCGATGAACTCGGCGAACGACGGCGGCTCGGTGTACTTCTTGGTCCGGTAAAAGTAGTCGGAGACCAGGCGATCATACGGATTACGCACGATGCAGAACTTGTGATACTCCGCCCATTCGCGCGGGAACAGGCGCTGGACCTCACGCGCGGGCGGGAAGTTGCCGAGGCCCGTGCGCCGCTTCCAGGCCCGCTTGATGACCTGGTTCAGGATGCCACCGGAATCATCACCGGCTCGGCGCGCGCGCAGCATGTAGCTGAAATCGCGCGGGTTGAGCAGATGCAGGCGCGCGCGCAGATTGGGGCGGATGCCGGCGCGGAGCGTGTCACCCCACACGCCGAGCTGGAAGTCGCGCGGGCCGAGCGTGCGGGCGAGCGAGACCTTGACGGCGCTGCCAGCGGACTTGCGGCAGTGCAGGAAAATGAAACGATGACGGTGGCTGATGATCATGCCGCATCCCGTTGCGGGTCGTGGCGAGTCAGCCCGAACGCGCTCAGATACGCGCGGGCGGCGTATTCGGCCGTGAACGGGCGCACGGCTTCGGCGCGCTCGAATGCAGGCCCGCCATCGGCCAGCGTGGCGGTCATCGCCCGCGCGAGCGCCTCGGGGTCGGCCATCGGCACGAGACGCCCGTAACGCCCGCCGGCGAGAATCTCCCGCGGCCCGCTGGGGCAATCCGTGGCGACAATCGGAATGCCGATGCCCAGCGCCTCGGCCACCACATTGACGAGCCCTTCCCAGCGCGAGGACAGCACGAAGACGTCGGCCCGCGCCATCCACGCATAGGGATTGTGCACGAAGCCCGGCATGGCGACATCCGCGCCCAGGCCGAGTTCATGCACGAGGGCTTCCAGCCGCACGCGCTCCGGGCCTTCGCCGATGATGATCAGGCGCGCCGGCTGCTCCTGGCGCACGAGTGCGAACGCCCGCAACAGGGTGGCGAAGTCCTTTTGCAAACGCAGCCCGCCCGCAGCCAGGAACACGGGCAGATCCCGCTCAACCAGCCATGGATGCTCGACCGGTTCGCGCGCACGCTCGGCGAGGTCGTGCCCGATGGAGCCGTTGTAGATCGTGTGCAGACGCGCGTCGCGCAGGCCCACCGTCTCGACGAGATCGCGGCGCACGCCATCGGAGACCGCGATCACGCCGTGCGCGCGCGGATAGAGCCGGCGAATCTGGCGGAACTTCTGCCGGCGGCGACTCGGGGTGCTCGCCTTGCCCGACTCGCCGTAGGTGTTGGGCACACTGAGAAAGCAGCGGCTCTTCACCCCGGGCAGATTCACGCAACGCGCGAGCACGGTGTTGCCCAGATGCATGATCGACAGCACCACCTCGGGCCGCTCGCGCCACAAATAGCGCCAGAGTGCGAACAGGGTCGGCAGCTTGCCGCTGGTACGCAGGTCGACGAAGCGTACCGATGACGGCATTTCGTCGGCATAGAACATCACGCCGCGGCGGAATGCGACCAGGTCGACACAATAGCCGAGCCGATGCCAGACGTGGATCTGGTTGGTCAGGCGGCGATAGGTTCCACCCGTGGCGCGAAAACTGCCAAAAATGGCGATATCGGGACGGTGGCTGCCTTCACTCTCACTCATGCCGCCTCCCGTCCGGTCGCAAGCCGCATCACCTCCAGATAGCGCCGGGCAACCGGCCCGGCCCGGAAGCGGTCCACCGCGGTCGCCGGCACCGGGTGCGAGCCTGGATCGTCGAGGGCCGCCTGCATGGCAGCGGCGAGCGCATCCTCGTCGCCGACGGGAACCAGCCGGCCCCAGCGCCCCTGTTCGAGGATTTCCGCCGATCCCGAGGGGCAGTCCGTCGCCACCACCGGCGTGCCCACGGCCAGCGCCTCGATGAGGACATTGCTCAGACCTTCATAACGCGACGACAACACGAACAGCGCAGCGCGCGCCATGTAAGGCAGGGTATCGGTGACGAAGCCCGGCATGTCGACATCGCCACCCATGCCGAGGCGTTCGGTCTCCACCTCGAGGGCCGCACGGTCGGGCCCGTCGCCGAGGAGAATCAGGCGACAGCGGCGCTCGCGGCGAACACGTGCGAATGCCTGCAGCAGCAGGGGAAAGTCTTTCTGTGCAGTGAACCGGCCCACCCCGATCACGACCGGCACGGCGGCATCGGCGCCGAGCCAGGGATGGTCCACGTTCGCCGCTGCCCGCGCGGGGAAGTCCTCGGTGACGGTGGGATTGTGAATCGTGTGCAAGCGCTGCCGCGGAATGCCGAACGAGCGTGCCAGATCCTCGACCACACCGGCACTGTTCCCGATCAGGCCATCGGCGCAGGGATAGAGCCGGCGGATCATCCAGCGCTGCAGTGCTCGCCGCGCGACCAGGCTCAGCGTGTTCGTGACCTTGACGTACACGGGCACATCGAGCCGGCCGAGCATGCGTGCCAGCAGCACGACCTGCGCGCCATGATCCTTGAGTGTGAGCACGGCATCCGGGCGGTGATGGCGAAGCCAGTCACGCACGGCCGGGACACCATCACGCTTGGAGTGTGTGCACAGATGATGCACCGCGACGCGCGAGTCCAGGCGCTCCGGATAGGGCACCTCGCCGCCACGCAGCAGCACGATCTCGGGTCGCACACCATGGTCGGCGAATTCCCGGCACAGGGTCACGATCTTGCCCTCGATGCCGCCCCAGGCCTTGATCGGGCCGATGATCGCCAGGCGCGGGGCCGCGGTCGTGCTGTCAGAAGGTGTAGCCAAAGGCCTCGATCTCGCGTGCGCACAAGCGCCCGATCAGGTCGCGGTCGGCAGCGCTCAGTACTTCCGAATAGTGGCGACGATCACCGCGATAACCGCCCTTGGCGCGCGCGCTTGGCAGCGAGATGTCACCATCGATGCCGAGCCGCTCGGACAGCGCGGCCAGATCCGCACTCAGCGACTCGTGGAACAACATGCCATCGACCGCCAGCTCATCACCGATGGCGTAATGGCTCCAGTTACTGATCCAGTGCGGTTTCTCCCGCTCGAGCCACTGCAGGTACTCACTGAGTGGCGGAAAGGGCTCCTTGCGCGGCTTGCGCTCCCAGCGATACTTCTGCCAGTAGAAGCGCGAGACGGCTCGATCCCAGGGATTGCGCTCGAGGCTGAACTTGTAATAGCCGTTCCAGATGTCCTCGCCGACCAGGGCGCGGATCTCCGCCGCCGTTGCATGCTCCTCGAAGCGGGGTGACCGACGACCGTAGAACAAAAGGCGCTTCCACTCGCGGAAGCCGCGATGTTCGCCGACGGCCTTCTGGTACCCGGCGGGGCCGTACCCGCCTTCGGCGCGCCGCAACTCCTCCTCGCCCAGGCGTTCGATGAGCGGCGTAACCACGTCGCCTTCGCCGCACACGCGCGAGAGGCCGATCTCGACGCTGCTGCCGGCGGTCTTGCGCGTCTTGATGAAGATGAATCGGTGGCGGTGACAGAGGATCATGAGGCCGCGGTCCCCGCCGCGCGACGATACTCGGCGTAAAGCGGATCCAGCCGCGTCTCGATGATGTCGTCGATGTAGGCGATATCTTCCCGGGTCAGATACTCGGTGTAACCGCCCACCTGCCCCTTGCGGGTCTTGAAGGTCTCCTCGTCGCTGGCATCGCGTGCCGCGAGCGCGGGACTGCCGAGTTCATTACCCGCCTCAAGGCGGCGCATGTTGTCGAAGCGGCAGAATTCCACGGCACGATCGACCGTGGCAGGATCGACGCCGGCAATCCCCAGGAATTCGATCAGGCGGCGCAGTTCGCCCGCCGTGTCGCGATGCAGGTCCTCGTAGGTCATCAGCAGAAAGTCGCGCGGCACATCGCGATTCGCCGCCCAGATATTGTAGAAGCGAACGATGGTCTCGATGCCGCCGACCGGATGGCGCACATATTCGGCCAGCGTGCCGGTGAAGTTGTAGTTTCGACGACTCTTCTGGAAGTACGTCGAGACCAGTACATCCCGCGGATCGCGCACCAGAAACACGACGCGTTTGCCGGCGTAGAACCCCTTGTCGACGGGCAATTCGTCCGGGCGCAGGAACTCCGGGCCACCATCGTGGTGCTGCAGCATGTAGGGGATCTCGCGCCGGCGCCAGGCATAGCCGCGCAGGCGCAGCGGCTTGCGCGTGCGGATGCCGTAGTGCTCCTGCAGCACGGTGGCCACCAGCAGCACCAGCCAGGTGCGCCCGCACTTGGGGAAGGAAATGATATGCACATCGGCGCGCCAGCGGCGCCAGCGGCGCCGGACGAACTGGACCACCTTGCGCAGCGGCCCGCGCCTGCGGATACCCGCGCTGTCCATCACGAACTCAGTCGGACTTGTCGGCCAGGACGTACTCGGCGCCGCAATAGATGCACTTGCCGACGCCGTCGGCATTGAACGCGATGTAGACCCGGGGATGCGAATTCCAGAGGCTGGTCTTCGGCAGTGGACAGTGAATCGGCAGTTCGTCCCTGGTGACCTCGTAGCGATTCTGGTCGTTCGGGGTGCGCAGGCCTTCCTGCAGCGCGGTTTGCGGATTCGGCATCGCGTTCTCTCCCGTGGTTGCGGAACCCGGAATCAGCGGACCGGCGTCAACCAGTCCGGATACTGGCTGCGGCGGCCCTCGACCTGATCAAAATACATCTTCTGCAGGCGTTCGGTCACCGGACCCCGCACCCCGTTGCCGATCGAGCGGTTGTCGACCTCGCGGATCGGCGTGACCTCCGCGGCCGTGCCGGTGAAGAAGGCCTCGTCGGCGATGTACACCTCGTCCCGCGTGATGCGTTTTTCGATCACGGGCACGCCGATCTCCTGCGCGAAGTGCAGGATGGTGTCGCGGGTAATGCCGTTGAGTGCCGAGGTGAGCTCCGGCGTGTACAGCGTGCCGTCGTACACCAGGAAGATGTTCTCCCCGCTGCCCTCGGCCACGTAGCCTTCGTTGTCGAGCAACATGGCCTCGTCGTAGCCGTCCTGGGTCGCTTCCTGCAACGCCAGCATCGAGTTGATGTAGTGACCGTTGGCCTTGGCCTTGCACATCGAGATGTTGACATGGTGGCGGGTATAGGAGGAGGTACGCACGCGGATGCCGCGCTCGATGTTCTCAGCGCCGAGATAGGCACCCCAGTGCCAGGCGGCGACCATGGTGTGCACCCGCAGGTTGTCGGCGCGCAGGCCCATGCCCTCGGAACCGAGAAAGCACATCGGGCGGATGTACGCGGAATCGAGCCCGTTCTCGCGCACCACCGTCTTTTGCGCCTCGTTCAGGGTTTCCATGTCGTACGGGATGGTCATGCGCATGATGTGCGCGGAGTCGAACAGCCGCCGCGTGTGCGCATGCAGGCGGAAGATGGCCGGCCCGTTGTCCGTGGCGTAGGCACGTACCCCTTCGAACACCCCCATGCCGTAATGCAGAGTATGGGTGAGGACGTGGACCTTGGCCTCACGCCAGGGAACCAGCTCGCCATCGAGCCAGATGACACCGTCACGGTCCGCCATCGACATACCGCTTCTCCTCGTCGTTCCGCCCATCGGGCTCAGGTGCCGTCGCCGTTACCGTCGGCGGACGCTCCCGCCATGTGCCGCCGCCAGAAATCCGCGACCTTCTCGCGGAATCCGGCCAACTCGGCGTCCGGTTCGATCACCGCCGGTTGACCGAGGAGCGCCAGGCGGTGGATCCGGGAGCGATAGGCGCGATAGGCGTCCGTCAGCAGGCTAGCCTCGGCGCTCGCCAAATGGCCGGCGTCGGCCAGAACCTCGAGCAGGCGAATGTTATCGGTAAATTCAACCAGCGCGGGCGTGTCCGCCGCCCTGCGCAGAACTTCGTATTGGACCACAAATTCGATATCCGCGACACCGCCACGCCCCTGTTTCAGGTCGAATTTC
>SL_3KL_010_SEDDRAFT_10003906_pt1 | contig 13514 bp, 8 predicted proteins | sample SodLakKL_010_SED_2_FD_10381 | JGI IMG/M metagenome (IMG submission 10381)
GAGAGCAGCCAGGAAGAAGAGAGCGGTGAGAGCGAGGGGAAGGGATGTGGAACGGGGTCGCATGAAAGTCTCCTGGCACCTGTTGGAAGGGGTGGGGATCCGAAGACCCCAAGCGCCAAATCCGGCAGATTCTCTGGAAGAAGAACCCCCTTTCCCACCCCTTGGATCCCTCACCGTGTTCGGCCTTCTGCCAGAGGGTGCTCCACGGCATGCACCACGAAGACACGGGCAGTCTCCTCAGAATCCAGCCTGAACCTCTCCGGAGCCGGAAGACTCACTTTCGGCTTCCTGACGGAAGAGCCCTTCGAAGGTTGGTCCCAGCTCCCGCAGGATCTGGGCCGGCAGGGCCGCGGTGAAGTGATAGTTGTCAGCCTCCTCGCCCGGGACATAGGCGGTGATCACCCCGTAGTACCGGTCCCCGATGTAGAAGACGATGCTGGAGGTCCGGTTCACGCTCCGGGACTCCACCAACCGGCCCCCCGGCGCAAACACCCGGTAGCGGTTGTCGCCAGTCCCGGTCTTCGCCCCGATGGGAACCGGGACGCCGTTCGGGTCCCGGACAGCTTCCCGAGTCCTTCTGCCCGTTCCCAGCTCCACCACCTCCTGCAGCGCGTCTTGCAGGACCCGGGCCACCTGGGACACCATNACCTGTTCACCAGCCACCCCGGCTCGCTCCATCCGGGTGTCATAGGGTGTCTCCTGGGCAAAGTGGAGCTCCTCCACCCGATGGGTGGGATAACGGACACCGTCGTTGAGGATGATCCCCACCAGGTCACTGAGGGACGCCGGACGGTCTCCGGAGCTCCCGATGGAGGTGCCCAGGGAGGGGACGATGTTCTGGAAGGGGTATCCCACTCGCTGCCACCCCTTCAGGACCTCGGTGAAGGCTTCCACCTCCAGGAGNGATCGGATCCGCCGATCCTGGGCATCGGTGAAGCGGGTCCGGAAGAGCCACCGATAGACGTCCTGCCGGTCCTGGGCACTGGCCTGGATGAGCTCGGATCGCGGCGCCTCGGGGTTCTCNCGAAGATACCGGGCCACCCAGAGTTCCAGCGGATGGATGGAGGCCAGGTATCCCAGATCTGCCAGAGAGTGGGGTTCAGGATCGGCTCGGCGAAAGAGATCCGCCACTGCGGCCTCAGAGAATTCTGCATCGGGATGGTGGGTACGGAGCTGGAACTCGAACTCCTCCACCGTCCCCTCGGGAACCACGGAACGATAGGCCCAGGCGATCCGCTGCGGTGACAGGCGCCGATCTCCCAGGAGGGTCTGGAGGATCTCGTTCTGGGACTTCTCCCGATACCGGGGGATGAACTGGTTCATGAACTGGATCCCCTCCCGGTCGGCGAACTGGGCCAGGTACTCCTGTCGAAGGGGCGTATCCCGTTCTTCCAACACGTGGGCCGTGGAACCCGGGACCCGGTACATGTAGTGATCCACGATGTCCCGCATCATCCGGACGAAGACCAGGTTGATGGATTGCTGGAAAGCCAGCGAGACGGTCACCACCTGTTGGTCATAGGTCCGATCGAAATTGGAGAAGGTCTGTACACCGCCCCCGGTGACGAATCGCTGGTTTGGGTTCGCCGAGTAACGCCGCTCCATGGCCCGCCGGAGGAGGGGCTCCAACTCCAGCTCGGGTTGGGCCAGGAGCTGATCCCGGACCCAGAGGGTGAGACGATCCTGGGAAGCCACCGGATAGGCTTGGAGGTCGCCAGCCGANAGCCAGTGCATGTTGGCCCAGAGATCGGCGACCACCTCCAGGTAGCTCACCAGGGTCCGGAGCTTGGCTGTGGAGCCCAGCTCCAACCTGGCCGATTCGTTCAGGTTGAAGGGAGCGTCCAGATTGTCCACCTGGATCCGAACCACATTCCCTCGAGGAGTCCGCTCGTTCAGAATCACCGAATAGACCACCTGCGAGGGGTCGCCCCGATCCAGGAGGCGGTAGGCCTGAAAACCTCGTTCACGGAGGAACTCCGGATCCTGCAGTCGCTCCAGGAACCGGGTGACGTCTCGCTGGGCATCCGAATCGATGGTGGTCCGAACCGATAGGTCCATCCGGTCCAGGTCGTAGAGCCGCTCGACCCCCAGGAGACCCAGGAGCTGGGTCCGGACGGCATTGGCCGCCTTCCGCTCCACGAAGGAGACCGGGGGGCGAGGCGGGGGAAGGAGGCGGAGCTCCGGCCGAGCCTCCCGGGCTGCCTCTGCCAGGCGAGAAGAGATGACGCCCTGGCTCTCCAGCAGGTCCAGGTGTCGGTCGGTGAGGGCAGCCAGCGCCTCCCGACCCTGCGGGTCCGTCAAGTGGTAGGACGGTCGTCGCTGGGCCAGGAGGAGGCTCACCACCTGGCGGTACGCCGTCCCCGCTTCGGCCCACTCCTGGGCGGAAAGGGAGGGGGTGCCACCGTTGTCCTCCTGGCCGCTCTGCCCTTCGTTGTCTGGCCTCCATCCAGGCGTGAGCTCCCGAGCTACCGGCTGGGCCAGGCTCCCTTCACCGTTCTCCCGCTCCTCGGCGGTGGTGGCTCCGCCGGCCAGGATCAGGCTCCGGTCCCGGGCTCCCTCCCAGAAACTGGCGGCGAAGGGGGTTTCGGGGGGAAGGATCTCCTGGGCTCGCGGGATGGGTCCAATCCGCTCCACCTGGACCTGGGCAAGGAGCCAGTTGAGGTGAGGAGCCCCAGGATCTCACCATCGCCCCGGATGGCTGCCAGGGGAACCGAGTTCAGGTAGTCCAGGACGATTCGCCGGCGTGCCGGGAGGGTCTCCTGCCCATCCAGGTATCCTCGAAGCGCCGCTGAACCCATCTGGAGGAGCTTGTCCCGTGGTGTTTCCGTGATGCCTTCGGGCGCGTGCCGGAATTTTTCCATCTGTGTAGCCAGGGTGCTGGCGCCTGCCACGCGTCCCTCCCGGCCCAGGTATCGGAACCCCAGGTCCGTGGCGCTCCGGATCAACCGTCCCCACTCGACGGCAGGATTCTGGAGGGGACGATCAGGATCCAGCGCAGATCGATTCTCGATGAAGAGAAGGGTCTGCCAGATGAGAGGCGGAATGGCCTCGAAGGACGGGTATACCAGCTCTGGGCGATGATGGTCGTACAGAGGCACCCCGTCCCGGTCGGTGATGCGAAGGCCTGCCCGGGTCTTCTCATGGTAGATGGGGAAGAGCTGCCTGTCCTCCACCAACTCCCGGAAGCGCTCGGAGACCCTGGCCTGCTCCACCACATGGAAGCCTCGCTCACGAACCCGCTCCACCCGATCCTCCAGTCCCGCATACCCCAGACGAAGATCGTAGGGACCCTCAGGGGCAGAGACGAAGGAGGAGGCCGGCCCCGGCTCCAGGGTCCAGGTGGACTCTTGAGCGATGGACGTCAGGAAGCGGGCCTGGAAGTGGGACGTGCGCATCTCCCACACGCCCAGGCTCAGGACGCCGACGATAGTCACGCCGAGGAAGGCCAGGAAGCCGTACAGCCAGCGCCGGCGACGTCGCCGGGTGGCCCGCCCTTCCTTGCCGGTCCCCTTCACCCCTGGACTCGGCTTGCGACGTGACATCAGCTCTCGGAAGAAGAAGGTCCTACCATTGCTGATGGAAACCCCCGGGAGGGCCGGAAGATCCCATGACCATGTGGTCATGAGGCCGGCTCTCCCGGAGGGTCAGAGGCCCTCCCGACGGCAGGGTCGGAGCGCCTGACGGCTGGGGATCAGGGCCAGCGCCACTCCCCGGCCCGCTCCAACGGATCCCGGACACCCAGTCCTTCNAGGTGGGATCCGATCTCCTCTTCGGCCCACCGGTCCAGCCCCAGCTCCGGCGTGTTCGCTGCTGCCCAGAGGAGAGCGGCGCTCACTGCCGCACTCCGGCTGATCCCCGGCTCATCGATGACGTCCCGGGTGTCGTGGATGGTGTGCCCGACCCCCGAGGCCTCTGGGAGCTGCCGGCTGCGAACCGACAAGATGGGCACGCCCTGCATCATGAAGGGCTGGTGGTCGGAGTAGATCCCCCCACCAGTGCCCATCTCCTCCTCCAGGTCGAACCCGGCCTCTACCAGGGGCCTGCGGACTGCCTCCAGGAAGGGCTGGGCTTCCGGTCGGCCCATGGAGCCCAGTCCCACCGGGGCTCCCACCACGTCCAGGTTCAGGACGGCAGCGTAGCGATCGATCCGGCTGTCAGCGAGCCGATCCTCCACGTACTCCCGGGAGCCGTAGAGTCCCAGCTCCTCTCCCATCCAGAAGGCGAACCGGATGGTCCGATAGGGGACCTCCCCGGTCTCGGCCACGTACTCGGAGAGGGCCCGGGCCACATCCAGGGTGGCCAGCGACCCCGAGCCGTTGTCCACGGCGCCGGTGGCCAGATCCCACGAGTCCAGGTGGGCTCCCACCAGGACCACCTCGTCGGTCTGCCCCGGGATCTCACCCAGGACGTTGGCGGCCTCGGTCCGCTCCATCCAGTTGTCCACCATGAGGCGGACCACCACTTCNTCGCCGGCGTCCAGGGCGGCCCGGAGAGCCTGTCCCGACGCCAGATCGGCCGCAACCGCCGGGATCTCCGTCTCCTCATCTCCCAGGGTGGCCACACCCACTGGGATCCGGGGGCCCTCCGTCGTGTTGAGCTGGATGAACCCGACGGCTCCAGCCCGGGTGGCCAGCGTCACCTTCTCGCTGCGGTGCACGCCCCGTCCATATCCCTCAGGTGAGCCTACGTCCGCCAGGACGATGGTCCCCTCCACGGCGTCACCCAGAGCATCCAGCTCTTCAGCCGTCCCGTACCCCACGTCCAGGATGGGGGCTTCGATCTCATAGCTGGCCACATGCCCCAGAGAAAGGATGCTCAGCTCCACCTCTCGGGCCTCCTCCGGAGCAACGATCTCCAGCGCCGCATCTCTCCGGTCCCAGCCCAGAAGGGGGAAGGGTTCCTGCCACACCCTGGGCACACCGTAGGATTCCAGCCTCCGCTCCACCCAGGCCTGGGCCGAATCGCCGGAGGGGAGGGCCGAGATCCGCGCACCCAGCACGTCCAGGAGGGTGTCGGCATTCACTTCCACATGGGTGCCCTCCAGGGAACGGGTGGCGATCTGTGCCAGGACCTCCCCTTCAGGCATCTCCCCTGCCACCTCACCGGCAGGTGCGGGGGCTCCGTTGGTCGGCTCGGGTTGGTCCTCCGGTGCCTCCACACAGCCAGTCACCAGGAAGAGGGAGAGGCCCAGGACCAGGAGGGGATCGGTTCGTCTCATCATCAGCTCTTCTCTCCAGCATCGGGAAATGGTTGTGTGTCAGGCGTCCAGAAACTTCGGGCAGGACTGTTCGTCAGAGGCGATTCAGCTCTCCGCATCGTCCACCATGATGGGTCCTTCCTCCACCAGATAGTACCGGAACCAATCCATGTATTCGTGGAGGCGACGAACCAACAGCCACGGTTCACCGGTCCGGGAGAGCCCGTGCGACGAATCTGGAAAGAGAACCATCTTCACGGGAACATCGTGCTTCCGAAGGGCTCGATACCACTGCTCTCCTCCCTCCAACGGCGTTCTGTAGTCGTTGATGGAATGGACGATGAGGGTGGGGGTCTCCACCCGGTCAGCCCAGACGATGGGCGAGAGCTTCATGACCAGGTCATAGCTCCCCTCATCACCGCTGCGGAAGGGCCAGGGCATCCCACCGAACTCCCGCTCGATGAGCCCGGAGGCGTCGGACACCCCGTAGAAGGAAAGCCAGTTCACGATCCCCCGGGCCGTCAATGCCGCACGCCACCGCTGGTCATGGGCGGTGATCCAGCTCGTCATGAACCCACCGTAGGAGCCCCCGGTGACGCCCAGGCGGTCCGGATCAGCCAGCCCCCGGTCCACCACCACGTCCACCCCCTGGATGATGTCCTTCATGTCGTCGATCCCCCACGCCTCCAGGGTGCTGTACTGAAACTCCATTCCGTAACCGGAGGAGCCTCGGGGATTCGTGTACAGGACGAACATCCCCTGGGCCGCCAGCATCTGGAACTCAGGAAACCAGGTGTCGGCGTAGCGGGAATGGGGGCCTCCATGGATGGAAACCACCATGGGGTAGCTCTGTCCCTCCTGGTAGTCCACGGGATAGACGAGCCAGGCATCGATCTCGAAGCGTTCGCCCCCTGGCGCATCGTTTGCCAGCATGTACTCGACGCCCCGCTCCGGAAGCTCATCCAGCCAGTCCCGGTTGTGGGGCACGCCCTCATAGGTGAAGAACTCCACCGGCGAGAGACGGACCTCGTCGATCCATTCCTGGTTCACGGCCGTGACCTGCTCTTCCTCCGAGCCGTCCAGGTTGGCGACGAAGGCCTCCCAGGGCCGCTCTGCCGTGCTCCTGACGAAGGCGATCCGCTCCAGAGCCAGGTCCATGTCGAACCCGGAAAAGGTGTGCCGTCCCTCCGTGACCCGCTCCACCTGTCCGCCGGAGGCCGATACCCGGACCAGTTGATCCTGCCCACCGATGGCCGAGACCCAGTAGAGGTGACTCCCGTCGGCAGACCACTGGGGATTGCTCACCGAGTAGATCCAGTCGCCGGCAGCCAGCTCCTCTTCCACCTCACCACTGGACACCCCCACGATGCGGATGAAGGGATCGGTTCGGGGCCCGTCGGTGGTCACGTAGGCAAGCTTCTCATTGTCCGGCGAAAGGGTGGCGCTCCGGACTCCTGTGGGACTCTGATACAGGAGTTCAGCCTCACCGCCTGAAGCGGGCATTCGGAAGATCGCCGTTTCCTCGTCATTCTCCTCGTCGACCTCACCCTCGTCCTCGTCCTGGCCATCCTCTTCCTGCTCCGGCCGTTCAAGCGCCGGCACCGAAGCGGTGAAGAGGATCCACTCACCATCTCGGGAGAACTCCCGGAAGTTCTTGTCCATTTCACCAGTCGTGAGCTGGACGCCTTCCTCCTGGCCCTCCGGGAGTCCCTGGGCCGGAACCCGGAAGAACTGGGTCACTTCCTCCACCTCCCCCCCATCCCTGGGCGGAGCGACGAATTCCAGGGTTCCGTCCCGCTTGTAGACATCGTGGGTAATGACGTAGACGTCCTGGTTCCGGTCCGCCTCCGTCTGCCCCGCCGTGGCCCGCTCCAACGGTCCAGTCAACGCCGGCGTCCCTGACGGCCAGTGCGAGATACGCCGTTCGGTAGGAGGAAGGAGGGCCGGGTCCAGATCCTCCTCCGTCTCATGGGCAGCCCCCTCCACCGGGACGCTGCGGGTCACCAGCACCCACTCGCCACTGGGGTGAAAGTTGGGACGCTCATCGATTCCGGGGATGCGATAGGCCTCTCCCCCGGGTTCGGTGAAGTTCAGGAAATGGATGCCCGCCTCATCCCCCCGGCGGGTCTGGAAGTAGATCCGGCGCCCATCAGGGGTCCACCCTGGGTTGGTGGAGTTGATTCCACGGGTGCTGAGGCGCTGGGTCTCTCCCCGTTCCAGGTCGGCCCACCAGATGTGATTGACCCGATCGTTGCTCTCCTGCCGGACCGTCTCCACCTGGTAGAGCAGGTGACGGCCATCCGGCGAAAGAGCCGGGCTGCTCAACCGTTCGACCCGATAATAATCCTCCGGTTCGATGGTCCGGGTCTCCTGGGCCACCAGTGCCGCAGGGGACAGGACCAGGAGGGCAATCCCTGTGAGAAGTCGACGCATGGAGCTGTAGATCCGGTGCAGTGCGGAAAGAAAGTGGAACGGCAATCTATCTTCTTCGTGTCGGAAAGCCGGCCCAAGGCGGGGCGGAAGCGCAGGGCGGGGCAGGAGTCCTGCTCCACTCTATCTACGGTAGAGGCCAGGGCAGGCCTGGGCAACTGGCTGGGTCATCCCGGGCCGGGGCCCTGGGCGAAGAGAGGGAGGTCGCCACCGGGTGGAGGCGCCGGCTCCAGGCAGGCAGGGTCGTCGTTGGCCGGTGAGTTGACGCGGGAGGAGACCTCTCGGGCAGCCAGAAGCGGAGCCGCCTCGCCGTCCTCGAACGCTTGCGAGCCCAGGATGGCCTGGAGGCGCTCCACCTTCGTTGCGGGATCCAGCCATTCTTCCCGGCGGTGGGGCGGAAGGATCACCGGCATCCGGTGGTGGATCTCACGGATGGAGGGAGCGGCTTCGGTGGTCAGGATGGTGAAGGTCTCGACATACTCCCCCTCCGGCGAACGCCAGGCTTCGGACAGCCCGGCCAGGGTAAAGGGCTCTTGAGTGGCCAGGTGCACCCAGTAGGGTCGCTTCCCGCCCGGCCCCTTCTTCCACTCGAAGAACCCGTCGGCCGGCACGAGGCACCGTCCCTTTCGGAAGGCGGCCCGGAAGGAGGGCTTCTCATGAGCTGTCTCGGATCGGGCGTTGATGAGGCGATTTCCAATGGCCGGATCCCGGGCCCAGGACGGGATGAGCCCCCATCGCAATCGGGTGCCCTGTGATCCTCCGTCCTCCCACCGGATGACGGGAGCCTCCTGGGACGGGGCGATGTTGAACCGGGGTCGGGGGTGGACGAGGCCCTCCACGCCCAGAGCCACTTGCAACGCCTCCTGATCCTGGGTCAGGGTATATCGTCCGCACATTCGGGGCACTCCTTTGAAGGTCTTTTTGAAGGTTGAACTCAAGGGCCTCGTATTGAACTGGAAGAGCGTTCCGAGGTGAGCCCCGGAATTGAGAAGCCCACGGACCTTCGGGAACGCCTCTCCGACCACGCCGGTAAGACGCTTGTTGCGCTGGTTCAGATATCCCCCGTCCTGGACAGGGGATCCCCCCTCAGCATCGAGTTCGCCCATGGCTTCACTTCCACTGACCCCGACTCACCTCGGGGCCGTGCTCCTCTCTGTCCTCATCCTGTTTCCCGGGGAGACCGTCGCCCAGACCCCCACCCAAGGGACCGGGATTCCTGGAGACATCGCCTTCACGGAATACGTCCTGGACAACGGGCTTCACGTGATTCTGGCCCCGGACGACCAGGCCACTGCCGTTGCGGTGAACCTCTGGTACGATGTGGGAAGCCGTCATGAACGGCCAGAGCGGTCCGGCTTCGGCCACCTCTTTGAGCACCTCATGTTCCAGGGATCTGAAAATGTGGAGCGGGCCGAGCATTTCCAGTACGTGGAGCGGGCAGGGGGGAACCTGAACGCGTCCATCACCGAGGATCGCACCAACTACTACCAGACCGTCCCGCCGGAGCGGATGAACCTGGCCCTCTGGCTGGAATCCGATCGCATGCGGAGCCTCCGGATCACCGAGGAGAACATGGCCCGCGAGGTGGAAGTGGTGAAGGAGGAACGGCGTCAGCGAGTCGACAACGCCCCCTACGGTGCTGCCCAGCTTCAGGCCGGATTCTACGCTGTCTATGACTCGGCATCCTGCTTTCCCTACGCCCACTCGGTCATCGGGTCCATGGAAGACCTGGACGCAGCCGAACTGCCGGACGTCCAGGAATTCTTCGACCTGTACTACGCTCCCAACAACGCCACACTCACGGTCTCAGGTGCCTTCGATCAGGCTCAGGCCCGGGACCTCATCCAGGAGTACTTCGGCCCCATCCCCCGAGGCCAGGATCCGCCCCAGGTCTCCTGTGAGGAGCCCTTTTCACACCTCCCGGTGGCGATGGAGGTCCCAGATCCAAACGTCCAGCTTCCCGGGATCTGGATCTCCTACGGAACAGTGGAACGGCGACATCCCGACGCCCCGGCGCTGGAGATCCTGGGGCGGATCCTGGGTTCTGGGGAGAGCTCTCGGCTCCACCAGCGACTGGTCCGGGGCGAGCAGGTGGCCCTCCAGATTGTGGCCAGCTCAAATACCCGGTTGGGACCAGGCCTCTTTCAGCTCATCGGAATCACGAATCAGGGGGTGGAACCGGAAGAGCTCCTCCGACTCATGGACGAGGAGTTGGAGCGACTTCTGACCGAGAGTGTCCAGGAGGAGGAGGTGGAACGAGCTCGGAATCAGGTTCGGTCGAACACCATCATGGGCCGCCAATCAGTCATGGGCCGGGCCGAAGCGCTGCAGAGCGCAAATCACTTCTTCGGAACCCCTGAGGCCGTCCGTACCGCCATCCAGCGGGTGGAGGAGGTGAGCGTCCAGGATGTCCAACGAGTTGCTGAAACGTACCTGCAGCCCCATAACCGGGCCGTGATCATCACCCGCCCCGGCAGCACTGAGGAGGATCGATGAACCCCACCGACTCCACTCCACGCAGCCACCCGCTGGGTTTCCTTGCACTGGTCGCCTCCGTCCTTCTCCTGGGCTGGGGACTCCCTGATCCAGCATCAGCCCAGCTCACCGAGCCGCCCCCTCCGCTCCAGGAGCGGCCCATTCACTTCCCGGACTTCCAGTCCTTCGAACTGGAGAACGGACTCCAGGTGGTGATCCTTCCCTATGGCACCCAGCCGGTCATGAGTGTCAGACTCTACGTTCCCGGGGGGAACGCCTTCGAGCCGGAGGATCGCTCCGGGCTGGCGGATCTCACAGCCACGGTCCTGACCCAGGGGACCCGAACCCGGGACGCCGACGAGATCTCCAGCGCAATTGAGGGCGTTGGAGGGAACCTCTCGGCCTCAGCAGGCCAGGACTTCTTCACCGTCTCCACCACTGCGCTGGTGGAGCACCTGGACACAGCCGTGGACCTCCTGGTCGACGTGGTTCGGAACGCCACCTTCCCAGAGGACGAGGTGGATCTGGCCCGAACCCAGATGCTCTCCGGGCTCCAGGCTCAACTGGGTCAACCACAGGCCCTGGCCCAACGGCGCTTCTCGGCCATCGTCTACGGTGATCACCCCTACGGCAAGAGTCCCAGCCCTGAAACGGTCCAGAACATCAGCCGGGATGACCTGGTGGCCTTTCGGGATCGGGTCCTTCATCCCACCGGTGCTCTTCTCATGATTGCTGGGCAGGTGGATCCCGAAGTGGTGGAGATCCAGATCAGGGACCAATTCGGGGATTGGGCGCCAAGGGAACGGGAAGAGCTGGCCTTCCCGACCCTTCCCCAACGGGATGACCGCCGCATCTACATGGTCCATCGTCCAGGATCCGTCCAGTCGGTCCTGGGTGTGGGGCACGGCGGGGTGGAGCCGGGTCACCCGGACTACTTCTCCCTGGTCGTCATGAACCGGGTCCTGGGCGGCGGTGCCGACGCTCGTCTCTTCCAGATCCTCCGGGAGGAGCGGGGATGGACCTACGGGGCCGGTTCCCAGCTCACGCGGCCGGCGGACCGAGGGGTCTTCCGGGCCATCACAGAGGTTCGGACCGAGGTCACCGATTCGGCGCTGGTGGAGCTGATCCACCAGATCGAACGGATACGGGATGAGCCTGTTCCGGAAGCTGAGATGGACGCAGCCCGGAACTACCTGGCTGGCAGCTTTCCCCTCCGACTGGAGACTGCCAACCAGGTCGCGGGCCAGTTGGCCACGAACCGCCTCCTTGGCCTGCCTCTGGAAGAGATCACCGAGTACCCGGAACGGATCCGCCAGGTGACCAGCCAGGACGTTCAGCGGGTGGCCCGGGAGCATCTCCACCCGGACGAGTTGGCCATCATCGTAGTGGGAGACGGCCGAGAACTGGTGGAGATGTTGGACGGGATCGCCCCCATGGAGTTCTTCGATGTTCGAGGCGATCCCCTGACCCGGGACGAAGTTCTGGGATTGGCTGAACCCACGGCGTGGCAAGCCGACCGCCTGGAGGCGGGCATTCGGCGATACGACCTGTACCTGCAGGGTGAGCCCATGGGGAGCGCCGAATACACGCTGGAAAGAGACGGCGACAGCTGGGTCTCCACCACCTTCGTCACTTCCCCTGCCGGGAGCCAGGAGAGCCGCCTCCGATTCTCGGCACTGGACTTCTCGCCCCAGGCCCTGGAACAGGAGATCGCCCAGGGTCCCATGGACATCCGGGCCCAGGTCCAGGTGGAAGAAGGACGGCTGCAGGGCTCCGTATCGTTACCGGAGCAGATGGGTGGTCCCCAGGACTACGACCGGGATCTGGCTCCCGGAGTCCTGCTGCCGGGAATGGACGAACTGGCCCTGGCCGTAGCCGACCTGGAGGAGGGAGCCCGATTCAGCATCCCACTCATGGATCTGACCCAGGGAGAGGAAATCACTCTCGAGGTGAGGGTCACAGGACAGGAATCCATCCAGGTGCCTGCAGGAAGCTTTGACACCTGGGTCGTGGAGGTGTCGGGAGGCCCCGCCCCCCTCACGCTCTATCTGAGGGAAGAGGCCCCCCATATCCTGATCCGCCAGGAGTTCCAGGGGCAACCTGTCCGCCTCGACCTGACCGCCTTCGGCACGCCCTGAGGCCAGGGCTTTCCAGGACCTGAGCAACCCCACTCAGGAGCCACCGCCCCGCCGGCCTCGAGCGGCACCGTTCCCCCGCCCTTGGGGTGATCCGGCTCGGGCGTTCCCCCGCCCCTGATTCCCGGGACGGGTCGTGGCGGATCCCCGGTTGGGGGGCGTCCGGTTGGCGCCTCCACGAGCGGAAGGTGTCTGACCTCGGGAGGGAGAGGCGGAAGCGCCAGGGCCCTGCCTCCGAGTCGGCGAACTTCCAGCGCTGGGCCCCTGGCTCCGGGACGGCGAACTTCCGGCGGCAGGCTGGTTCCGGGTGGGACGAGCCTGACGGTTGCCGGAAACCGGTGCAGGCGCTTGCCGTCGGACCGGCGGAGGAGCAGCCGACGCCCCGCTGGAACCGCGCTGGACGTAGCGCTGCTGAATCTGAGCGTAGGAGGTCCCTCGATCACGATACACGATGACCTCCCGGACAGGGGCACGGTGGTAACTGGCCACGAAGTGGACATTCACGAAGTCCACGATCTGCCGATCGGACAGGTGGGTATACCCCCGGTTGCGCCAGTATCCATGGGCCTTCCCGAAGGGGGGGCCTGATCGGGCCGGCAGGTGTCGAACGAAGACTGCCGGGCGAAGCCCCAGGTGGGAGGCCACGTCCATCCAGGACCATCCCCGCTCCCGGAGTGCGATCACCGTCTCAGGAGAAACGCCGGCTTCCCGGGCCATGAAGAAGACCACAGGGAGCTCGTCGTAGTGGAGACCCCGACTCTGATACCGGACGACGGTGGAGCGTGGCACCCCGTAGTGACTCCCGATGGCCACGTGGAAGTGTCTGAGACCGTCCGAATCCAGGACCACCCCGGCACTCACCTGCCCCTGGACCGGCGTGGCGAGAAGGGCCAGGTTGAGGCCGACGAAAAGTGCGGAGAGAAGAATGGTTCTCATGGGGAACTCCCGTCTCGGGTGGCGGCGTGCACCTCGACTCCACCGAATCGAAAGGGGCAACACCGGGGGTGCTGTCCCTACACCAGGAGCAACGGGTATGCCAGGCCATACAGGGCAAGAGGTTAGAGGCCATCAGCAGGCTTCCGTGGGCCCAGAGACCGCTTGGCATGGAGTTTTCTGTCCACTTTGGAGGACATTTTTTCCGGGCTGTCTCCCGACGCGTCATGGGTTCTGGCCCAGGGGCACGGCCGGGGAACCCCGTCCAGGAAAGGGTGCTCCGCCGGGGGAAGGGGGGTGGCACTGAACAACGAGTGCAGGGGACGGCTTTCGGCTCGCGGCGC
>SL_3KL_010_SEDDRAFT_10003907_pt1 | contig 13512 bp, 11 predicted proteins | sample SodLakKL_010_SED_2_FD_10381 | JGI IMG/M metagenome (IMG submission 10381)
TTTCTCCTGTAAAAAGCCACCAGCATTTTGTGTGTTGACGGATGAGGGAAGAACGAAGGAACGATGGAACGAAGCTTTTGGCTGTTAGCTATTGGCTTTTAAACTTTTAAACCCTTCAACCCATAAACCTTTAAACCCTTCAACCCCTAAACTTTTAAACCCTTCAACCCATAAACTTTTAAACCCTTCAACCCATAAACCTTTAAACCCTTCAACCTCTTTGACCTTTCGACAAATGACAAACATTAATAAACAAGCAACGATCGGGTGAAAGATCTTAAGATTTTTTTCATTCGTCTGTGTGTGATTTTACATAAAAAAAAATAACATGTACATTTGTATTGGCCATCACAATTCATCCATATCCCGAATTGATGGGTCAATAACACCATACGTTAACATGGCAAAACAATCGAAATCAGAAGAGACAGCTGCTTTGCAGCGGGCTTGGGACAGGTTTTACAGCGGGAAGTTTGAAGATGCCATTGCTTTGTTCCATGGGATCCTTGATTCAGGAAAGAACATGTCGGCATTGTATGGCCGTGCATGTGCTTCGTTCAGGGCCTCAGACTATGAGGCTGCCCTTGAAGACCTCTCGGCGTTGATTGAAGCAGATGGGAAGAACCCTGATGCTTTTCATACCAGGGCTTTGGTGCATGGTGCCAACGAGAATTACAGCCTTGCCCTGAAAGACCTGAAGGCGGTAACAAAGATTGAACCCGGCAATGGTGAGGCCTGGTGCGACATGGGCGGATTGTATCTGATCCTTGAAAAATATGCTGAGGCGAAGGAATGTTTTGAAAAATCGGCTGATATTGATAAAAAGTGTGCATGTGCCTGGTTTGGGAAAGGGGTGGTTGCACTTTTCATGAAAGAGTTCAACAAGGCGAATGAATCCCTGAACGTTGCCCTGGATCTTGACAAGAAACATGCTGTGGCTCTGATGGCGCGGGCAGAGGCAGCTTTTGGCCGCGGTCAGAAAAATGAGGCAATGAAGGACCTGGAAAAGGCCTTGTCAATTGACGAAGCGTTTTTTCAAACAATGCGGGAATATATGAAGGAGGGGAAAGCGAATATGGACGGGGAAATGGATGACGAGGCCATTTTTTGACTCCCGCGGGGGATGGCCACCCCATATGTTGTTCTTTTCTTTAAATTGCCGGAGCTGTCGATGATTCTCCGGTTTCCGGCAATGAAAAAGCCGGACCGTCAGCAACCGCCGGGTACAGGTGTTTCTTCCGGTGGGGCGGGGATGGCGGGAGACGGTTTCCGGTCTGGTTCCTTGGTGATGCCAAGCGGCATGAACCGCTGATGGTCCCAGCGTGCTTTGTCATCACGGTAAAAAGCCCGCGAAGGGTCAAAGCTTTCCACGACATGTTGTTTGATGGCCTGGAAATTTCCCGGGATCACCTGCACATTCTCAAAACCCTGACCCAAAAGGAGCGTTAACGCCGCCACGGAAACGTGTTCATGCCCGGCATAGAGCCACACCGGACTGTTGGTTTTCAATGTTCTCCTGTGACTGCGATCCAAAAGGTCAGCGAACGGAATATTCACTGCACCGGCGAGATGTCCTTCACGGTACTCTTCCGGGGGACGCAGGTCCACCACCAGCTGGTCTCTTTCCTTACTGTCCGATGAATGCCAGGTGTAAAGGCTTTCATAGGAGATGAACACGTTGTCTTGTAATTTGTCCACAACCTGCCGGTTGCTGGCACCATACTTTCCCGAGGTGAAAAGGGCAAATACCACGGCCAGCATAATGATTGAGAAAAAAAGCAACGTGCTGTCGTTGAGTGTTTGATTCTTCATATGGTTATCTTTTTATCCTTTGATTTTCTGTTGAACCAGCCACCCGGAACCCGCCATCCGTTGATCATCTGCCGGCAGTTCGTGTTGCAGCCAGTCCCCGGCTTATCTGTTCATTATTTTTTCAACAGCCACCAATTACCGGGATGATCTCCGATTCTTCCGGGGCCTTTATTCTGGGCCGTTCTTCTTTCTCTTTTGCAGCGACACCCCCTTCAAGGAAAAATTGCCTTGCTTCGTACAGGAACCTTGCGTTAGACCTGTCTTGGAGGTTATAGGCTGTGGTGTCGGGGATTGCGGTATCGGTAAAAAGTTCCTGAAACAGTTTGTTCAACCCCCCGTCCATGATGAACACATTGTCATAACCCGCCCTGGCTGCTGTCAAATAAGCCATCATGGCGTTGCTGCTGCCGTTGGAGAAAAAGATTTTTGGCCGCAGGTCTTTTCTGAACAATGGCCCCCATCGTCTTTGCAGGATGTCATGTGGCGGGATGTGAACGGCGCCGGGAAGCGTAAAACGTTCGTATTCGGCTTGCTGACGGGTATCTATAAGCACCAGTTCATCGCGTCCGTTTTTTATCTCAAGGATCACACGGTGGCTGCTGACATATGGCTTGCCTGCATCGATCTTTTCTATCAGTTCCCCGGGATTTCTTTCCCGGATGTTGCTGCTCCTTTCTCCGGGAAGGAAAAGAAAGACAACCATCGCGGTGAGCAGCAGCATGGAGGGCATTTTGTAGGATGGCCTTTCTTTGATCTTATCGGATGCTGTTTTGTTTACCTTGTCCTCTATCATCTGTGTGATAATGAATGCCAGCAAAGCGACGATCACAAGCAGCAGGGCGAACCATGCCCTTGACATTCCGAGAGAGTCATAAACAAAGATGTTTCCCAGGAAGTGGCCGGTGTATAACGGTTCAAAGTCATGATAAAAGTGCCCGAAGAGGAATATCCCGGCAAGCATGCCGGCCAGAAATACCATGGCATCTTTTTTGCCTGTAACGGCGGCCACGATGCTGGTCCCCGGACAGTAGCCGCCAAGCACGAAGCCGAATCCCATGATCACCCCTCCCGTGATGGCTGAGTAAAGAAAGGTCGGGTTGACAAAGACCAGGTCCATGTCTATCCATCCCAGGTAGCCAAAAAATAGCAGGCCTGTCATGGCGGTGATGCCGGCGGTGAAGAAGACGCGCAGCACAACGAAGTCATATCCGTAGAATACGCCGGCGAGTTTTTTGGCCGAGGAGAACCCGGCCTGTTCGAGGACATAACCGAAGCCGATGCCGATCAGCAGGGCGAAGAAGAGATTGAGTTCGGGGTTTATCAGCCCTTGTGGTATCAATGGTGCCATGGGTTCTGTTTTTTTGTTATGTCCACAGTTTTCTGAAGAAATAAGCGATGAGGTAACCGGTGCCGAATATGGCCATCATGGTAAGCAGTCCGCCGGATGACAGCACGGCCATGCCGCTGAGTGCGGAGCCGCTGGTACACCCCCGGCCGAATTGCGCACCCAGCCCGAAGAGCAGTCCGCCCCCCAATGCGAAAAGCAAACGTGTCCGGACGCTGATGCGCGGGCCGTGCTCCGTCTTGAAGCCAAGCCTGTTGGCAATGGCTCCGCTGAGAAAGGCTCCCATGATCATGCCCACAGCCAAAAAGACAAGCCAGGAGCCCATGGGGTTGCTGCCCTGGAAATAATCAGCATAAAAGGCCGATTGTTCAGCATAGTCAGGGGCTGATGAAGCCACGGCAGATATGACCACGCTCTTTGCGGCGCCACTGGCACCGAGACCCCGGCCGCTGACCACAAAAGAAGCCAGCAATACCAGGCCCAGAAGGAATCCGGCCAGGTAAGGGTTCATGTAATTGGTTCGAATATGACGCATCTGGAATGAATTTTTGATGTTTATTGTTTGTTGTCAATCCCGCTTTTTATTTATGTTATACTGACTTCAGCATCATTGGCGGTCACCGGGGTCCAGGGATTGGTGTCGCCAGGGGGCGGCTGCCGGTTATCTGGCCGGGGGTGCTTGTGAATGGCACCGACCTGCACCCACCTAGCAGCCACCGATGACCGGAACCCCCTCCTCTGTTTCATCTGTTTCAAGCTCCGGCCGCCTGTCCGCAGACCCTTTGCCCACCAGGGGGAAATGGTGTACACTCTCTTCGGTAAAGGCACGAAACCCACCCTGGGTGGTGTACATTGTATTGTGGATAAATGAATTGGCACCATAGGGAAGGTTGTAAGCATCATAGCCGAGCAACCTCAGAAACGAGGTGACATATGCACTGTGATGGCCGGTAAAGCAGTATATGGCGATGGGTTGGTCTGCCGGCAAAGTTTTCAGGTGTTGCGTAGTGTGCAATGAGGTTTTTGGTGTGTACTGTATTGCCCCGGGCAGGTGGCCGCTGTTGTATAATACTTCAGGCCAGTAGTTTATAAGAAAATATTTTTCGGGGTCGTCTGTTACTTCTTCCAGGCTGACGTTGATTTCGTCAAGCCTGGCATTCAAGATCTTGGTGGCCCTGGCTCTCAGGATACGGTATCCGTTTGTTTCTCCTGTGCCAATGGCGGGCAACTCCCCGGCAGGTGGTTTGGGGATGGGTTGTGTTTCCAGCTTCCCCTCCAGGTGCGAGCTCAGGGCCGCCAGCCAGTGTCCTTCCGCGATGCCATGGTCCCATGAGCTCAGGCCAAAGCGCAGGGTGAGCACGTTGTCATAGCCCAGCAATAACAATACGGAATTGACATAGGCGCTGAGCATTGCATTGGGGCACACCAGCACGATGAAGTCAAAACTGCCGGGGTCTATCACCTGTTCGAAATGATTGAGGATACCGGAAGGCCTCACGTTGACACTGTGTTCAATATGGCTGGCAGCAAACTCGTCGGCAGGGCGCAGGTCGATGATCTGTATGTTGGCCCCATGCAAACTGTGATACAGGTTCCCGGCATTGACCAGGGATGGCAGATACGGGCTGTTCAACAGGTTGCCGTTCTCCTCAAGATAATTCAGCAGTTCGACTGTCTCTTCTTTGGAAGGGGCGGGCCCATTTGGCTGGCGGGTGCTGCTGCATGCTGTGAGCATGAAAAGCAGGATGAACATGTACAGTTGCATTTTGTGTTTTGCGGCAGTCATGGTGTTGTGTTAGGTTTTATCCGTTGTTTTATTGAACCGGGGTTTCGCATCCGGATCATTTCCGGTGTGCATGCGGTCTGGGGTTTTGAATTGCAGAAATGATCCATCAACATCTTTATCTGTTTATCATTTTGATTTTATGTCCTGCCGCCGCACCTCCCTCTCCGCCTCCTGCAATGGCTCTTCTTCCAGCTCTTCCCAGCCGGTGACCATGGCCCTGAGGTTGGATGTGAGGGTATGGCCGGTCGTGATCAGGTAAATGTGTACAATTACAAACGCCAGCAAGATATAAGCCCCCAGGGTATGGATCGCTGAAACCAGGTACAGGTCGTAGAGTCCCGGTGACTGGATGGCACCGTCAATCTGAACACGGTAAAACATGTATGCGAGTCCCGAAAGTACCATTACCGGGATAAAGATGATCTTCAGGCCAAGGTAGACCAGGCGCTGCATGGGATTTAACTTGCTGAGGCTTGTTTTTTTGGTGGGGTGGGGGGTGTTACGGAAGATCCCTGTGACATAGTAGGCTACCTGGGCTTTGAGGTTTTTGCTGGTTGGCACGTATTGCCGCCACTCGCCTGTGGTAAAATGCCAGAAGATCGTGAAGATGATCAAAACAATCAATATCCATGCTGCATTGTTGTGCAGAAGAACGGCGTTCTCAAAACCAAACAAACGGTAGGAACCATGTATTTCAAATCCTGTAAGTGCCAGGAACAATATAAGGAAAGCCTGTGTCCAGTGCCAAAAGCGCTCATAGCGGGTGTACAAATACACTTTCTTCATCGGTTCATCGTTTTTTGAATCAGGTCAGGTGTTTTTTTTACTCTTTTCCTCCATGCAAGATAGCGTAGCGATGCATGAATCACAACACCAGCAAAGGAAAACAGCAACAGCAGGATCCCAAAATGGTCGATGGCTGCATGGGTGGTTTGTGCCGGTATGTAAACGCCTTCGATCCCCTCAAGCCTTCCGCCTGAGCGCGTATGGCAGTCTTCGCACTGCAATGCCTGATCTGCCGGCGACACCATATGGTTTATCCTGAGAAACATCCTGGAGTCGATGAAATCGTAATTGCCGGAGAAAGGCATCCCGACGTATTCCATTCCTGCAGCAAGGGCTTCGTCCCAGTCCAGGTCGACCCACAGTGCACCCATGCCGGGGTCTGCATCCCAGAGCTTTGCCTGTATGATGGTCCTGTGCTCTGTGTCGTAGGGTTGACGACCTGTATGTATCTTGACGGGATAAATGCGGGCGTTAGGATCGGTGGCATCTCCAAACAAGGTGTTGATATAGATCATGGTGTCATTTTCGCCAATGATGTCGGAGATCAGGTGATGGTCGGCTGTGCCATTGAACCAGAGATAGTCTGGCGCGGCATTCTGGCGCCAGTGAAACTCCCCTTTGATAGAAGTATACAACAGGTTTCCAAGAGTGTCGAGGACCTCGTAGGGTTCTCCGTCCAACCTGTCGGTAGCCGTTGACCAGTCCCAATGCATCTTGGTGGGGTTCACCTTGGCATACACGGGGATGTGACATGTCTGGCAGGCCACCTTTACCGCATGTTCGTTGAGCGTTTTTTCAACGTGGGGCAGGGCGGTGTGACAGTCCTCACAGGTGGCGCGCATTGTGTTGTCGCTCGAAACGCCGTAATACCTTCCAAGCATCTGGTGATTGGTGGTCTGATGGCAGTCGATGCATTCCAGGCTGGCACCTTCGGCCGACATGTGAACATCTACGTCCCAGGATGCATGCAGCAGCGCGCTTTCCAGGTCGCCGTGCTTTACGTTGTTGCCACCACCGCCGTAAAAATGACAGTAACCGCAATTATCCTTCTCCGGTCGCCCTACCTGCTGGACAATGGTTTGCAGGTCGAGGCCCGGGACCGGATAGCCGGCGCCTCCCCGGGCCTTGTCGTACAAGCCACTGTTGTCATGACAGATCAAACAATCGATATTGTAAGGGTTGCCGTGGTCAAAACGGTCATCAAACCAGCCATAACCTATATGGCAACGGTTACAGGTTGCCTCATTCGACAGGATGCCCGTGCAAAAATTGTTGATGAGGTTTTTCTTGCCCAAATAGGTCACGCCCCGTCCCTCGATGTAAGCCTCCCGCTCCCAGTTCCAGTGGGCGTTGGACAACACCTCGTCCCCTCGTTCGGTATGGCAGGATATACATGTGGCGGTGACCTCATGGGGATTGTCAAAATCGCGCTGCAGATCCGCATGCTTGCTGTGGTCAACAGACGGCACATGCGGGATGGAGTGCTCCTCCTTCAGCGCCTCCAGCAGGATGTTGTCTTTGCTCGCATCACGAAGCACAATGGTGATGATGACAATGGGAAAGATGACAGACAAAATGAAGGTGGCAATGTTTTTCATTGAAGACAAATGTTATGATCAATATGCAACCTGTGTATGCGCCGGAAAAGGCTGTTTAAAGCATATATGCAAATATATCAATATCAATAACAAAACTACTGATTTTTACAATATGAAGGGACAAAAAATAAAAAGATGTATATATCTGACATGCAGCGATTTGTATCCTAAACCATCATTGGTCTAAAGAAAAATCAGACCCCGGTCACACCCCGGAATTGTTGGTTAAAAGCTGGCTTTCACATGCAGCCGCATCATGTTTTTCTCTTTCATGCCGGCGAATATATTGTTCCCATTGCCATCGAAGAAATAGCCCCCTATTGACACCACCAGGTTGTCGATCCCCTGGTAGGAGACCTCGGGTGTATAGAACCAGGCATGATGGTTGGCCGGGTCGTCCCATTCAGAAATGGATACGCCGCCTGCCAGGGGCTGTATGCGGAGCCTGTTTTGCAAAAAGGTTCTTTCTGTTTGCAGGATAAGGTAGTCGCTGAGCTGATCACGGCCCCTTTCATGGAGGAAGCCCCTGAGGTATTGCACATTCATGTAGGTGCCATTTGCGAATGTGTAGTCACTTCCCACAACAATTTTCGTATAGGGCTCTTTTTTCAGGATGACCTCGTCGTCCGGCATGGGAATTGGCATTTGATGCGGTGGAAGGTGCACTTGCATGATCAGTTCGGTTTCGGGGATAAACACGGCCATTTCGCCCCATACGCCGACCCTGCCAATGCTGCCTGCCAGGTCGGCTCCAATGATATGGTGGCGGGGATAGACCAGGGTGGCATGGATATGGGGTACTCCCGTATCCTGGTTGATGCTGAGGGTGACGGACGTGGGCAGGGGCAGGGGGTCTCTGCCGTAAACATAACTGAGTGAATAGTCGGTGTTGGCGGCAAAGCTTCTCCATCGCATCCCGATGGTGGCGCCTTCCGAAAAGTTGTTTCGCGGCATGATGAGCTGATCGCTTGTTCCGGGCGCTGGTATAATGTCCGGTATTTCAAAGGGAAAGGCAAACAGGTCGGAGAACGGTCTGAGGGGCATGCTGGCCGGCTGAAAACGGGGGATATATACCGTTTGCAGGGAGCTTTGGTGGCTGAAGTGCCATTGGAGGCTGATGGCATCGGAGCCCATCATGCGGCCAAAGTCCAATACATCCTCGAGGTCGTGGGGGTTCAGATTGCTGGTGGGATTGAACTTGTCGGCGGTACCCCATGCAATGGTTTGGCGGCCGACCTTCATATCAAGGTCTTCAAAAAGGAATCCGTGCACCTCGGCATACAACTCCCGGATATCCAAGTTCCACGGGTTGATCTTGTCTTTATGGAAGAGGTCGCCCGATCCTTCCACAATGGATGGCCCCAGGTGCCGGATCCATACGTTGCCCACGACCCGAAGCGGGCTTACCCTCTTTTCCAGCGTCAGGTCAAGGCGGTTCTCATTCCAGGCCCAATCCTGATCGCCCCTCAACATCAGGCGATGGTCGGTCTCTACCGAGCCCCGCAAAATCAGCGGATGTTCCTGTGCCGATATCCACCCCGGCAACAGCAGCAACAAGCCTGAAAGTATAAACGTGTTCGTGTTCATGGGGTTGATGTGTTTAGTCAGCATTAGCGATCCCAAAATCCAGTGCGCATTTATGGTAACATGATCAGTCGCTTATATGATAACGTGTTCAATACCTTGTCAGGTTTCTTATGGTAAAGATTTCATCATCAAGGCCGGTATCAAACGCCACTTCTTCAAAGATCATCCGGGTGCTGTGGTCCCGTTTCAGGTTGGTCATGTGTATTTCTTTGGTATACCAGTAATCCCCTTTTTTATCAAAGGTGTACTCGGCAACCTTGAATTCCTGTCCGCCCCTGTCGAAGCTTTTCATTTTTTCGGGATAAAAATGCTTTTTGTTGATGTGGATGATGATCTTTGAGTAGTCGCTTCGAACGTCCGGTAATGGTTCGAGCTGTATGATATAATGATCTTCCGTTTCTTCCAGGTCCTTTGGCGAGAACCTTTTTGAATATTTTTCGGCTTCCAGGTCTTCGTAGGAGAAGTCGGTGCCGGCAAAGGACTGGTTCTTGACGTGGGAGGCGATCCTCCTTTCCCTGCCATAGGCTGGCATGTAGAGGTACATCACCTCATCCGGCAGCGAAAGGAATGCAATGCCGGCTTCGGCCGCCGGGGCAGTGAAACGAAAGAGGCGTTTGTTCACACCCTTTTGCCAGACCCGGGCCTCGCGTATTCTTTCATGGCCGCTCCTGTCGATGAGTATCAGGGTGATGGAACTTTTCTGGTCTTCGCCGGCGAAAACGACATCGTCCATCCGCCGGAGTATCGTTTCGGCATCCGCTGCCATGGCCAGTTCGCCTGCACCGCTCAAAGCCAGTAGCAGCAGCAGCGCTTTGATCATCATGGTTTTCATAGCGTACATTTATCGGTTATTATGTTTGTTTTCAATCAGCTGTAACATTCACCCTTTTGGTTGCAGGTCTCTTTCTTTTTTCCCTTGCTTTGAATAAAACGTCCTCCAAGGATCACCGGAAGGATCGTGAGGGTTGCCATCCCTGCGGTGATCATTGTGACAGCGATGAGGAATCCGAATCGCTGGAGGGGCACCAGGTTGGAAAACACCAGCATCGCAAAACCGGCGCTGACAGAGATCATGTTGATAACGATGGCCTTGCCGCTTATGCTTATGGCCCTGCCAAGGCTTTCCTGCAGCCCAAGCTGTTGCTGCTGTCCTTCGCCGAGCCGGCTGAAGAAATGGATGGAATAATCTATCCCGATGCCAATGGTCACGCTTCCGGTAAGCACTGTGGCAATATCCAGGGGCACCCCCGTGATCCCCATGATGCCGAAAAGCACGATCAGGGTCACGCCGATGGGAATGACCGCCAACAGTCCTTTGTTGAACGAACGCAACAACAAACTGGTCATCAGCACCACCAGTGCGAGGGCAATGATCAGGCTGTATGTCTGGCTGTTGATGATGCTGTCATCAAGGCGCTTCATCATGACAGGGATGCCGGTAACGGACATGGATAAATTTTCGGTGCTGTGTTTTTCCACGAAAGCTTCAAAGTTTGTCTCTATCTCCCTGAGCACTTCCAGCTCGTTCGATGTCACATAGCCCTGGATGATCCCTTCATCAAAGCCGGGGCTCACCAGTTGTTCCATGATCTCCTGTCCTTCCAGGAGGAACCATAGCTGGGCGATCTTGACATCATCGTCGGGAATGACCTTTCCCTCGCCCATGACATCGTTCATCTGCTTGATGAGGTCGGCCACCGACTGAGTATAGGGGATATAATCGAACTGTTCCATATAGTCCTGGGCCTGGCTCATCATCTGCAATACCGTGTGACTCTGGACATCGCCGTCGATCTTCAGGAAAAGGGGTGTGCTGCCGTTGAACTTTTCTGCCAGAAGGTCTTCACCCTTCCTGACAATATTGTCCTGCTGGAAATAATCGATGATCTCCACACGCCTTTCAATCTTTGTCATGCCCCATATGCTGACACCCAACAGCAGCAGCCAGATCGTTAAAAGCCATCTTTGATGGTTGAAAACCAGCATGGACAGTTTTTCGGGTATCCGGTCGAAGATATGGGAGGTGGCAGGTCTTTTCACCGGCCGGTCATTTTCGTCCATCACAGCCAGCAAGGCCGGCACGAAAGTTACTGTCAGCAGCATGGAAAAGAAAATGCCCACTGCGGAGAACATGCCAAACTCCCTGATCAAGGTAAGGTATGATCCTGCGATAAACGACAAAAACCCAAAAATGGTGGTCACCGACGCCAGTATCACGGGAACCACGATATACTTTACCGCCCGTTGCAATGCCTTGTTTGGGTCGATATGTTTTTCAGCCATCACGGCATTGACCACATGGATCGCATAGGCACTGCCTACGGCAAGCAGGATGACCGGGATAATGTTGGATAGCATGGTGATCTGATATCCCAGCATGGCGATTACCCCCATGGTCCAGGTGATGGCAATGAGCACGGTGAGCATGGGCAGCAGCACACCGTGAACACTGCGAAACCCCGCCAGCAAAACCAGGCTGATCAACACAAAAGCCAGGGGTGCAATATAGCGGATGTCGCTGATGATGATCCGGCTCAGTTCCAGCAATGTCACAGGCATCCCGCCATAATAAATGTTTCCCTCGAATGGGATCCCTTTCAGCTTTTGCTGGATTTTTTCAACCACCTCGGTCCGGTCCACATTGGTCAGGATCTTGCCGATCACCAGGGTGGCCGTCGCATCTTCCGATACCAGGTTGCCCCTGTAGATGTCTTTGGACAGGGTGTAGGCCTTCAGTGAATCCAGCGCCTCCCTTTCGCCGGGAATGTCGTATTCATCCACCAGCCTGCCCGTTTCTATCCCGTATTCAGTGCCCCGGATATCCAGCACATTGGTAAGGCTGGTCACGTAACCGATGCCCGGCACCGAACGGATGCTGTCGGTTACCTGTTTGACCAGTTCCAGCATATCTGTCTCAAAAACATGCTTTCCCTCCAATCCCACAATGACCATCTCATTCCCACCGTAAGTGTCACCGATACGGTTGAAAAGCATCGCTGAAGGATCCTCTTCCGGAAGGTAACTCATCACATCGGCATTGACCTCCAAGTCTTTCAAAAAAAAGAGCATCACAATGGTCATGGCTGTCACTGCAATGATGACGAGGTATCTGAGCCGTACGATCCCTTCAGCAAAAATATCCATGTCGCTTATCTTGACGGGTTTATGCGTTGTTTTTAATGCCGGTGTACAATAAGCTGATCAGCGGGTCAATCAGGCGTTTGTGGTCGAAATCACTGCGCCCCATAAAGATGGGCAGCTCAAATCCTTTGGTGGCCGTCACGATTGCCTCTGCGACCAGGTGCGTGTCATCTATGGCAAAGGTGCCGGAAGCATTGCCCTCATCCAGGATCTCCCTGATCATTGCAACCTCCATGGCATCATATTCCTCACGAAGCTGCTCCACGATGCCCATGTTGTTTACAAGGTCCTGCCGCAATGCATCATAATAGACCGTAAGCTCCCTGACAGCGTTCATACGTGTGTGCATGTACAGCCGAAGTTTTTCTTCCGCGGAAACAGGCCGCTGTGTTACCCCTCTCAGTTGATTGGCCAAAGCACTCACCTCTTTGTCTATCACGGCCTTAAATACTGCTTCCTTGCTGCTGAAATGGGTATATATCGTCCGGCGCCCTTTCCTCGACATGTGGGCGATGTCGGCCATTGACGCCTTATTGAAACCGAACCTTTCGAAAACCTGACGGGCGGCTTTTAAGATGTGCTCCTTTGTGGTCATCTGTCTGGTAGCTGGCTGCGTGTGAACTGCTGGTTGCCGTAAAATGGGCATGAAACAATTGCACAAATATAGTATTATTGTGCAATAATTGCAAGAACCGGTGAATATTTTTTAATTTTGTCTGTAAACATGCGACCGGCAAGGTCTCTGCAACACAAAACACAATGATTATGTCGGGAAAACGGATTGTCGTATTGACAGGTGCGGGCATCAGTGCCGAGAGTGGTATCAAGACATTCAGGGATAGTGGTGGATTGTGGGAGGAATACAACATCATGGATGTTGCCACTCCTGAGGCCTGGGAGCGCAACAGGGAGCTGGTGCTGGAGTTTTATAACCAGCGCCGCAAACAATTGTATGAGGTGGCGCCCAATGATGCCCATTGTGCTTTGGTGGAGCTGGAGAAGGAATATGATGTGCACATCATCACCCAGAATGTGGACGACCTGCACGAGCAAGCGGGATCAAGCCAGGTGATGCACCTGCACGGGGAGTTGAAGAAGGTGCGTTCGTCGGTGGATGAGACGTTGGTATATGATCTTGACGGATGGGAGCTGAAGCCGGGCGACAAATGTGAGAAGGGGTCACCGCTGCGTCCACACATCGTGTGGTTCGGTGAGCCGGTAAACATGATCCCCGCTGCTGCAGACCTCTCCTCCACGGCAGATATCTATGTGATCATCGGCACTTCCCTGAATGTATATCCCGCAGCCAGCCTGGTGAACTATGTGCGTCCGGGCACCCCTGTGTATCTGATAGACCCGGATGACCTGAGCGTGGGGCATATCCCTGAACTGCACGTCATCAAGGAGAAAGCAGGCACGGGGACGAAAAAGCTGGTGAAGGAACTTATGGGCAAGGG
>SL_3KL_010_SEDDRAFT_10003908_pt1 | contig 13512 bp, 8 predicted proteins | sample SodLakKL_010_SED_2_FD_10381 | JGI IMG/M metagenome (IMG submission 10381)
GTCCACGAACTCCGTGCCGGGGTTGGGATAGAGGGCGGGAATGCCGACCCGGGCAAAGGAGAAGTGGTCGGACCGGTAGTAGATGCCCTGCTCCGGACGCGGATCCGGCTTGACGGTGCGGCCAAGGCGCCCGGCTTCCTCGGCAAGGATTTCGTCGATGTCGGACCTGCCATACCCGATGGCCACAAAGTCTTTCGTCTNGCCGAAAATATTGGTGGCATCGATGTTGATGTTCGCGGAGATCTTGCCGGCGTGCACCGGGGGATTCTCGGCAAAATAGCGGGATCCCAGCAGACCGGATTCCTCTGCGGTCACCGAAACGAAATACAGGGTACGGCGGATCTGCTCCGGTTCCATCTGGTAGAGGCGGGCGAGGTTGAGCATTTTACTGACACCGCTGGCATTGTCCCAGGCACCGTTGAAGATCGAGTCACCGTCCACGGGCGCTCCGATTCCGAGGTGGTCGTGATGGGCCGAAAAGACCACGGCTTCCCCGGCAAGTTCGGGATCGGATCCCGTTATCTTACCAACCACGTTCTGCCCGTCGATGTTGCGGTAGACGGCGTCCATGGTGGCGTTGATGCGTACGCCGGTCAGGGGGATCGGTTCGAAGTACGGGCTCTCGGCGGCATCCAGCATGTCCTGCAGGTTGAGCCCGGCCTTCTCAAAAAGCTCACGGCTTCGGTCGTGGGTCAGCCATCCGTTGAACTGTGTTGCCGGCTCCTCGTCCTCAAATACGAAGAACCGCTCGCGGCTCCAGCTGTTGCGGACCACATCCCAGCCGTATCCGGCGGTCTCGTCGGTGTGGATGATCAGGGCTCCGAGTGCGCCTTTTTCGATGGCCTGCTCGAATTTGTAGGTCCAGCGTCCGTAGTACAGGCGGTTGCCACCGTCAAACCGGTCTTCATGCGTCACCGGATTGAAGTTTTTGAAGACAAGCACCTTGCCGGATACGTCCACGCCCTTGAAATCGTCCCAGTCCTCTTCCGGGGCCTCGATGCCGTATCCGACATAGATCAGTTCGGCGTTGCGGACATCCACGGACTGCTGGGTATGTGCCGGCCATGCCATGGCATCATCCTGGTAGGCCAATGGAACCTCCCTGCCGTCCGAAAGGAGCGATACGCGGGGGTTGTGTGTCATCTGTCCCATCAGCGGCACGTCCTGGGTGAAGGAGCCGTCCGGCATGCCGGGCTCGACTCCCAGCTCCTCGAATTGGTTGATAATATAGGCCACGGTCATCTCTTCATAGACGGTGCCGGGCGTGCGGCCGCCGAACTCATCAGATGCGATGACTTCGACGTGCTTCAGGATGTCGGCTTCGCTCAGCGGACCCGGAAGCACATCGCTGTCTTGTGTGGGTCCGCATGCATATGCGGCAACCAGGAGTATGGCGGTCAGTAACGTAAAGTTGGTTGGTTTCATCATGTTTATTGGAGCAGATTAGTTAAAAGTAATGGTAGATAAGAGAATGTATATGCTTTGACAGCAATATTTTGAGTGGATTTTCGGAGCGATGTGCTGTGCCGCATAGGTGCGGATCAGATCCGGCTGGCAATCAGCATTTCAATGTCGCGGTACGGCATATCAAAGAGTTGAGCAAGTGATTTTTTTGTCAGCTGGCTTTTGTAGACATAGGTGCCGTTGCGCAGGCTGACATTGGTCCAGAGCGCTTCCCGCAGGCCGCCGGCATCGCCGATATCCAGAAGGAAAGGTACCAGAAGATTGTTCAGGGCAATGGTGGATGTCCGGGCCACATTGGATGGAATGTTAGGCACACAGTAATGGACGACACCGTTTTCGACGTATACCGGATCGGAGTGCGAGGTGATGCGGCTGGTCTCGATGCAGCCGCCCTGGTCGATGACTGCATCCACTATGACACTGCCATCCTTCATGGTCTCGACCATGGAGCGTGTCACCCAGCATGGGGACCGGTGGCCTTCCACCATGGCCGCTCCGATGACCACGTCGGCCACTTTGAGCGCCGATGAGATGAACTGGTGGGTCGCCATGGCGGTGATGATGCGGCGGTCGAGCGAGTTCTCGAGACGCCGCAATTGAGCCAGGTCGGTGTCCATCACGAACACCTGTGCCCCGTATCCCAGAGCGGTGCGCGCGGCGTACTCGGCTATGATGCCGGCGCCCAGTATGACCACCGTGGCCGGCGGCACACCCGATATCCCGCCGAGAAGGATCCCCTGGCCCTGCTGGTTGTTCTCAAGGTAGTGGACCGCGATCTGCACGGTCATGGATCCGGTGATCTCGTGCATCATGCGCACGATGGGAAAGCTGTTGTCGGGTGATTTGATGAACTCGAAGCCGATGCCGGTGATGTTTTTACGGGTCAGTTCCTTGAGATAGCCCTCGGTGGTGTTGCCCAGATGCAGCGCGGAGATGATGGTCTGGTCGGGCTGCAGCAGCTCCTGCTCGCTTTCATCAGGCGGGGCCACTTTCAGGATGATCTCGGACTTCTTGTAGAGTTCTTCGGTGGACCAGACGATGGTGGCGCCGGCATCCGAATACTCATGATCGGCGAACCGGGCATCCTCTCCGGCACCGGCTTCGACATAGAGCTCATGCCCGCTGGCAGTGAGGTCCGAAACCCCGCCCGGAGTGACCGCCAGCCGCCGCTCATCCTTGGAACGTTCCTTCGGTAACCCTATCTTCATGCTGACGCGCGAGCCGGTGTATCCTTCGGTCTTTTCCAGCGTTTTAAGCCCGAACTGGTGCGCCACCTGGTAGGGATTCATTATTTCCATGTAGGTACCGAATTATTCGTGGAAGGATCAATATGACAAATTATAAAAAAAAATGGTGAATTGGGTGGTATTTTCACAACCATATCCATGCAGATCAGACCAAAGAAATCACTTGGACAGCACTTTCTGAAGGACGACAACATCGTACGAAAGATCGTCGACAGCCTTCAGGCAAAGAGCACGGACCGTGTTGTGGAAATCGGTCCCGGCACCGGCGCCCTTACCGTGCCCCTTGCCGGGCGGTTCGCCGACCTGCACGCCTTCGAGGTGGACGACAGGGCGATCGATGTGATCTCGAAGCGGTGTCCGGNCGTGACCATCCATCCCATCAGTTTTCTGGATGCGGACCTTGCCTCACTCGCCCGGGAGGGCAGCAAGGATCTGTACGTCATCGGCAACCTGCCCTACTTCCTGACCAGTCCCATCCTGTTCCATATCCTGGATCAGGGACCTCTGTTTACCCAGGCGGTGCTGATGATCCAGAAAGAAGTGGCCCTTCGGCTGGTGGCCCGTCCGCGGACCAAGGAATACGGCATTCTCAGTGTGCAGGCGCAGGTGTTGGGCAGGGTGGAGATGCTCTTTCCGGTATCACGCCATGTGTTCCATCCACCGCCCAGGGTCGAAAGTGCGGTCATATCGTACCGGCCGGGCAACGACCTTTTTCCAGGTTCGGCGGCCGATCTGCCCGTGCCCCTGGACCGCTTCAAGCTTGTGGTCCGGACGGCTTTTCAACAACGGCGCAAACGCCTTTCCAATGCGCTGAAGGGGCTTTATGGCGACTCATTTCCCGATGGTTTCGATGCCGGCCGAAGGGCCGAAGAGCTCGAGCCCTTCGAGTTTGTCCGGCTGGCGGAATGGCTGGAAGGCAGGTGATGAACGCCAGACCATGAACGGTTGTTTCAGCACTGTTAGCATTCGAGTGGAGCAGAGTGCTAAAATGTAAAAAATGCCCCTTGCACAGTTGTGATGCATTTCTTATTATTTGCACGAACTCCATTCTGGCACTCATGAAGCAAGAGTGCCAAACAACATTACAAACATTAAACACAAAAAGAGCAACACTATGGCAAGCATCAAACCTCTTAGTGACAGAGTATTGGTTCGCCCGGATTCCGCTGAGGAAACTACCAGCTCCGGGATCATCATCCCTGATTCAGCGAAAGAAAAGCCGCAACGCGGGACCGTGGTTGCGGTCGGCGAAGGGAAGTACGAGGACGGGAAGCAAATCGGCATGACCGTCAAGGAAGGCGACAAGGTGCTTTACGGCAAATATGCCGGAACCGAAATCGAAATTGACGGCGAAGAGCTGATGATCATGCGGGAAGCCGACATCCTCGGAGTCCTCTCCTGATAAGCTTTCAATCAAACATATTAATCTATAAAACAGAAATCTGACCTATGTCAAAATTAATTCATTATAACGTCGAAGCCCGTGACGGCCTCAAGAAAGGGGTCGACAAACTGGCCAACGCGGTAAAAGTGACCCTCGGTCCCCGCGGACGCAACGTGGTCCTCGAAAAATCATTTGGCGCCCCCACGGTGACCAAGGACGGTGTGACTGTTGCGAAGGAAATTGAACTGGAAGACAAAGTGGAGAATCTTGGCGCCCAGATGGTACGCGAAGTAGCTTCCAAAACCAGTGACAATGCCGGTGACGGTACCACCACAGCGACGGTGCTGGCACAATCCATCATCCAGACCGGTCTCAAGAACGTAACGGCCGGGGCCAACCCGATGGACCTGAAGCGCGGCATCGACAAGGCGGTTGAAGCTGTCGTTAAAGAACTCAAGAAAATCAGCCGTGATATCAGCGACCGCAACGAAATCGCACAAGTTGGTACCATCTCCGCCAACAACGACGAGTTCATCGGCAACCTGATCGCCGATGCCATGGAGAAAGTGGGCAAGGATGGTGTGATCACCGTTGAGGAGGCCAAGGGCACCGACACTTCCCTGGAGACGGTCGAAGGTATGCAGTTCGATCGCGGTTACCTGTCGCCCTACTTCGTGACCAACGCCGACAAGATGACCACCGAGTTGGAAGATCCTTTCATCCTGATCTACGACAAGAAGATCTCCAGCATGAAGGATCTGCTTCCGATACTCGAAAAGGTGATCCAGACCGGAAAACCCCTCCTGATCATCTCTGAGGATGTGGAAGGCGAAGCCCTGGCTACGCTGGTTGTCAACAAGCTCCGCGGCACGCTCAAGATTGCCGCAGTGAAAGCTCCCGGATTTGGCGACCGCCGCAAGGCCATGCTCGAGGATATTGCAATCCTCACCGGCGGAACCGTGATCTCTGAAGAGCGCGGATACAAGCTGGAAAATGCCACACTTGACTTCCTCGGTCAGAGCGCCCGCATCTCCATCGACAAGGACAATACCACCATCGTCGACGGAAAAGGCAAGGATAGCGATATCAAGGCCCGCATCAACCAGATCAAGGCGCAGGTCGAGGATACCACATCCGACTACGATCGCGAGAAACTCCAGGAGCGTCTGGCCAAGCTGAGCGGCGGCGTTGCCGTTCTGTATATCGGCGCGGCTTCCGAAGTGGAGATGAAAGAGAAGAAAGCTCGTGTGGAAGATGCCCTGCATGCCACCCGGGCCGCTGTTGAGGAAGGCATTGTGGCCGGTGGCGGTGTGGCCCTGTTGCGCTGTGCCCATGTGCTTGACAACCTGAAAGGTGAAAACCCGGATCAGAAAGTCGGCTTCGACATCGTGCGCAAGGCGCTTGAAGCCCCGCTGCGGATCATTGCCGGTAACGCCGGTGCCGAGGGCTCCATCGTCGTCCAGAAGGTCAAGGAAGGCAAGGACGCGTTTGGATACAATGCACGCACCGAAGTGTATGAAGATCTGACCAAGGCCGGTGTCATCGATCCGACCAAAGTAACCCGCACCGCGCTTGAAAATGCGGCTTCGGTTGCCGGCCTGATGCTGACCACCGAGGCGGTTGTCTCCGAGAAGCCGTCGAAAGACGATGACAAAGGCGGACCCGGTGGTGCACCCGATATGGGTGGCATGGGCGGAATGGGCGGAGGCATGGGCTTCTAAGTCCGGCCTGCAGCCCGTCTTTCAGCACTGTCTGAAAGCCGAAATGAAAACCCGGTATCCCGAACTGCTTCGGGGTATCGGGTTTTTTTATTTCCGGAAATAGCCTGCCCGGATCATCCTCCCAGTTTCTTTTCTATTTTTTCATCCATAAGGACAGGATTTTCCGTCATCTCGTCCTTCGGCTCGGACACCAGGAACCACGCTCCCGCTGAGAAGGCCACAGTCACCGCGCAAATGACCAGCAGAATGGACTTGTTATCCACGGCCTGCATGATATCCCCAACGGCAAAACTGGAAACCAGCTGCGGCAGCACTACCGAGAGGTTGAAAAGTCCCATGTAGAGCCCCATCTGGTTCTGTGCGATCTTCTGGGACATGATCGCAAACGGAAGACTGATGATCGAGGCCCAGCCGATGCCGGCCACCATCATCAGCAGATAGAGAGTCCAGGGCGAATCCCCGAGAAACACGATGAGTGCATACCCGATGGCCATGATGACCAGGGCCGTGGCGTGGACGCGCACCCTGCCGTACCGGTTGGCAAGCGGGCCGAGCGCCAGCACCGGAATGATCGCGGCCACCAGATTAAGTGAGAAGAAGCTCCAGTTGACCACGCTGCCCACGCCCACATCGGTCAGCTCCGGCATCCGGTAGGAGACGAAAGCGAAAAAGTAGATGAACATGCTCTGCACCCCGATCCAGGAGAAGGAGTGGGCGGCCAGCACTTTCTGGAATCCGATTTTTCCGGCTTCCTCCCTGGATTTGCCCTCTTCGGACTTGAACAGGGTCTCGCCGATCAGGTAGATGGTCACGATCAGGGCAAAGATCTCGAAGTAGTAGCCAGGAAATTCAAATCCGCTCAGGCGTTTGACGATGGCGTAGATGCCGTACATCAGGAAGCCCCAGAGCGGACGTATGCTGATCAGGATGCGCGACAGGGAGGCATCATTGATGCTCTGCGGCATATCGTCCTCTCCGGCCAGCTGCCGTGCGATGTCATCCTCATCCTCTCCGTATCGGCCAAGATATTTCGGTTCCTTGATGAAGAACGGCGGGATAACCGAGAAGAAGAAGACCAGGAACACGCCGAAATAGAGCAGGGTGATGTTTCCAAAAATGGCGCCGATGGCGTAGGAGAGTACGCCGAAGGTGCCCGAGACCGTCTGCATCCAGGTATAGCCCTTGGTCCGTTCCTGTCCCTCCGGTGTGACATCCGCGATGATGGACCGCGTGGGATTGAACGAGATGTTAATGGACAGATCCAGGACCATCGAGATCAGGATCGCGATGCCGAGGATGCCTTCCAGTCCCAATCCCGCCTGGATCACGCCAATGTTCGGCAGCGCCAGGATCATCAGTGAAGCCAGTACCCCGCCAATGACGATAAAGGCCCGCCGGCGGCCGTTCCAGATCCAGACCTTGTCGCTGATGATGCCGATGATCACCTGTCCCAGAATCCCGGCGATCGGTCCGGTGGCCCAGACCAGGCCGATATCGGATATTTCGAGGCCGTACCGGTAGGTGAGCAGCCAGCTGAGCGCCGCAATTTGAATCGACAGGCCAAACCCCATGGCCGTGGCGGGCAGGGCAAGCAGTGCGTAAAAACTGTTGCTAAGGCGTTTTTGGATTTCCAGCATAGGGATCGGATTTAAGGGTAGTCTCACCGGGGAACGGACCCGGCTGCCGATGTTTCGGCTAAAAATACGACCTGAAACGATACGCACAAAACACGAACACGCGACAATCCAACGCTCATTATAGGCATCCGGTCATTTTTTTGTATCTTCCCCCGATACCATTTTTGACTGGTAACCGGACATTAATATTTCAGACATGAATGCTTTGCTCGCAATTCTTTTGGTGATATCCCTTTCGGCCGGACTGGAGACATCATCTACGCAGAACGACACCACACCTGTACCCGGCGGGGTGATAAACGATGCCCCTCAGGACTGGGAAGTTGAAGGCCGGCAATGGGATGAGTGGCCCACCCGGAATATCCGCTTTGAGACCGACGAGGGTACCTGGATGAATCTGGATGTGAGTCCGGATGGGAACTTCGTCGTTTTTGATCTGCTGGGGGACATCTACCGCGTGCCGATCAACGGAGGCGAAGCCGAGTTGCTCTCGGGCGGACCCGCATTCGACATGCAGCCACGGTACAGCCCGGATGGCAAAACCATCTCCTTCACCAGCGACCGTGATGGAGGTGATAACATCTGGCTGATGGATGCGGATGGCTCCAATCGCCGCGCCGTTACCAGGGAATCGTTCCGGTTGCTCAGCTCGCCTTACTGGACCCCGGACGGCGAATATCTGGTTGCCCGAAAGCATTTCACCGGCACCCGGTCGCTCGGGGCAGGGGAAATTTGGCTCTACCACGTGCAGGGCGGCAGCGGACTCCGGCTCACTGAAAAGCAGACCTGGACATCCGACCAGAACGAACCCTCAGTTTCCCCGGACGGCCGCTGGGTCTACTACAGCTTTTCCGGTCCGTTCGACTACAACAAAGATGTACATGAAGGCATTTTCCAGATCAACCGCTTCGACAGGCAGACCGGACGCATCGAGCCGGTGACCCGTGCAGCTGGCGGGGGAGTGCGACCGACCCCGTCCCACGACGGACGTAAACTGGCATTCGTGCGCCGNATCGGTACCCGTTCGGCATTGATGATCCGCGACCTGGACACCGGCCGCGAGCGCGTGCTGTTCGACGGACTGGATCTGGACCAGCAGGAGACCTGGGCCGTCCACGGGGTGTATCCTGCATTCGCATGGACTCCGGATAATCTGCACATTGTAATCAGCTTTGACGGAAAACTTCATCGGATAGCCCTTGAAGATGGTTCTGTCTCAAATGTCCCGTTTCAGGCCACGGTCAGCAAAAAAATTGCCGATGCGGTTTCATTTGATTTTCCCGTACCGGACGAGCGGTTCGACGCCCGGGTCATCCGGTGGCCGGTGCTCACCACGGACAAGGAACATCTCGTTTTCCAGGCGGCCGGGTATCTGTACCGGATGCAGTTGCCGGACGGTACCCCGGAACGGCTGACCGAGACAAGGGAGCATCTTGAATACGCGCCTTCGGTGTCGCGGGACGGGAACTTCGTAGTCTACGCCACTTGGGATGATGAGAAGGGCGGACACATCAAAAAGGTCCGCATTGGACGCAGGGGGGAGGTGCGCCAGATCACATCCACGCCAAACCAGTATGCCAGTCCGGTCATTTCACCGGATGGGAACAAAGTCGCCTACCTGCAGGGCAGCGGTATTGTCAACCGCGGAAAAAACATGGGATCGGAGTTCTTCCTGAACATCAAGATCAAGGACCTTGGCAGCGGGGAGGTAACGCATGTCACCGAGACGGCCAACCGCGGGGCCAACCGCCGCATGCCGCGGATACAGTGGAGTTTTGACGGCTCACGCCTGTTCTACTTCGAGACGGCGGACGGTACAACCAAGCTTTCCAGCATCAAGCCGGACGGATCGGATTACATGCACCATGTCGTCAGCGAAACCGCGGAAGAGCTGGTGCTTTCTCCCGATTTCCGCTTCCTTGCCTTCAAGGACATGCACAATATCTATGTCACCCCGATGCCGCGGGCCGGTGGCGCTCCGCTCGAGATTTCCGCATCCAGCACATCCCTGCCGATCCGAAAACTGACCCGCTTCGGAGGGGACTGGATCAGCTGGTCGGCCGATGCGCGTCACCTTGTTTTTGCTCTCGGCAATGCCGTGTACAAACAGGAAATTCGTCCGCTCTTCCGGATGAACGAATCCCACGAGGAGCAGCCGGAAGACAGAAGTGACTGGAAAGTTGGAAATGCCACTTACAATTCCCAGGTCATTCCCGTGCGCCTTGAGCTGAGGGCCGACCGGCCGGAAGGAGTGGTTGTCTACAGCAACGCGCGCATCGTCACGATGAACAATGACGAAGTGATCGAGAACGGATCTATCGTGGTGCGCAACAACCGCATCACGGAAGTGGGTGAGGTGGAACAGGTGCGCATACCTGAAGGAGCCCGTGTCATCGACGTCTACGGCAAGACGATCATCCCGGGGCTTGTGGATGTGCATGCCCATATGGGGTACTCGGTGCTGGACATCACCCCGAACCGGTTGTGGGAGTACGAAGCCAACCTTGCCTACGGCGTAACCACGACGTTCGACCCCTCGGCGAGCACACAGTCGGTCTTTGCCCTTTCCGAGCAGGTCATGGCCGGCCGCATGACCGGTCCGCGCATCTATTCCACCGGTTTCGTCCTGTATGGAGCCGAAAATCCGGGCAAGGCCGTTATCGAGAGCCTGGACGATGCCCGTTATCATCTGCTGAGGCACCGGGCGATCGGGGCGACCGCGGTCAAGAGCTACAATCAGCCGCGACGCGATCAGCGGCAGTGGGTGCTGGAGGCGGCACGGGAAACCGGGCTCAATGTCTATCCCGAAGGCGGATCGATGCTCCAGCACAATATCACCATGATCATCGACGGCCACACCGGCATCGAGCATGCCATTCCGGTGGCGCCGTTGCGCAACGACATGCTGGCGTTGCTCGGGGTTTCGAATGTGGGATACACTCCGACTCTGGTCGTCGGTTACGGCGGCATCTGGGGTGAGAATTACTGGTACCAGAAATACGATGTCTTCGAGGATTACCGGCTGCTGCAGTTTGTCCCGCGTCATGTAATCGATGCCCGGGCACGCCGCCGGCTGATGGTGCCGGATGATGAGTTCCATCACTTTGCGCTGGCCCGGTCAGCCCGGCAGGTAGCCAGGGCAGGAGGCCGGGTGCTGCTGGGTTCGCACGGACAGTTGCAGGGACTGGCAGCCCATTGGGAGTTGTGGATGTTCGTGCAGGGTGGCATGACGGAACTGGAAGCGATCCGCGCGGCCACCATCCACGGCGCCGATTATCTCGGCCTGGGCAACGACCTGGGCTCCATCGAACCAGGCAAACTGGCCGATTTCGTCATTCTGAACATGAATCCGCTCGATGACATCCGCAACTCGGAAAACGTGTTCATGGTTGTCAAGAACGGCCGGGTGTGGGACCGTCACCTGAATCAGGTGTTCCCGGAAGAACGGGAGCGTCGCCCGCACAGGTTTGAGCGTTGAGTTTCGGGGATCACGGATTGCCGGCCGACCGCTTCTCCGACAACACCCAGTTCACGTAGAGGAATTCCAGTGCGGCGGCTTCGTAGCCTTTCCACCGACGGATCATCTCCTGGAACCCTTCCTCGCTGCACCGGTCCGGGTCGCCCCCGTAGGAGAGGATGATCCATCGCCGCACGGCCTTTTCGCGGCCGCGCTCCACTTGGCTGGCAAACCATCCATCCGTGCGGTTGCGGAACAGGATCAGGTCCTGCGCGGTGGTGGGACCGATGCCGCGCACCGACACCAGTAGCTCATAGAGCTCTTGCGGTGGCATCGATTCTATTGATTGCAGCGTCCGGCCTGTATCCGATTCCACCCCGGTCCCGGATTGTGTCCCGGATCCGGTTTCAGGTTTCGCATCCGGTTTGGTCGCAGATCCCGATCCCGCCATTGTCCCGACATTGGATGCAGGGAGATCTGCAGACTTTGAAAGACCAGCCGTCTGGTCAGCCATTTTTGCGATCTGTCCGTGCAGCAGCTCCTCTGCCAGTCCGACCAAATACTCCCCCTTGCGCAGGGACAATCCGTGGCGCTTCATCGCGACCGGATCCGCCGTGATCAGCCGTTCCGGCCGCGGCCACGCCGGCACCATCCCGCTATCCGATTCCAGCCGGGTCCCATAGGCACTGCGCACACCGTAGACCATTTTGCGTGCTGTCGGTTTGTGCTTTATCTGCGTCTGGATGATCCGGTTCACCGCATCCTCAAAAAAATTCGCGCGGCTCAGCCGTTTGAGTCCGTAGAGTTCGGGAAAAAGAGGGGAGAGGACGGGGTCGTCGGCAACCTGGTCATAAAAAGGCGCAAGGTCCAGGTCGGAACCCAGTATCCTGCGGAGCACCGCATCCGCCTCGGACTGCTCGCTTTCGGACAGTGGCTCATGGGCCTTTACCGTGAATTCGGGTGATTCCGCATCCCCGTTGAAGAAGACGGTGACCAGGATGTCCCGCCCGCGGAGCGGGACCGGCCGGGTGAAACCGCGCTCGAAAATGGACTCCGGATCGTGCTCGTAGTCGAAATACGATCCCACATCCAGACAGAGGAAAAAATCGTGCGGGGGCCGGGACGTGATTTTCCAAATGTGTTGTGCCATGCGTTTTCGGCCTGATCGGCCAGGATTGTTGCAATACGTCGATGTTCCGGTCCACAATGTGGATAGAGTGTGACCGGCGCTGCGATATCATTGAAAACACACAGGGCGGGAGAGCAATTCCATCATCCGAAAATCACACCCATGATACGGAACACCAGCCAGATGTAGAACGCTCCGAGCACCGAAACGAACAGGTTGGGCTTGAACGTGACGTACCGGTAGCGCACCATGAGCGGCAGCACCAGGAACTCCAGGGCGATGACGATTCCCAGCAGGTAAAACGCAAGCGGGCTGAAAAAATAGCCGATAAACCAGAGCACAGTGGCCGAAATCAGGTTGAAAAAGCCCATGGGTGTGGTGAAAACCTCGGCCATCAGGCGTCCGAGCGGTTCGCCGGACAGCAGCATCTGCAGCAGGATATTCAGGATGAACAGCAGAATGAAGACCGTGACGGTCAGCGAGGTTCGGGTGTCTTTTGCCATGGATATCGGCCGGCTATGGTTCTTGTTGCGATTCGGGTGGATACTGATTCGGGTGTACGCTGGTTCTGGTTATGGTCATTGAGCTTGAATTGCCGCTGCGTGCCGGCCCCGATTCCGGCCATCTCGGGTTTGGCAGGATGGGTCCGTTGCGCTAACTTGCCGACAGTCGACAAAACATACGCACGAATATAGGATAAAAAACAATCAGGATGGCATATGAACCGGCAAAGTGTACGCATAACAAAAGCATCCGGCGAGAAGGTTCCTTTTTCTGAGGAGAAGCTGCGCCATTCCCTCGAACGCTCCGGGGCCACCGAATCGCAGATCGATTTCGTGGTGGATGAGGTCAGCGGCCTGCTTTACGAGGGGATCCCCACGGGCAAGATCTACCGGAAAGCGTATGAAATGCTCCGCAAGCGGTCCCGGTCCAAGGCGGCGCGCTACAAACTCAAGAAAGCGATCATGGAACTGGGACCGTCGGGGTACCCGTTTGAGCGGTTTGTCGGCGCCATCCTGGAGCAGCAGGGGTTCCGGTCCGAGGTCGGTGTGGTCGTGGAAGGCAGGTGCGTGAGCCACGAAATCGACGTGCTGGCGGTGAAAAACAGCAAACTTATCCTGGTCGAGTGTAAATTCCACAACCGCCCGGGCGTCAAGTGCGACGTCAAGGTGCCGCTCTACATCCATTCCCGTTTCCGGGATGTGATCATGGCGCGCAACAGCAGCAATGATCCCGGAAAGGCATCGGACGAGCAGCTGGCGCACCTCCGGCAGCTCCTCAACAGCAACCATTTCACGGATTATGAGGGATGGATCGTCACCAACACACGTTTCACCGACGATGCGATAAGCTACGGAACCTGCTCCGGAATGGTTTTGCTGGGATGGGATTATCCGGGCAGAAACAGCCTGAAACACCGGATCGGCCTGTCGGGTCTCCATCCGGTCACCTGCCTGAGCAGCCTGAACCGCA
>SL_3KL_010_SEDDRAFT_10003909_pt1 | contig 13512 bp, 13 predicted proteins | sample SodLakKL_010_SED_2_FD_10381 | JGI IMG/M metagenome (IMG submission 10381)
GGAGCGGGGGGCGGCGAGCCGGGCGTCGCGGGCCAGCGGTGCGGCGGCCTCGGTCGTGGCCCCGGGTTCCGTTGGCGGCTCCTCGGGGGCGAGGATCTCCAGTTCCAGCCGGGGCGGGGCGGCGGTGTCGATCACGCGGACGTCGCGGTCCCCGCCGAGGAAGCGGCGCGCGACCTCCACCGGATGCACGGTGGCGGACAGGCCGATGCGCTGCGGGTCGCTGTCGCAGCGTTCGGTCAGGCGCTCCAGCGACAGGGCCAGGTGGGCGCCGCGCTTGTTGCCGGCCAGCGCATGCACCTCGTCGACGATCACCGTGTGCACGCTGTGCAGGTTGGCGCCGGCCTGCGAGCCGAGCAGCAGGTACAGCGATTCCGGGGTGGTGACCAGGATGTCGCCGGGGCTGCGCGCCTGGCGGCGGCGTTCCGATTGCGGCGTGTCGCCGGTGCGGATGTGCACCACTGGCTCGCGCGCCGGCTCCCCGAGGCGCGCGGCGGTGCGGGCGACCCCGGCCAGCGGTGCGCGCAGGTTGCGCTCGACATCGGTTGCCAGGGCCTTCAGCGGCGAGATGTACAGCACCGCATAGCCCTGGCCGTGGTCGGCGGCGGGGGTGGTGATCAGGTGGTCGATCGCGTCGAGGAACGCGGCCAGGGTCTTGCCGCTGCCGGTGGGCGCGATCAGCAGGCTGTGGTCGCCGCCGCGGATCGCCGGCCAGCCCGCCTCCTGCACCGGTGTGGACCGGTTAAAGGTCTCGCGGAACCAGGTGTCGGTGGCGCGGCTGAACGGGGTGGTCATCGCCGGGGAGCGGCCCGGTGAGCCGGGCGGGCGGGGTCAGGCGTGGCCGACGGTGCTGTCGGTGGTGGAGTGGAAGTAGTCGCTGTCGCGGGCGAGGTCGTCGATCAGCTCGTGCAGCATGGCCAGGCGGCTCTCGGCGTCGGAGAACGGCGCGCAGTCCTCGCACAGGGGGTTGCCGCAGGGCTGGCGGCTGTACAGCCAGAAATGCACGGCTCCGGCCAGCAGGCCGTCGGCGATGTCGCCCGTGTTCTCGGACAGGCCATCCTCGGCCAGCTGGTTGGCCAGATCGATCAGGCGCTGGGCGGCCTCGTTGTAGCTGTGTTCGGTGGAGTCGTTCATTGCATCCGGATCCGGTTGTACGCTGCAGGCAGTCCGGCGCGGCCGGGCTGCGGGGGAACGTCCCAGTCTACCGGTTTGCGGCGGGCTTTACTGCAGCGCGAGGTTGCGCAGGAACAGGGGGATCCGCCGCTCCTCGTCGGACAGCCCGCCGTGCGCGCCGTGGAAGAGCGGGCCGTCGTCGCCCGCGGGTGGATCGACCAGGTAGGCGTCCGGTGCCGGCAGCAGCAGGTAGTCGCCGGCGCGCTGGCGCAGCTCCGGGTGTTCCGGCCCGGCNCCGAGGGTGCCGATGTCCAGCCAGGCCGTGCGCGGGATGGCCGCGACGTCATCGCCGAAGGCCGCGNCCAGTGCCGCGTGGAAGGCCGCGTGCTGCCCGTCGCGCACATGGGCGATCGCGGCACGCGGTTCGCCGGTGAGGCGGTGGGCGAGACAGGCCTGCACNGCCGGGGCCTGGCGCAGGTCCAGGCGCCGGGCAACCGGGCGCATGCCGTGGTCGGCAGTGGTCAGGAAGACNGCGTCGCGCCCGGCCAGCTGGGCGCAGGTGGCGTGGTAGGCCAGATCCAGCTGTTTCAGGTGGCGGGNGACCTCGGGGCTTTGCGGGCCGTAGTCGTGNCCGAGATGGTCGAGTTCCGACCAGTANACGTANGTGAAATGCGGGCCGGGGGTGGCGCGCACATGCGCGGCGATGCGCGCCGGCAGGTCGGCNAGCCCGTCGAAGCCGATCACCCGGGCCCCGTCGCCCATCATGCGGTTGTACGGGGTGCGGGTGATCCAGTGGGGGGCGATGAAGGTGCTGGGGCAGCCCAGNCGGTCGATCAGCCGCTCGGGCCGCACGCGGTCGGTGAGCGCGCGGCGGTCGAGGCGCAGGCGTTCGTCGTGCTCGTCGCGTTCCTCCGCCATCAGCACGGTCAGGGTGCGCGCGGCGGCCGGCAGCCGGGTATGCCAGCCGAGCAGCCCGTGGCGCGCCGGGCTGCGCCCGGTCAGGATGCTGGTGATCGCGGTGGCGGTGGTGCTGGGGAAGACCGTCTCCAGGGTGGCGTGGTGGTCGGCCCCCAGCAGCGGGGCATGCGGCAGATAGCCGGTGGCGAAGCCGTCGATCAGCCACAGCACCACATGGGTGCGCGGCCCGAGCTGCGCGCCGACCTCGCCCAGCATGGCCGGGGCCGCGGCGTTCGGGGCCAGTGCGCCCTCGATCTGGCCGAGCAGGTCCATCAGGCCGGGGGCCTGCAGGCGCTGGTGCAGGATGTGGTCGATGGCGGCGTGCATGGAAGGGGAGGGGCAACCCGCGCCGGGGCCTCCGGATCAGCCCTGGCAGGGCGGGGATTCGGGCACCTTCCCGGCGCGCTCGAACCACTGATCCGGATCCAGGGTGTGCAGCGCCAGCGCATGCACGCCGCCGGCCAGTTCGTCGGCCAGGGTCTGGTTCACCATGCGGTGGCGTGCCACCAGTTTCTGGTCGCGGAAGGCCTCGGAGACGATGGTGACCTTGAAGTGCGACTCCGAGCCCGGCGGCACGTTGTGCATGTGGCTCTCGTTCACCACCTCGAGGTGCACCGGCTCGAAGCGTTGTTCGAGCTTCGCGGTAATCTGTTCCTGCATGCTCATCGGCGTGTTCCTGACGCTGGGGAAAGGCTCCCCAGTGTGCCGCGGCGGACGCCGCTGTCCAGAACCGGCACTGCCGGGGGGGTGGCGCGGCCGGTCACTTCGGGCCCAGTGGCAGGAGGTAGAGCGGGGCCTCGCCGCCGGCCAGTTGCAGCGTGCGGGATACCGCGCCGTCGTCGAAGGCGCCGATGGCGACCGTGCCGACCCCCAGCGCGACCCCCTGCAAGTAGACATTCTGCGCCACGTGGCCGGCCTCCATGTGCACGTAGCGCTCGGCGCGCGCGCCATAGCGCCAGGCCGTGCGCGCGACCACCCCGGAGATCACCATCACCACCGGGGCATCGCGCAGCGCCGACTGGCGGTAGGCCGCGTGGTACAGCGTTTCGCGATGGTCGCCGGCGATGCGCCGCTGCAGCGCGTGATCGTCCGGGCGGTAGCGGTACACCCCGTCGTCAAGGCCCTCGACCCCCTGGATCAGGAGGTCGACCTCCAGCGGATAGGTGGCCCCGGCGGAAGGCGCGGTGCGGAAGCCGCGGTCCCGGTCGCTGATGCCCTGCGCGGCCCAGGCGAGCTGGCCGATGGTGGCCAGCGACAGGTCGCCGGGCGCGTAGCTGCGCAGCGAGCGCCGGCGCTCCAGGGTCTCCTCCAGCGAGATCTCGCCGGCCCGCGCCGGTTCCGGCAGCGTGACCGGCTCGGCACGCTCCGGAAATCCGCCCGCACCCGTCGCACCAGAGGACATCATCATCACCATCAGGCCCATTGCCAGCCGCTTCATGATCCGGCTCCCGCAGCGTCAGGGAAACGCTGATCTGTCGGCGTTTGTGGCGGCCGTTCCGTGGCGCCCCGGGACCGAGCATAGACCCCGCAGGCCCCGGCTGCCGCCCGCGCGGCCCGGGGCGGCGGGCGGGCCGGTTACCAGCTCGTGTCGCCGAGTACGTCGCGGAAGAAGCGTTCCGCCCCGCCTTCCATGAAGCGGTAACCGCTCAGGCCTGCCTCCGCGAGCCACGGTTGCAGCCAGCGCACCTCGCGCCCGTCCTGGTCGAAGATCAGCACCGGCCGGCCATCGCGTTCGGCGGCGCGGGCAAGCCCGATCACCCGCTCGATGTTCGCCGGGTCGACCCCCTGTTCGCGGCCGAGGAACAGGCTGTCTTCGCCGCCCCGGTTCCGGGCGCGCAGGTCGAGGACCAGCGGGTTGCCCTGGTGGACCCGGGCGGAGAAGTCCTCCGGGGGCAGCAGGTGTTCCGCGAGCCGGTCCGGGTCGGGAATCCGCCCGGCAGAGCCATTGCCGCCGGGCTCACCGCCAGGGGCCAGCCGGTCCGGATGGTGGTCGGCCCAGTCGAGCAGTCCGGCCTCGTAGACCCCGGTATCCGCTACGCCGGCCGCCTGCGCCTGCCCGGCGGCCCGCCAGGCCTCGCTGCAGCGGGCGTCGTCGCAGTAGAACACCAGCGGCCCGGCGCGGTCCGCGGCGAGCTCGGCGATGCGTTGTTCGAAGGCGGGGTGGTCGAAGGCCACGTGCACGGCGCCCTTGATGTGCGCGCTGCGCCAGGCCAGTTCCGAGCGAACATCCACCAGCGTTACCTCGGCGAGGCGCGCGGCCAGCTCCGCGCGTTCGACCGGGTCGATGCCGGCGGCGGTGAACTGGGAGCGGTCGGGCCATTCGTCCGCACCGGCGCTGGCGAACAGGAGGAGCATGGGCAGCAGGAAGAGCGTGCCGGGGTGTTTGTTGGCTGCGTGTCGCATGGGCGGGTACCCCTGTTTTTGTGGTTATGGGCCCAAAAGGGTGACGAACATCACGAAAACGTCACCCTGTCTCCCCCCTTAGTCGCTGGCGCGGCGTTTTGCCAGCCACGGCGGCAGGGGCGGCCGGTTTGTCCCGGTGGCCGGGCGAGGGGTACCTTGGGGTGCCAGGACCGCAGGGGTGCCGCATGTCCCCGGATTCGCCAGCGCAGCAGGAAACCGTCTCCACCGGGCTGGATGGCCTGGACCGGGTGCTCGACGGGCTGCGGATCGGCGACAACGTGGTCTGGCGGGTCGACGACATCGAGGACTACCGCCGCTTCGTCGAACCGTTCGTGGCCGCGGCCCGCGCCCAGCGCCGTTCGATCATCTATCTGCGCTTCGGCTCCCACCCGCCGCTGGTGGAGGCCGGTCCGGGGATCGAGGTGGTGGCCATCGACGCCCTGCGCGGCTTCGAGCCGTTCACCCGCCACGTCTTCCGTCTGGTCACCGAGTACGGGCGCGGCGCGTTCTATCTGTGCGACTGCCTGTCCGACCTGCTGGATGCCTGGGCCACCGATCACATGGTGGGCAATTTCTTCCGCGCCATCTGCCCGTACCTGTACGAGATGGACACGGTGGCCTGGTTCGCGCTGCATCCGCACAGTCATTCGCACACCACGCTGTCGCGCATCCGCGAGACCACGCAGGTGATGATCGACGTGCGCCGCGCCGGCGAGGCGGTGCATGTGCAGCCGGTGAAGGTGTGGCAGCGCAGCTCGCCGACCATGTTCCTGCCGCACCGCCAGCACGGCACGCAGTTCGAGCCGGTGGTGGACAGCAGCGAGGCCACGCGGCTGCAGGCCCTGCTGGAGGAGCAGCGCCCCGGGCGGCAGCGCGGGCAGCAGCTGCTGGACTACTGGGACCGCCTGTTCCTCGCCGCCTCCGACGCGCTGGCGCAGGGGGCGCCGGCGGCCGACCGCGCCCGGGTGCAGGACGACATCCTGCGGGTGCTGATCGGCCGCGACGAGCGCATGCTGGAACTGGCGCGGCGCCACCTCGGGCTGGAGGAGCTGCTGGCGATCCGCGAACGCATGGTCGGCAGCGGCTACATCGGCGGCAAGGCCGTGGGCATGCTGCTGGCGCGGCGCATCCTGCTCGCGCAGGACCCGCAGCGCTGGCGGCGTTCACTGGAGCCGCACGATTCGCACTTCGTCGGTGCCGACGTGTACTACGCCTACCTGGTGCACAACGGCTGGTGGCCGCGGCTGATGCGCCAGCGCACCACCGAAGGCTATTTCGACGAGGCACGCAGCCTGCGCCGCGACATGCTGCACGGCGAGATCCCGCCGGAGGTGCGCCGCGAGCTGGAGCGGGTGCTCGACCACTACGGCCAGTACCCGCTGCTGGTGCGCTCCAGCAGCCTGCTGGAGGACGGCTTCGGCAACGCCTTCGCCGGCAAGTACGAGAGCATCTTCTGCGTGAACCAGGGCAGCCCCGGCGAGCGCCTGGCTCAGCTGGAGGATGCGATCCGCCGGGTGTATGCCTCGGCCATGAGCGACGACGCCCTCGGCTACCGCCGCCAGCGCGGGCTGGCGGATCAAGAAGAACCCATGGCGCTGCTGCTGCAGCGGGTCAACGGCCGCTACCACGGGCGCTACTACCTGCCGGAGGCCGCCGGGGTCGGGGTCTCCTGGAACACCTTCGTCTGGGACGGCGCGCTGGATCCGGCGGCCGGGATGCTGCGGCTGGTGCTGGGGCTGGGCACCCGCGCGGTGGACCGGGTCGCGCGCGACCATGCCTGCGTGGTGGCGCTGGACCGGCCCGAGCGGCGCCCGTTCCACAGCCGGGGCGAGATCTACCGCTACTCGCAGCATGCCGCCGACGTGCTCGACATCGAGGCCAACCGCGAGTGCGTCATCCCGATCCGCGAGCTGGCGCGCGCGGCACCGGAACTGCCGCTTGCGCTGCTGGGCGAGATCGACCGCGAGGCCAGCCGCCGCGCCCGCGAGCTGGGCGATGCCGACGGCGTGTGGCGGGTCACCTTCGCGCCGCTGCTGCAGCGCACCGGCTTTGCCGCCCTGATGCGCGAACTGCTGAAGACCCTGGAGCGCGCCTATGCCCATCCGGTGGATATCGAATTCACCCTGCACCTGGACGCGGACGGCGAGCCCGGGGTGAACCTGGTGCAGTGCCGGCCCCTGGCCACCCTTGGCAGCCACCAGCAGGTCGAGCTGCCCGCGCGGGTCGACCCGCAGCGGCTGTTTCTGGCCAGCGACGGCCGCTTCATGGGCGGGAGCATGGACCTGGCCATCGACCGCGTGATCCGGGTGGACGCCGCCCGCTACGGGGCGCTGGACCGGCAGCAGAAACACGCCGTGGCCCGGCTGGTGGGCGAGATCAACCGCCAGGTCGCCGACCGCGAGGCCTGCCCGACCCTGCTGATCGGTCCGGGGCGCTGGGGCACCAGCACCCCGGAACTCGGGGTCCCGGTGCGGTTTGCCGATATCGACCGCGTCAGCGTGCTGGTGGAGGTGGCGGACCCGGATGCCGGCATGGTGCCGGACCTGTCGTTCGGCAGCCACTTCTTCCAGGACCTGGTGGAGGCGCATATCGCCTACGCGGCGCTGTTTCCGGCGGAGCCGGGCAGCGCCTTCCACCCCGAGTGGCTCGGGCATCAGCCCGTCTGCGCGCTCGACCTCGCCGGCGAAGAGGTCGCCGACCCGGCAGTGCGGGCCACCGTGCAGCTGTATGACACCCGCGCGGCACGGCTGCGGGTGGTCGCCGACGTGGTCCGCCAGCGCCTGCTCTGCTACCAGACGGCCGGCGACTGAGCGCCGGGCCTGCAGCCGGCGCACCGGCGGGCCGGCGCGAGCGGAAGAATGCCGGCCCCCGGTGTTTCCCCGCGGCACGTCACCAGCTGGCGCCGCCATCGAGCCCTGCCGGTCAGCGTTCCCGCGCCGCGCGGAAAACCACGGCCCACGATGCGCTGCGGGCGCCCACCGGGACGCCCGGGGGTACGACTGGTGGTCAGCTCACGGCCGCCGGCGGCTCGCGCTCCGGATCGTGCAGTTCGAGGTCGACCATCAGCTCGTTGGCCAGCGCCTCGAGGTCGTCCTGCAGGGTGTCCAGATCGACGCCCGCGGGCACGCCGAGACGGGCCCTGGCGCGGAACATCGGCTCGCCGGTCATCGAGCCCGGCTCGCAGGCGGTGTCCAGCGTCTCCACGCTGACCCCGTGGCGCGAGAGCACGGCGGTGATGTCCTGCACGATGCCCGGCCGGTCGTGTCCGACCAGGTCGAGCACCACATGCTGCCGGGCGGGGTCGGCGCCTCGGCCCCGCGCTGGATGTGGACCTGAAGTCCTTCGCCCTCCAGTTCGCGCAGGGCCGCCTCCAGGCGGTCGACCGCCTCCGCATCGACTTCCAGCAGCACCACCCCGGCGAACTGTCCGGCCAGCTGCGCCATGCGGCTCTCCAGCCAGTTGCCGCCCGCCGCCCGGGCGCGCGCCGCCACCGCGCTCACCAGCCCCGGCCGGTCCGGCCCGATCACCGTCAGAATCACCGAAGTCTTCATCTCCGTACTCCCAGTATCCGTTGCCATCAGACCGACCAGCCTACGCGATGGTTTCCGCCCGGGAACAGGGGGCGGTCCTGCGGCCGGCACGATTCCCCGCCTGCGCGCAACCTGATCGGCCGTCACCGAATCGGCCGCGACGCCGGCCCGCAACCGACCCCCGGCGCGTCGTGCGCGCCGCATGCACACCCCGTTGGCCCGCCGGACTGGACCGGCCACCCGGGGCGGTCCAGTATTCAAGCGAACAGGCGTGTGCCTTTGCCTGGCATGCCGGGGTCTCGCCGGGGGGCGTGTCGCAATCGGCTTGCAGGCGAACAGGCGGGGCGCGCGGCCGGGCGCCATCGTGTTCTCCTGTCCCTGGAGGGCTGGAGCGGTTTGGGAACGAGTATGACCAAGCGGAATTGGGTTCTTGTCGGGCTCCTTGCACTGTCCTGGCTGGTGATGGTCGCGGACCTGGCATATCGATATCCGGGGGAGTCCGGGGTGCTGGCGCAAGCGACACTCGGAGTGCTCCTGATCGGCGGGGTGCTGCTGTGGATGCTCCTGTGTGACGGGCAAGGGAGAGTGAAAGGGCTTCTTCGCGCCCTCAAGGTTCTGGTGGCAACCGGAGCCGTGGTCTTCGCAGGCTGGTTTGGTATCAGCATGTTGCTGTTGCTGGTCATTGGGCCCGAGGGCTTCAGGCTGGTGGCACAACCGTGGTTCCCTGGTGTTCTCGCGGGCGCCACCTTGTTGGTAGCACCCGTGGTGGCGAAGAGGCTGACATGAACAAGGGCTCGCCGCGCCCGCGGGTGGGCTGCTGCGGCTGGTGGCCCTTGCCGGAGCCGATTTGCAGGTGAAGAGGCGGGCGTGCCGGTCGGATGGCACGAGGCATGGCGCCAGGCCGTGTCGCGAGGGCGGTCGCCTGCGTGGTCCGGCCGGGTGCCGAACCCGGGAGAGGGAAGCGATGATGTCTGCGGAACGAGGGTCGTGGCCCGGTCGGGTGTGGTGCACTCTGGTGGGGGCGGCAGCGTTCCTGGCCGGAAGTGTCGCCATGGCCGAAGAGGCGCAGCCCATCCAGTGGCGCGAAGCGTTCGTTACCACCGAGAGCGAAATCGCTCCGGTGGAGGGGCATGACGGCCACTACGTCGGCATGTCGCAGCAACGGGGGTTCGCGTTCCACGAGGACGGAGACGTGGCGACCGTGAATGTCTCGCTTACGTTCGAGCGCTCCGGGCCGCGGACCCGTTACCGTGGCTATGCGGTGTACCGTTTTGCAGACGGTTCCACCAAGGTCGGTTATTTCACCGGCAGGGGCGACCCGGTGGGCGCCCAGGAAGGAGAGTTTCGCTTCGAAGGCGGAACCGGGCGCTTTGCCGGCATCCGTGGCGAAGGCAGCTTCAGCGGGCATGCCTTCCCGCCGGAGGGCGATATCTACCTCGACGTGCAGGGCGTGTACTCGCTATCGCGGTGATCCGCGCGAGGCCGGGCGCAACGCCTGCAGTGGTTGTTCCGGCATGGGGTCATGTTCGGGGTGGCGCCGAGTGCCCCGCGCTGGGCGGCGCGCGAAGACGATGCGAACAGGTATGCAGGGGAGGTGTTCATGCCGCTTCCGGTAGTGCTGAAGGACGTCGTGGAGCAGATGGATCCGCTCACGGATGGCTGGCGGACCTATGTCCACCGGACGACCGGCGAGGTGGTGGGCTTCAGCGATGAAGACGAGGCCCTGGCCGAGGGAGACCCGCTGGATCTTCCGGAGTGGCAGCAGGAGGTGCTGCAGACGGTGCAGGCCGTGCACGCCTCGGATGACTATGTGCCGCTTCCGGACCGCTTCGACTTTGACGAGTACGAGGTGATGGACCGGTTCTGCCGCCAGCAGGAAGACCCGGAAGTCCGCGCCGAACTGCTGCAGGCCATCCGCGGCCGCGGGGCGTTCCGCCGGTTCAAGGATCTGATCCATGACCGCGGGATCGAGCAGGACTGGTATGCCTATCGCGACGAGGCCCTGAAGGCGTTCCTCGCCGATTTTTTCGAGGCGGAGGGTATCCCCTTCGTCGACGAGTAGGCGCGGGCCTCGCGCTGCCCGGGAACGGGTTTGCGGAAGGGCCTCCCGTTCTGCAGCCGCGGCTGCCCCACCCCAACCCGAATTCAGGCGTTGCAGTTACCTGTTGTATTCAGGGGGCCAAGAGGCCCGTTCCCTGGGCTTCCGGTATCGCGCAGACCAGGGTGAAGGGTTGCTGGCCTGTGGGCTACAGCCAGTCGCGCAGTGCCTTTCGGGTCTGGCGCTTGATGATGTTCAGGACTTCCTGGAGGGCGGGAAATTCACCGTGCTGGTCCTGAAAAGCGTTCCGCCACGTGTCAGCGTTCTCCTGCAGGCGCTCGGCCTGAGAGCGGATCAGGCGCTGGACCAGGCGGGGGGAAACTCCGAGTTCGCGGGCGAAGGCCTCCCAGTGATTGCGATGCAGGTTCTGCGGGTCCTCCTTGCCGCCGATCGGCAGCGCCATGCGATGGCTGATGTGGGGGATGGCGAGCGTGCAGACCAGGTCGTACCAGGGTGCCAGTGCCCAACCCTCGCCGGGCGTGGCCAGCAGGGAGAGGTTTTTCAGGTGGCCGTCGGTGTTGCCCGCAAGAGCGTTGAAGACCTGCCATGCGCCAAGGGTCTGGATGTCGCGCGCGGGCTGGATCGAGTGCTCGCGCAGGATTTCGGTGATGGCGGAGAAGATGGTGGGGGAACGGCTGTACTTTTCCGCATGGGAGAGCCCCTGCGCCTGGCAAAGGTCTTCCTGGTGAAGGCGCACGATACGCTCGCCCTCCGTCCGGCGATCGAAGCGTTCGCTCAGCGATAGCGTTTCCTTGTTCAGCAGGACCGGTTCGACGGTGGCGGCGGGCAGGTCGAGCTGTCGAGCGAGAAAGGTGGTGAAGGCCTCGAACAGCGGGACGTGCCGCAGATCCGGTACCGGAAGCTTCAGAATGTGGGTGGAGGCTGTGCCCGGGGCCGGCAGAAAGAAGTGCCAGCGGCTCTCTTGCCGCCTTGCCCGGACGGCCAGCTTGTCCTGCGCGCCGGCGAGCGAGAGGCGCGGCGGCTCGTCGTGTCCCGGCCAATGGCCTCGCCCGCTGCCAATGGTATACAGCAGATGATCGGTATCCAGCGGATGGCAGGTTTCGCTGGCGGTGTCTGGCGATTCGCCTTCCGGGAGGATTTGCAGGGCGCCGGCACAATCGGCCCCGAGTCTTTCCAGAAGCAGAAAGTCATCGTCGGCGATACCCAGCCAGCGCACCAGACGTTCCCGGGCGCCGCCTTCCGGCAACAGATTGGCGAAAAAGCGGTGCCCACGCATGTCCGGTGGGACGAAGTCGCCGGTTTCGGTCAGTGGCAGGCTGCAGGAGATTGGCCAGCCATCAGTGAGCCAGTCGCCGTCGTAGCAGAAGGCCATCTGCCGGCCCGGGGTGAGCAGCAGGCGGCCGACGGGCTGCTGCCCGTACCAGACGCTCAATGCCTTGCTCATGGTTTTGCGGGGCCACGCGGCCGGGCCAGGATGTCGATGCCGACGAGACGCGCGATCTCGAGGGACAGCCCCAGCCGCGCGGTCTCCTTGCCCCGTTCCAGTTCCGACACGAAGCGCGTACCAACGCCGGCCGTTTCGGCCAGCTGGGCCTGGGTCAGGCCCTGCGCCTTGCGGGCGGCCCGGATCTGGCGGCCCAGGTCCTCCGGGCTTCGGATCGGCAATGGTGTGGGGTTCGCCTTCATCTTGCGTGCACCTATCGTCCCGACCGGGAATAATCGCACGCTTCTGCCTTCTTCTCAATGAAATATGACCGATCGGTAGTATTTGGTTGGTTCGCGGGCTGTCTTGTGCAGGATTGTCCCGATCGGGAAAATGCGACACGATTGGCTCGTATGCTCATCTGTTGGGGATGGCGGTCTTGCTTGCGTGTATTGCCAGTGGGGTCCTCGCCTGCAAGGGAAACGCTGATTGCTCGGCGTTTCCCTGCGGCACACGGATGTGCCGCCGGAATCGATCGCCGCAGGGGCAGTCGATTTCCACGCAAGCTGCAAACCCCTTTGCCAGTGCAAGGGCATACAGGACGCTGCAGCACCACGCGCGCCGAGAAGGCCGGGGCGGCTTTATTCGGCGCTTCCCAGGGCAAACTGGAGTACGGCGCAGCGGCCGCCGACGTTACAACCGTTGAATCAGGAGTGGGTAGGTATGTCGTTACCGGTGCGGCTGAAGGACGTGGTAGACGAGCTTGATGCGCCGGTGCGTGGCTGGCAGGCCTTTGTGCATCGGACGACGGGCGAGGTCGTGGGCTTCAGCGAAGAAGACGAAGCCCTCGCCGAGTGCGGGGATGCCGCGGACGTGCCGGGGTGGCAGGTGGAAGTGCTGGAAATGGTTCGCGCGGTCCACGCGTCGGACGATTATGTCCGACTGCCGGACCGGGAGGATTTCGATGAGTACGGGGTCATGAAGGCATTCTGTTACCAGCAGGAGGACCCGGGCGTTCAGGCCGAACTGCTGGACGCGATCCGCGGGCGCGGGGCGTTTCGCCGCTTCCGGGATCTGATCCGCGTTCGGGGCCTTGAGCAGGACTGGTATGCGCATCGGGACGAGGCGCTGAGGAAGCTGGTGGCGGACTTCCTCGAGGAGGAAGGGATCCCCTTTGTGGGTGAATGATTGTCCGAATCGATCCAGTCAGAACGCAGGTCAGGGGCATGGGTCCGGGCCATGCCTTTTGTCTCCCCAGGGATGCACGTGATCCATGTACACGCTCGTGCGTGAATCGCTTTTGCGTGCGATCCAGGGGAGTCAGTCGGCGTAGAGCATGCGCCGGGTCATGCCGCCGTCGGCGGTCCAGATCTGGCCGGTGACGAAGCCGGCGTCGGGGCCGAGCAGGAAGGCGGCGAGGGCGGCAATGTCGGCGGGCTGGCCGACGCGGCCGACCGGGTGCTGGGCGTGGTCCTGTTCGGACAGCGGNTCGGCCTGCTGCTGGTCGGGGCTGCGGGTGTCGATCCAGCCGGGGCGGATGGCGTTNACGCGGACGTCCGGTCCGGCGCTGACGGCCAGGGCATGGGTGAAGGCGTCCAGTCCGCCCTTGCTCGCGGCGTAGGCCTCGGTGTCCGGCTCGGACTTTAGGGCGCGGGTGGAACTGATGTTGACGATGGCCCCCCGGCGACGGCGCAGCAGGGGCAGGGCATGCCTGGCGAGCAGGAAGGCGCCGGTCAGGTTGGTGTCCAGCCAGTGTTGCCAGTCGGCCAGGTCCAGGTCTTCCAGCGGGCCGGAGTGGGGGTCGCTGACGCCGGCGTTGTTGACCAGGGCGTCGAGGCCGTCATGCCATTTCTGCGTGCGCCGGATTGTCTCGCGCACCTGCTCCTCGTCGCGGACATCCAGTGCGAGGGCCCGGGCGGCGGGGCCCAGGCGCGCGGCGGCCTGCTCGCATTCGGCGCGGTCGAGGTCGCCCAGCACCACCTGCCAGCCGTCTTGCACCAGGCGCCGGGCGATGCCGAGGCCGATGCCGC
>SL_3KL_010_SEDDRAFT_10003910_pt1 | contig 13508 bp, 10 predicted proteins | sample SodLakKL_010_SED_2_FD_10381 | JGI IMG/M metagenome (IMG submission 10381)
TTTTCCGAATCGCTCATGTCCATAATCTCCACCCCTCCAAGACGGTTATCTCCTCTTTTTTTGTAGGAAATAAACACATAATTCCCGCTGATCTTCAACTGGGTAGGCGTCATTACGATATTTTGAAAAACAAGGTGCCACGTCTGCCTTAAGGACAAACCGGTAATTGCCTTTATGATCCTGTATGTTAATATCCTGGTTTTCTTTTTCACCGGTAAAAGGCACAACGGGTATGGGTTGATTTTTCAGGAAAATACGCGCGTTGAGAAGATCCGGATTGTTGGTAATGATGGCATTTTTACTGATGATCTGTTTTTCTTCGTGCCACTCATTGTATTCCTCTTTTTGACAAGATGGGAATATTACTAAGAAAATGAAAATGGATGTTAGGATAAAGAATAATTTCTTCATAATCTTTTAATTTAGTTGATCCTGGTTATTAAATCATAGAAAAAAATCAGTTGCTTTATTTCTAATTCGCCAGACTTCATGGATTAAAACAGAATCCATACCCCAACAAAAATAATCCTGATGCAGCTTATATCTTGAAGGGTATTGCTGTTTTTAAACCGTTGTTTTTACCCATGCTTTTTTGCCCTCCCGGCACGCTAAGGATGTTTTGACAGAGATGATAAGGATTAAGGGAATTTATCTTATCTTTTCAGGAAAATTATTTTAAAGGAATGGAACCTGCCGGAAACTTTTCTGATTTTCTTTTCCTGGTTTTCCTGAATACCCTGCAGCAGTTGTTTTGGATATTTGGGCTTCTGCTCATATTCGGAATAATATTGAACTACTTGTCCCGCATTACCCGTATTTCCTTTTTAAAATCAGCTGGGTATAAAGCGGATATCCGGATTACCGGATGGATTGGGGTGCCGGTGCATGAGGCAGGCCATGCCTTATTCTGTCTTATTTTTGGGCATAAAATTCATCAGATCAAATTTTTTACCTTTAACCCCAGGAATAGAACCCTGGGCTACGTCCGTCATTCTTATAACGCATCCAGCATTTATCAGAAAACCGGCAATTTTTTTATCGGTGTGGGTCCCATTCTTTTTGGAGCCGCCGTTTTGTATGGCATTTTATATTTTTTACTTCCGCAAGTAGCCTGTGGTATTTCTTTCGTTTCGGAAACAGGTTATTGGTCGGTTGATGCCGCAGCCAATATCCCGGCTATTGTTTCGGGGTTTGGAGAAGTTAGTCTTCAGGCTATTTCAGGGGTTTTTCAAAAGGAAAACATTACGGAACCCCGCTTCTGGATTTTCCTTTATTTGTCTGTAAGTGTGGCGTCCCATATGGCCCTTAGCCTTTCCGACATAAAAAATGCCGGGCTAGGTCTGATCACCATTTTCTTTATTTTTCTGGCTTACAATGCGGTGGTTAGCGGATTGGAGTTTTCCGGTATAAATGAATCATTTGGTAGCTGGTGGAAATACATTAAACCCGGGCATTTTACCGCCCCCCTTAACCGAAGCCTTGTTGTGGCGGGAGCTATTCTGACCTATGCAAGCCTTATCAGTGCCATTAACTTTGTTCTGTCTTTTCTCTTTTTGTCCTCGCTGAACCTGTTTAAGGGAAGAGGATTGTTTAATCCTTTTTGGTTGTAAGCCTGCATTTGTTTTTTGGATTCTGTCAATATGACGTAAAAAGTAAAGGTTTATGCCAGTTTGGCCTTTTAACGCCAGGTTTTTTTGATAAAAATTTTTGATGGGAGCAGGAGTTAATTGATTTTTAGTGGTTTTAGAGATTAAGAAATTTCAAACCCTATATTGGCATATGGTTTGGGAATTTTGATAAAAATAAAAAAAAACGAAAGAGTTATGAAGGGAAATTTTGATTCGATCATCAATACGGAGCAACCGGTTTTGGTAGATTTTTTTGCTGACTGGTGCCAGCCATGCCAGGTTCAGGCTCCAATAATTCAAGAGGTTGCAAGAGAATTAAAAGATAAGGTAAGGGTCATAAAAATCGATGTGGATAAAAACCCCACCATTGCCAAAAAATATGAAATACAAGGCGTGCCAACCCTGGCCTTGTTTAAAAAAGGACAGGTGGTATGGAGGCAGTCCGGTCTACAAAATAAAAAACAGTTGATTTCCATAATTCATTCTCATTCCTGAGTTTTAAAGCAGTAGAATCAGAAAAAAAATTGTTCCTGCCCGCAAGGAAATGGGAGTTATGTTTAAAAAAACCGACAATAGACAATAGGTTGAAAAGAAAGACAAGATATGACAAATCAAAATAATCAGAATACCAAAAACTTTGGTAATCCCCAAGATCCACAAAATCCTGAGAATTCAGGGCTGGTTCTTGTATCGGAAATATATCCCGACAACATTCCCGTGCTGCCCATGGAAAACCGGCCCATTTTTCCCGGTCTCACCCTTCCGCTGGCTTTTGCCAACAAGGAACTGGTGAAGTATGTGGAACACGCCTTGGATAACAACAAGGGATTTATCGGGGTTTCACTTATTGAGGAAGAGGATGAGCAGAATTTTCTGGATTCAAAATTATACCGTACGGGTACCCTGTTAAAGATCATAAAAGTTGAAAGCAAATCGGAAGAAAGTGTCAATTTTATCGCCCAGGCCCTTACCCGTTTTCATTATGTAAAGACCATAAAAAAAGATGGGATCCCTTATTGGGAGGTTAACTACGAGTATGAAGAAAAAAAACCCCCGTCCGATGAACTGAAAGCCTACACCCTGGCCGTGATCAATTCTGTAAAAGAGCTTATTAAGTTAAATCCTATGTTTCAGGAACAAATGCGTTTGGCTCTTTCACAGGTGGGATTGGATAAGCCAGGGCTTTTGATGGATCTGGTGGCTTCCTTTCTCACTGCAGACGGGAAAAAATTGCAGGAACTGCTGGAATTAGCGGATTTGTTTGAAAGGAGTGAAAAGCTGCTTTTGCTGCTTAAGGAAGAAATTGAGGTGAGTCAAATCCAGAAAGATATCCAAAAACAGATCGAGGAGAAGGTATCAAAGCAGCAGCGTGAATTTTTCCTCAGGGAACAGCTCAAAGTGATCAAAAAAGAACTTGGCCTGGAAAAAGATGATAAATCCACGGAAATCGAAAATATCCAGCGAAAGTTAAAAAACCTGGTATTGCCGGCTGAGGTTTCTAAAGTGGTGAACGAGGAATTGGAAAAGCTGAAGACGCTTGAAAGTGGTTCGGCCGAATACCAGGTTGCCAGGGCATATCTTACCTGGCTGACCGATTTGCCATGGGGTATTTATTCCCCGGAAAACCATGACCTTACCCGTGCCCGTAAAATCCTTGATGATGACCATTACGGTTTGGATGATGTAAAACAACGGATTTTGGAATTTATCGGTACCATTGTAAAACGTGGGAAGGTATCAGGTTCCATCATTTGCCTGGTAGGTCCGCCCGGGGTTGGAAAAACTTCAGTAGGAAGATCCATTGCAGATGCCCTTGGACGCGAATTCTACAGGTTTTCGGTAGGAGGGATGCGTGATGAGGCCGAGATCAAGGGGCACCGACGAACTTATATCGGGGCCATGCCCGGAAAACTTATCCAGAGCCTGAAACGTACACAAACTTCAAATCCTGTGATCATGCTGGATGAGATCGATAAAATAGGGATTAGCTTTCAGGGCGATCCTGCAGCAGCCCTTCTGGAGGTGTTGGATCCAGAGCAAAATAAAGACTTTCTGGATCATTACCTGGATGTGCGTTATGACTTGTCAAACATTTTGTTTGTTACCACGGCCAATCAGCTGGATACCATCCCGCGTGCCTTACTCGACAGGATGGAGGTGATCAAGTTGCCCGGGTATATCCTGAGCGAAAAAATGGAAATTGCCAAGCGTTACCTCATACCCCGTCAGCGCAGGGAGCACGGCCTAAAAGCCAGCGAGGTGAACATCACCGATGCCGCTTTAAAAGAGTTGATTGACGGCTATGCCAGGGAGGCCGGTGTAAGGGGAGTGGAAAACCAGGTTAAAAAGATCATGCGCAAATCCATTCTCATACAGGCCGAAAAGGGAGTTAAAAAGGTAAATGTAAGCAACAAAAACCTGAAAGAATTTCTTGGAAAACCTTTGTATTCAACCGAGGAGCTTTATCAAAAGGCTATTCCCGGGGTAGCTTTAGGATTGGCATGGACCGCTTTGGGCGGGGCTACCCTTTATATTGAAGCCAATGCAATAAAAGCCAAAAACCCCGGTTTAAAGCAAACAGGCCAGCTCGGCAATGTGATGCAGGAATCATCAGAAATTGCCTATTCCTTTATTCGCTCTCATTTGCTGAAAGAAAAGGAAAACAGCAAGTTTTTTGATGATCACTTTATTCACCTGCATGTGCCTGCCGGGGCAACCCCTAAAGACGGTCCATCGGCAGGTATAACCATGGCTTTGGCTTTGTATTCTCTTGCCACGGGCAAAGCGATAAAGAAAAAAATGGGCATGACCGGAGAATTAACCCTTACCGGCAAAGTATTGCCCGTTGGTGGCATCCGGGAAAAAACCATCGCTGCCCAGCGGGTAAAAGTGTATGACCTGATCTTTCCGAAAGAAAACCGGAAAGATTTTGAAGACCTGCCGGAACATTTGAAAAAAGGGATCAACCCACACTATGTGGACTATTTTGAAGATGTATTGAAAATCGCTTATTCATAAATTAGTTGAAAGCAAAAAAAATCCGGAACCCTCATTGGCTCCGGATTTTTTTGGTATAAGCAGTGATTATTTTTTCGCATTCAACTCCCTGAGTTTTTCAAATAATTTTTTTTCTTCATCGGTGAGGTTTTTGGGTATGGAAACATTTACTTTAACATAAAGGTCACCATAGGAGCCGGGCTTGCCGTACACCGGCATTCCTTTTCCTTTGAGCCGGAGGTTGCTTCCGTTCTGGGTTTCTGCCGGCACAGGCACATTTACCTTTTCGTTAAGGGTATCTACCTGCATTTTTCCGCCCAGCACTGCGGTATAAAGGTCTGTATTTTCTTCGGCATAAAGGTCGTTTCCTTTTCGTCGGAAATTGGGATGTGGTGTCACTTTTATTTTCAAATAAATATCACCCCTTGACCCTTGCTGAGAGCCGGCTTGTCCTTTGCCTTTTATCCGCAGTTCCTGGCCGCTGTAGGCTCCGGGTTTGGTGGTAATCCTGAGTTTTTCACCGTTCACGTTCAATACCCTGGAAGTTCCATGGTAAGCTTCGTACAATGAAATCTCAAAATCGCCCCTGAGATCTTCGCCCTTTACACTGCGTTGACGGGTGAAGGGTTCTGAACGCATTCCACCCATCCCGCCCATTTGTCCGAAAAAGGCATTGAAAAACTCCGAGAAACCACTGCCGGCATCTCCGAAAATATCTCCGAGGTCGCCCTCGTAATGATAGGTTTTTCTGCCACCGCCTCCACCAAACTGCGACCAGTCAAATCCTCCCTGCTGACCGGCTCCGGCCTGTTCATACTGTTTCCAGTTGGCACCAAGCTGGTCATATTTTTTCCGTTTTTCCGGATCCTTTAATACCTCAAAGGCTTCGCTCACTTCCTTAAACCTGTCTTCGGCCTGCTTGTTATCCGGGTTTTTATCCGGGTGGTATTTCAGGGCCAGTTTACGGTAAGCTTTTTTGATCTCTTCCTGGCTTGCGTTTTTGGAAACGCCCAATATTTTATAATAATCTTTATATTCCATAATTTATTCCTGATTGAATTTATTTTTGCAAAAAATCAATCATTCTAATTTACTGATTTTCCGGATTAAAAAATCCGGGTCAAACAATCTTTAACTTTTTTAAGGCAACGTCCAAAAGCAGGACCAAAATAAAACCCTTTTATCTCCAGGACAAAATGTCCTGATCCTGAAGATAAAAGGGGTGGGAATAGTCAAAATGTCAGTACAATCAGGTAATAGAAACCATGAGGGATCAGGGTACTTCAGGATTAATGATGATCACCAGCACACCGATGCGAGCTGCAAGACCCATGACAGGGGCAATGATCAAACGGTCCTGCTCCCTGCTCATAACAAAAGTGGTTTCCGCTGCAATGATCCGGTCTTCCTCAATGATCCTGCCCCGGTCTTTTCGGTCGGTTGAAAGCAGGACTTCTCCATTGGCAGGGTTTATCAGTTTTATTTTATTAATCTCAGGTTGTGTAATCAGATTGGAAAAAAACTGGTCCACCTGGTCCATGTTCTCTCGGATCATTTCGCTGCGCACGGCCCAGGAGAAGGTTTTGGCGGTTAGCTCTAAACCGGCAATGTAAAGACTGTCTGTTTTTTCTTCATAATGCCGTATCAATTCCTGCCTTTGGCCTTCTGCCCGCCGCTCCGTGAGTCTTATGGAGATGAAAGAATAGACCGCCCCGGCAATGATCAAAAGGATCAGGAAAAAAACCAACTTATTATTTAACAAAAGCCGTAAAAACCAGTTTGACTTTTTTTCTCCTGCTGGCGGGTCTTTGGGTTCCGGCGATACCTGTAATTTGTTATTTTTCTCTGCCATTTCTCTGTTTGTTAATGATGGGGTTTACAAATTGTAAGATTAAGGATGGAATATTTCCTGTTTCCCTGATCAAAAATATAGTAAATTATTGAATTTTGAAGCTTCAAGGTTCCTTTGGGTTTCATTAATTTTAATTATTTTCAGCGATAATATTAAGGTTAAGAAAAATTAAAAAAACACCCATGAGCTCCTCAAAAATATCCAAACGTAACTTTTTTCCGGAATTTCGTTTTCAGACTTCACGTAGCAGCGGGGCAGGGGGGCAACATGTAAACAAAATCGAAAGCCGTGTAAGCTTGTTTTTCAATATTGATCAATCCCAAATGCTTGCCAACGAAGAAAAAAAGATACTTAAGGAAAAGCTGAAAAACAGGATCAGTCAGGAAGGAGACCTCATTGTTCATTCCCAGGCCAGTCGCTCGCAATGGCGCAATAAAGAAGATTGTATTGTAAAATTTTATGATTTGCTTGAAAAAGCGCTACAGCCCCGGAAGAAGCGAAAACCCACCAAACCTTCAAAAGCCGCCCGTTTGAAACGAATCAAAGAAAAGAAAAAGCTTTCGGAGAAAAAGCAATGGCGAAAAAGACCGGATATTTAAATTAGATCCCGGAGATTGATCAGCTATCCAATTTCAACCTAATGGGAATTATTTCTTTGAATCCGGGCGGTTTCTTCCAAACTTCTCATGGGCAGTAACAAAATCGCCGGCCACAATGGAAGCGGCCAGGGAGATTTCTCCGGCCAGAACAGTAGCTGCCACAACTTCCGCAAATTTTTTGGCCTTTCCGCTACCATAACAATCAATAATGCTGAGACACTCGCGCTGAGTGGGTAGGGAAACCCCTCCGCCCACGGTACCCACAATAAGGGAGGGTAAATAAAGTGAAACATAAAGATCGTTTCCGATAGCTTCAGTATAAACATAACCCACACAGGATTCACTGATATTGGCCATATCCTGCCCGCATGCCAGGAATATGGCGGCCACACCATTGGCCACATGGCCGTTGGATCCCAGTACCCCGGCAAGCTGGCTGCCGGTCACCTGCTGCTTGTAGGCCAGGTCAATTTCTTGTGCGGTGGTTCTTAAAAACCTGGAAATAACCCTTTCCTTAAAAAGGGTTTCCACCGTAACGGATTTTCCCCTGCCCAGAATGGTATTAATAGCCGAAGGCTTCTTATCCACCGCCATATTGCTTTCTATGGCATACCTCTTAATGGGAAATTGCTTTTTTATATAGCAGCAAATCTCGTGGGTAGCTTTGGTGATCATATTCATGCCCATGGCATCACCGGTAAAATAATCCAAACGGATATATACGATTTTTCCCTGGATAAAAGCCCGGTAGCCTTCCAACTTTCCATGGCTGGTGGTTGATTCGGCTATTCCCTTTAATGTTTCAAAGTTTTGTTCAAACCAGCCGGCAAACGCTTTGGCTTTAAAAACATTTTCAAGCACAAAATATGGAGCCCGTTGAATAATATCCCTGGTTACAATCACATTGGCCCCACCCGAAAGTGTTATTGCCCTTGCTCCCCTGTTATAAGATGCCACCAGGGCTCCTTCCGTTGTGGAAAGTGGAACCCAGAAATCTCCCTTTGCATGCTCCCCGTTTATTTTAAGGGGTCCGACAATGCCTACCGGTACCTGCGAAAACCCAATGATGTTTTCTATGTTGCCTTTAGTAAGATTCGGGTCTATACCGGAATTGCTAAGGTAATCCAAAGAATATCCACTAAGCTTCGATAACTGCTCTATACGACTTTTTAACGCCTCTTTCGAATAATCATTACTTCTGTTTTTGGATAATTTCATAAACCTTTCAATAATAAAATGTTTTCTTCCCTTTTACCACTTTTTTTTTCCAAGAGAGAGAAAAAATCAATGCGTGGCCTGGCTCCGCATTAATGAAAAGCCGGCTTCCTCAATATATCTTTCTTCCCGCTGTTGGGTTTATCCAATTTTTTGCTAAGATATATAAAAATCTACGTCCAAATCTTATAAAATATTCGTTGATCCGATAAACCTTAAAGGCCATAGTTACGTATAAAAATAATAAAGAATTCCTTTTTTTTTTCTAAATTGCACTCATATATAATGTTCCGATTAAAGATGCAGCTTACAAGTTTCTGAAAATTAGTGCTTAATCCAGCTAGTCCTTTAAGGCGATATAACTAAAAATGACTAATAAAAAGGCCGATACCCGGAATAGGTTCCCTTCTGAAAACCCCTTTGCCGATCAGCAGGTTTTGGAAAGCATGGGGTTGGCCGTAATTACGGCAGATCTGGATGGCAATATTCAGTATGCAAATAAAGCGGCTGAACTACTATATGGATGGTCTGCAGAAGAAATAAAAGAACAAAACTTTGATAAGTTTGTAATGCCTGATGCTAAGGGAAGTCAGGAACGAAAAATTAAGAATTATTTTTCAAGGGGGAAGTCCTGGACCGGGGAGTTTATTGTAAAAAGAAAGGACGGCGGTACTTTCCCGGCCATTGTTACCGACAGCCCTGTTTTTGATGCTTCCGGAAAATTATCAGGCATTTCCCGCATTACTGCGGATGCCAGCAAGCCACATCCTGCACAGAAAAGTTTTGAAGTCAGGGAAGCCAAATTAAGCAGTATTTTTCGCGCAGCCCCTGTTGGTATCGGTATTGTTATCGACCGCATCATTCATGATGTAAATGAGTTTTTCTGTGAACTTACAGGCTATGGACGTGAAGACCTTATTGGGAAAAATGCTCGGATGGTATATCTCAGCCATGACGAGTACGAGCGTGCAGTAGCTCCCGGAGATTATGACCCCAGACAAAGCCAAACCGAAACCTTTGAAACCCGTTTCCGCCGAAAAGACGGAAAGGTGCTGAATGTTCTGATAAGTCTTACCCCGCTCTTCATTGATGATTCTAAGCAGGGAGTTACTTTTACGGTTACCGACATAACCCGTCGCAAAAAGGTTGAAAAAGACCTGGAATACTCTCATCAGACTTACCTGGGCATTATCAATTCGGTAAATGAATCCATTTACATACAGGATAAAAGCGGACGCTTTCTGGACGTGAACACCACTGTGGAGGAATTTTACGGTTATCCCCGGGATTATTTTATCGGTAAAACTCCGGAAGTCCTTGCTGCCCCCGACAAGAATGACATGGATGGGATTCAGGAACATATGGAAAAGGCATGGAACGGGCAGGACCAGATTTTTGAATTCTGGGGAAGGAGGAAAAATGGGGAGGTGTTTCCCAAAGAAGTGAGTCTGTCCACAGGATGGTACTTTGGTGAGAAAGCCCTTATCGCCGTGGCCAGGGACATTACCGACCGTAAGAAAGCAGAAAAGGCCCTCCAGGAGAGTTCCTACCGCCTGACCACGGTAATGAACAGCATCGATGCCATTGTATATGTGCTCGATATGGATAACCATGAGATTCTGTTTTTGAATGATTATGGGAAAAAAGTTTTTGGCGACGTAACCGGTAAAAAATGCTGGGAAACTTTCCAGGTTGGGATGCAGGACCCTTGTAAATTCTGCAATAATGAAGATCTTCTGAATGACGATGGTACCCCAAAGAAACCCTTTGTGTGGGAGTTTCAAAACACGGCAAATAAGCGTTGGTACCATTGCCGGGATCAGGCCATCCCCTGGAGCGATGGCCGCATGGTGCGCCTGGAAATTGCCATTGACATTACCGACCGGAAAATGGCCCAGGAGGCCATGAGTTTTGAACTTGGGTTTAAGGATATGGTGGCCGAGATTTCCTCCCGTTTTGTAAACATGAAAGGGGAGAAGATGGACGACCTGGTAAATGACGCATTAAGGCTTAGCGGGGAGTTTTTTAAGGTGGACCGCTGCTTTATTTTCCAGTTCAGGTCCGATGAGGAATACATGGACAACACCCATGAATGGTGCGGAGAAGGCATTGAGCCCCAGAAAGACAACCTGAAAGGTCTTCCGGTTAACCTGGTGCCGTGGTGGGCCAAAAAGATCAGGAATCATGAACACATTCATATACCGGATGTTGCACAATTGAGCGGTGAAGCACAGGCTGAGAAAGAGATCCTGGAAGCCCAGGATATTAAATCCGTTCTGGTAATTCCCATGGTGGTGGATGGTAAAGCCATCGGCTTTTATGGTTATGATTCTGTTGAGACCTATAAGGATTGGCCGGAAGAACAAATTTCGCTTTTAAAGGTCCTCACAGAGATCATTTCCAGTGGGTTTGGGAAATACCTGGCCAATGAATCTCTCCAGGAAAGTGAGATGCAATTGCGAAGGGCACAGGAGATCGGTCATATCGGCAGCTGGGCCCTTGATCTGGATAATTCAATGATTCGCGCATCCAATGAAGCTTACCGCATTTATGGTTTAAAAGAAGGCGGTCAGTATCCGGTTAAAAAAATTCAGGATCTGGCCTTAGCCGAGTATCGGCCTATGCTGAATAAAGCCCTGGAGGACCTGATCAGTAAAGGTAAAAATTATGAAGTGGAATATAGTATTCAGCTACCTTTCGATGGGAGCATCCGCGATATCTATTCCGTAGCCGAATACGATAAAAGACGGAATGCCGTCTTTGGTATGATACAGGACATCACCCAGCGCAAAAAAGCCGACAAAGCCCTTCGTGAAAGCGAAGAACAATTCCGGACGCTTGTGGAAAGTGCTTTTGACGGGATTTACCTGATGGAGGACAGGAAGTTTAAATATGTCAACAAACGATTTTGCGATATTGTTGGTTACGGGCAAAATGAAATCGTAAATGACCGGTTTAATTTTCACTTGCTGCTTACCTCTAATAGCAGAAGGCTGGTGGAAGACCGATACCAGGCCCGCCTGAAAGGAGAAGAACTCCCCACTTCCTATGAAATGGAACTGCTTACCAAGGAAGGTAAGGTAAAAGATGTGGAGTTAAGCACTGTTACCCTGGACAAGAAAAATCAGACCAAAATCCTTGGGGTCATGCGCGACATAACCTACCGCAAGCAACATCAAAAACTGGAACAGGAAGTTGCCATTGCCCATCAATCTGCTAAGTTTAAGCAAAACTTCCTGGCCAATATGAGTCATGAGATCCGCACCCCTATCACCGGAATTGTGGGCATGGTGGATATGTTGTCTCAAACCCCCTTGACCAGGTCTCAAAAGGATTACCTCAACACCATCATTATTTCCACAGAAAACCTTAGGGAGATCATAAACCAGATCCTCGATTATTCAAAAATTGAAGCCGGACAGGTGCATCTTAATCCTCGCGAATTCCAAAGCCAGATGATTTTTGAAAATGCGGAGAAATTATTCTACTCCATTTGCAACAAGGACATCAATTTTCACAAAGAGATACATCCTGATTTCCCTTCCGTATTAAAAGCCGACCAGCAACGCATATCCCAGATAATTAATAACTTCATTTCCAACGCAGTTAAGTTTACTGATAAGGGGTGGATAACCCTCACCGCTTTTCCCGAAGAACAAATAGAAAAGAAAAAAGTAAAGCTCAGGATAGAGATTTCCGATACGGGAATTGGCATTAATCCTGAAAAACAGAAACTTTTGTTTAAACCATTTTCCCAGGTAGAGCAGGGAGATGCCCGCAATTACGAAGGAACGGGCCTTGGCCTGACCATTTGCAAAGAGCTGGCCCACCTTTTGGGCGGAGAAGTTGGTTTTGAAAGTGAGTTTGGCAAAGGCAGTTGCTTCTGGTTCTCTTTCCTTGCTGAAATTGTTGAGACCAAAGAGAAAAAGGTTTCCCATAAAAAGCAAAAGGAAAAAGTCAGGATGCCCTCTCTGCGCATTTTGTTTGTGGAAGATAAAGTGGTCAACCAGAAGGTGATCTCTCTGATGCTGCAATCCATGGGTCATAAAGTAACCCTGGCGTCAAACGGAAGAGAAGCCCTGGAAATCTTTTCTCCGGGAATATACGAACTGATCGTGATGGATATCCAGATGCCTGTAATGGATGGAATAACGGCCACGCGCAAACTCAGGGAACGCCACCAGAATATTCCACCGGTAATTGGATTGAGTGCCAATGCCTTTGAAGGCGATCGCGAAAAATACATGGCCATGGGGCTGGATGAATATCTCACCAAACCAGTAAAAAGTGAGGATTTCATTGCAATGGTAAATAACCTTTTTAAAGATTAATTTTTTTCTTGCTATTGAGAATTTTACGATACGCAGTATATCCATGAAATTGGGGCCTTTGAGAAAAGTAAAAATTATCGGCTGTTTTTTGAAAGGGAATTTATCTCCTTTCGAAGCGCTTCCAGATCTTCCTTAAAGGCAATTTTCTGCGACCACCCAACCCATAAAATCACAAGGGGAACGATGGTAACCATCAAAATGCCAGCACCAATAAGTGTTATGGGCTCAATAACGATCAGGTCAAAGCTTCCGAATTTCCTGAGGTGGTGGTAAATCACTCCTGCGACCAGCCCCATCGGTATTACAAATTGCCCCCATATCCTTTCAAAAAGCAAAATATCCAATACCCTTTGGTAGTAATTTTCAAGCATGGTTTTGGTATCTTTTACAAAAAGGTGATTGCGTTTAATTTTACGGTAATACTTTCCGGTAAGAGCTAAATTCCACAAAAAGATCAGGAAATAAACTCCAACCATAATTAGAATCTGGAAATTTTTCAGGTTATAAGCTGCAACGAACAACAGGCCTGCCATGAAAAACAACGTCCAGTAAATGCCCAGTTTAAGTTTTTGACTCAGACGGTTAAGCAGCAACCCGGATTGTATTTTTTCGGGGTCAAGGGATTCAGAGCCGGGCATATTCTCCCGGCTTAATTTTTCATCCAGAGATTTCCAGCTATCGAACAGGTTTTCCATTTTTATTCCTCCTTTAATTTTTTTGTGAGTACCTTTTTTATCCTGTGAATTTTTACGGCGGCATTTTCTTTGGATATGCCTGCAAACTTTGCTATTTCATTGTTTTGGTAACCTTCCAGGTGCAGGCTGATGATCAGCCGGTCAACTTTTTCAAGGCTTTTGATGGCAGCCATCAGGGCCTTTTGTTCCTG
>SL_3KL_010_SEDDRAFT_10003911_pt1 | contig 13506 bp, 15 predicted proteins | sample SodLakKL_010_SED_2_FD_10381 | JGI IMG/M metagenome (IMG submission 10381)
TCGGACTGGCCCTGGTTAAAGAACTGGTTCGCGCTGCTGGTGGTTTAATACTGGTAAATAGCAAGCCTGGTGAGGGAACAACTTTTTATCTTTACTTTCCCGACAGTGGTGCTGGTTAAATTCACAGGATGACTGTTTATTATTATTTTGTAATTGCCCCGCCTGCTTAAAATACTGAAGTGATCAGCGAGTGCAGTTTTCTTAAGCCCTTTCATTAACTGTTATTCAGTAAATCCTTTAGTTCTGCCGGGATGGGAGTGCTCTTTTCAGTATCCATATCGATAAAAACTACGGTTACCTTAGCCTTACTAACCTCTTGCCCGGAATCTTTCTTAAGGATATCCTGGCGCATGGTAAAGCTGGTATTGCCCACTTTAACTGGTTCAGTTTCAATCACGAGAATATCTCCCATGTAACAGGCATTTAAATAGTCAATATTGACATTCGCGATAACCGTGCCAATGTTTTGTTCCAACATTTTATCAAATGTCATTCCCGCCTGCATATACCATTCTTCTCTGCCCCACTGCATATAATCCAGGTACTTAGTATTATTCACATGGCCAAGAAAATCAATTTCTGTTGAACGGACAGGAATCTCCAGGGTTGTTTTCATAAATAGACTCCTTTGCTTTTTCAACTTAATTCAGTGAGACAGGGGGACGGGGGTTTGTCTCATGAGACAAACCCCCGTCCCCCTGTCTCACTCTGTCTCATTTAAACCGGTTTATAGCTCGCTGGTCATGATGAATAAAGGTTTCATCTCAAAGTTTTCATATAGAGGCCTGTAACGCTCTACGTCATAATAGTGGTCAACATCGACTACCTTTTTGGTTGATGTAACTACATCAATAGGCACGTTATCATAACAGCCGCCCTTTAGTACCACCAGGCGCCCGTGGATGCCTTTAAGCAGCAAATCTAAGGCCAGGTTTCCAAATGCCATCGGCACGATTGAATCAATGGCATCGGGTTCGCCACCCCGGACCATGTAACCAAGCCTCTGTTCTACTATATTGATTTTACGTCCGTTGTTAAAGCGGGGAACTGTATCCTTCACGGCTGCTGCTACCAGTTCACCGATTCCGCCCAGCTTGGCATGCCCGTAAGCATCTGTTTCCATGCAGGCATAGATTCTCTCGCCACCTTTATACATAGCTCCTTCTGAGACCAGGGTTACGGAATAATTGCTCGGGTTTTTCCTGCGGTCGTAAACCATCAGTTCGGTCAGATGGTCAATGTCAAATTTGTATTCCGGGATCACGCAGCGGTTAGCCGCACCGGCCATAGTTGGCAGCATGGCAGTAAAGCCGGCGTAGCGGCCAAAAACCTCGATTATCAGCAGGCGCTCATGTGAACCGGCAATGGTGCGAAGATTATTGGTTAAAGAAATTGTCCGGGTTACGCAGGTGCTGAAACCGATACAGTAATCAGTTCCGGGCACATCATTGTCCATTGTTTTTGGCAGGGCTATAACTTTTACACCTTCCCTGTAGAGACGTACCCCGTAACTTAAGGTGTCGTCCCCGCCAATTGGGATAAGGTAGTCGATATGCAAAAAATCAATATTTTTTAGGATTTCGGGAGTAAGGTCGTTTATTTCATCCGTATACTTATCCTGGTACATTTCCGGCACTTCATTCTTTTTTATTTTCGAAGGATTTGTCCGTGAAGTATGTAAAAAGGTTCCGCCTGTCCGGGCAGCGCGATTTACTACATCTTCCGACAGGTATTGATAGTTATTGCTGTTGTCTGCGTCTTTGTCACGCACAACATCAACCAGGCCGTTCCAGCCGCGACGGATGCCAATAACTTTGTACCCTTCACGCAGGGCTCGGATTGTAACAGCACGAATAGCCGGGTTTAACCCGGGAACGTCTCCACCACCGGTTAAAATACCGATTACGCCAGGACTTTTCTTGTTCATTTTTTCATCTCCACCAGTATGATTTGTTTAAGTTATAATATACCACATTTAGCCTCTGTTACATAACCAGCTTTACGATTCTATTAATTATAAAGGCAGGGGACAGCCCTAAATTTTTAGCATGATTAATTGAAAAGGTAGGTTAGCTGTTACTTGCTATGTACTCATCAACATCAAACTTTCTTTTAGTACCCTTGTAGTTCATATAGCGAACCTTTCCATAGATGGGCCGTTCTTTCCAGGCCCGGTCGTGAACGCCGCCGATGCTCCAGGCAATCCCGGCATAGCCGTTTGGGTCCCGTCCGTCCAGGGAGTATTTGTCGTTAAGATAAATCGCTATTTTCATAGCGTCTTCCGGTAAATCGGTCCATTCCAGGATTTTTTTGGCCCAGTACATACGCAAGTAGCCGTGCATTTTGCCCTGACTAACCATCTCACGCTGGGCTGCATTCCAGAGTGGGTCGTGAGTTTTTGCTTTCTCAAATTCCTCCGGGCTGTAGACATATTCCCTGGGGTCGTCGCTATGTTCATCCAGGTTTTCCCTTGCCCAGCGGGGGAAGGCCTTCACAGTATCATAATGGTCATTGTAGAAACAAAAATTATCGGAGAGCTCCCGCCTGACGATTAATTCTTCCAGGTAACTTTCCGGCTGAACACCCGGCTTTTCAGTTCCTTTTACCATTAGCGCCAGGCGCTGGGCGCTTAAGTGCCCGAAGTGAAGGTAGGGTGAAAGGTTGGACTGACCGTCAAGGTTTGGGTCGTTGCGATCACTGTCATAGCGGGCTAATTTGTTTTCAATAAAATGGCGCATGGCCTCCCAGGCTGCTTTCTCACCGGGTTTAAATTGCTTTACTTCTTTTACGCTTCTGTCAATTTTAAGGGTCTCAGATGCTTTTTGCCAGTCGGTAGGTGCAGCTGGTTTAGTTGGCGGAAATGGATGGTTTTCAATCTTGGGAATATCTGTAAGGTATTCAGGCAGGAGTTTCTTAATTTTTGGCCTGATTGTATAGGCTGCATATTCCTGTTTGGTCGACGTTACCCGGCAGGGTATAATATTGTGTGCATCTACTTCGTAAAAAGCTATGGTTAGTTTCTTTGCGAGCGCTTCCTTCCAGTGCCGGTTAATTTTTAATGGAGAAAAGTCGCTGACCAGGGCGGCAGCCTGCTGTTCCCGGCAAAAACGGTTGATTTCAACTTCCGGTTTGCCTGTGAGCAGGCAGAAGCTGATATCAAGCGATTGTAACAAGCTTTCAATTTCGGCCAGCCCCTTCAGCATGAACCCGTACTGCCGTTCTGTTGCCTCCAAAAAGCTTGGAACAAGGCAGAATACAACTATAAGCGGCACCTTTTTTTTAAGGGCTATTTCCCGGGCAATAATAAGAGCCCAGTTATCGTTAACTCTTTGGTCACGACTCATCCAATAGACGACCGGTCCGTTTCCCGGTGGTTTGCTGTTAAGAGTGCGAATTCTTTTTTCATTAACTGGCTGTGTCATATAATCCTGCCCCTGCTTATTTATACTTGCCGAGCTCTTCGATTATTTCTTCTATATCAGGCAGCTCACTGATTGGGTAGATTTTCATGAATACTACTTTACCTTTTTCATCGATAATAATATTGGCCCGCTCGGAAATGCCCTTTTCCTCTATAAAAATACCGAAATCTGAAGCAACCTGTCCGTGTGGCCAGAAGTCACAAAGGAAGCTGGTTTTTTCAATGCCAAGCTCCGAGGCCCAGGCTTTTTTACTGGGTACCGGGTCAACACTGATACCAAGGGGTACTGTGTTTAACTCGCTAAATTTTTTCAGGTTAGTTTCAAGGGATTTCATCTGCTCTGCACATACTCTTGTCCAGGCCAGGGGGTGAAAAGAAAGCAGAACTTTTTTACCTGGTAAGCCTTTTAATGTTACTTCCCGGTCTTGATGATCTTTTAACCGAAAATCTTTTGCAGTATCGCCAACTTTAATTTTCATCATGTATTTCCTCCTTTTCTTAGCATATTATATCATTAGATTATTCGAGAGTGTAAAAACGAGTTAATTTTGACCTAAAAAACTCCAGTATGCTTCAATTTATTATTCAAGCCTGCAGGATAGATAAAGGTTCAATATCTATTCACACTTCAAGTAAATCTGTTTACCCTGTGTAAATTGGTGGTATAATCTAAGTAGGCTTGAGATTATATTTACAAATAATGCTCAAGTCTACATACCTGGTCTGCAATCATGGAGCAGGATAAAATAGCGAAATACTTATGCTTTTTAACATCAATTTTAGGAGGTTAAAAATGGCAAAAGCAAAGATTGTTGTCGCACTGGGTGGTAATGCCCTGTTAAGGAAAGGCACCCCACCCACGGCTGAAGCGCAATTGGAGGTAATTAAAGAAACTGTTGAATATCTGGCGGAAATGAGCTACCAGGACTATGAGCTCGCTATTGTCCACGGTAATGGACCCCAGATCGGAAATATAGTGCTTGCCAGTGAAGCAGCTGAAGATGTTGTTCCTGTAATGCCTTTTGATGTTTGCGGTGCCATGAGCCAGGGGTATATCGGTTACCAGATCCAGCAGGCTCTTAGGATGGCATTATTAAAGCGTAAAAGAGATATACCGGTTACAACAATCATTACCCAGGTGGTGGTTGATAAAGATGATCCGGCCTTTGAGGATCCCACGAAACCGATCGGCTCCTTCTATTCTGAAGAAGAGGCAGCCAGGATTTCGAAGGAAAAAGGGTATGAATTAAAAGAGGATGCCGGTAGAGGTTGGCGTAGAGTGGTTGCTTCACCGCAGCCAAAGCGGATAGTAGAGTTTCCGTGCTTAAAAGAGCTTTGGGATACAACAATTGTTGTCACCGCGGGTGGCGGTGGTATCCCGGTTATAGAACACCCCGATGGTTCGCTGGAAGGAGTAGCTGCTGTTATAGATAAGGATCTTGCTGCAGCCAGGCTGGCCACAGAAATTGAGGCTGATTACCTGCTTATTTTAACCGAAGTGGATCAAGTATACCTGAATTTCAACAAGCCAGATCAGAAAGCGCTGGGTAAGGTTACAGTTGAAGAAGCGGAGAAATATATAGAAGAAGGACATTTTGCCGCAGGCAGTATGCTGCCGAAAATGCAGGCAGCGGTGAATTATGCTAAGCAAAACCCCGGGAAGAAAGCGATAATCACCTCACTCTCTAAATCGCTCGAAGCAATTGATGGTAAAACAGGGACAACAGTAAGCTGAAAAGTTGTTCGTAAAAGAGGCAGGCTGTGGGGCACTTATGGTAACCACAGCCCGCCTTAGCGATTGCCATCCAGGAATTGCAGCAAAATGCTGTTGAACTCTTTCGGTTCGGTTTCCATTGGGCAGTGCCCTTCACCCGGAATGATAACCAGCTCAGAATCAGGAAGGAGGTTATCTAACTTATAACCTCTTTCTAGTTGTACCCAGCTATCTTCTTCACCCCAAATTAAAAGCACCGGAACCTGCAGGGTTTTAATTTCATTTAGCAGGTTCTTTTCGCTGGTTTTTAGCATCTCTACCAGGGCCGCATCGGTATCCTCGATCAATAGTGGGCGGTAGTAACCTTTAAATTCGTTTTCTTCAGGTGTCCTGCCGTAAGCAGAAGCAAGCACGTTTTGAATGTTTTCTTCGGTGAGGAAAACCCGGGTCGCCAGGTGCCTTACTAACCGCTGTAAAGGCGGGTAGTGAAAAACCCAGTTGAAGTTACCGCGACTGGCATCGGGAATCGCCCCTGCGGCCATGCTGATACTTTTAACCTGTTCCGGCTTCTGCATGGCCATAGCTGCCACTACACCGCCCCCCATCGAATGTCCGACCAGGTGCCAGTCAGAACCGGGTTCCAGCGAATCCAGCAGGTCCCAGAGCAGTTCAGCTCTTTTTTCTGCAGTTTTAGTAAAGCTTAAGCTGCGCTCGCTTAAGCCAAAACCGGGCAGGTCAATTGCAACAACCCGGTAACCTGCTGCCGCCAAAGCCGGGGCTGTATAGCGCCATGAAAAAGTAGAGCCGGCAAAACCGTGAACCAGTAAAAACTTTTCTGTATTGTCTTCTCCCCACTGGCGATAATGAAGTTTAATATCCTCGATTTTTGTTAACTTGCTATTTTCATAAAGAGGTTCAAAAGGAGGGCCGGGTAGCGCCCGTAAAGGCAGCAGGTAGGGAAGAATGCTCAGGATAATAAAGAGCCCAGGTAGAATAACACCGGCCTTTTTTAGAACACTTAAAATGGTAGTTTTTTTGATCCTTGAATATATAATTATTTTCACAGCCTCGACAATAAATTTTACGTTAAACTTTTACTTTGATATTATCACTATCATCAAACCAGAGAACCTTCATTCCTTTTGGTTTTAAAGTAAAATGCAGTTTGTCTCCGAAGAGGATTTCTCCTTCCAGATGCAGAGGTCTGGGCTCACTTAAGCTGAGTTTTACTTCACTTGTTCGGTACATACCGGCCTGCTCAAGATTTTTCAGGGTTCCGCTGAATACCTTGGGGAAATGATAAATCAGGCTTAAACGGTTCATTACATCCATAACACAGACATCAAAAAGCCCGTCGTCCTGTATGGCGTCGGGCACGATCCTCATCCCTCCGCCATAGGCTGTGCCAATGCCTACGGCTACGAGAAGCGGGGTGTTTTGCACCGGTCCGTTGCCCAGGTCTATTATCATCTCCACCGGTTCGTAGGAATAAAGCATGTTTAAGAAGGAATAAATATATGCGGAAACCCCTTTGAAGGGTCTCACACCCTGGTTTGCTCTCAAGGCAACTGCTGCGTCAAAACCAACACCTACCGAGTTGATAAAATAACGATCCAGCACCTTGCCCAGGTCGATAGACTTTGTATTAGCTCTGAGGAGGGCAGTGCAGGCTTCATCAAGGTTACGGGGCATATTGACTGCCGTGGCAAAGTCGTTACCTTTGCCTCCGTGAATTGCTGCCAGGGCTGTTTCGGTATGGACAATTCCATTTAGAACCTCGTTTACAGTGCCGTCTCCTCCGACGGCAACAATGATATTAAAGCCTTCTGAAGCCGCCCTGGCGGCCGCTTCAATGGCATCTTTCGGTCCTTTGGTCACATATATGTCGAATTCTGCACCAGCTTCTTTGAACTTCTTTTCAATTTTGGGCATTAAGGACCTGGCCTTGCCGCCCCCGGCAACCGGATTAACAATGAATTTATAACTGTTCAAGTGCATCTTCCCTTTATTGTTTGTTGAAGCTATTATGCAACTTTTCTGTCTAAAAGGCAACTTCATTACAGGCAACTATAATCTTTTATTTTATGCTATGATTATAAAAATATAAATGTCTTGAACACGGGTTNTTATAACGGAGGTGGAATATGCTAAAGGAGTACTTCAGGCTTGGCCGCCCGGTTAATGCCCTGGCCGGCTGCATAGCAGTCTTCTTAAGCGGCTATGTGGCAGGAACAGCATCTTGGTGGCCTGTGATCATTGCAGCGGTAACTGTGCTTTTGATTACAGTTTCCACTAATGCCTGGAATGACTATGTCGATATTGAAATAGACAGGGTGAATAAGCCGGAGCGGCCTTTGCCGGCGGGGTTGATCAGTCCGAGAGGGGCGCTTTTCTTTTCTGCTGCGGGTACCGCTTTGTCGCTCCTGCTTGCCGCATTTATTAATCAGCCCGCGTTTTTAATCGCCCTTGGGTCAAACATCCTGCTTTACCTCTACTCCTGGAGGCTCAAATGTACTATCCTCTGGGGCAATGCAGCAGTGGCTGCAATTGTGGGGCTTTGTTTTATTTTTGGAGGTGTTGCTGCCGGTAATATTGAGCCGGTTTTGATGCTTGCGGTAACTGTGTTCTTTGCTATCATGGCCCGCGAGATCTTAAAGACAATGGCTGATTACAAGGGGGACCTGCAGCATAATTGCCGAACTGTAGCCACAGCCTGGGGAAAGAGAAATGCCCGATTATTTCTAATCGGTTTTTTGATAATCGCCTGCCTGGCTATGCTGGCCACTTACTTTATCGAACAGTACAGCTTGGCATACCTTCTGCTGGTGATCTTTATTCTCTTTCCACTTTTTGCTTTTGTCATTTTCAAGGCCAGGAGTGATGCATCCAGCAAAGTTCTTGAAAAGAGCAGTAAAATTTTCAAGTACGGATTTTTCATCTGGTTTTTAGCCGTGGCTCTAGGTGCAGGCCTTGCCCTGTAAGAGAAATGTTCCTATGATTTGGTTATGTGAAGTTGTTTCTATTCTTAGTGAACAAGGCTAAGTGAATAGATAACTATGGTTGATGCGATGGGTACGGTAAGATCGTCTATGGTCGAAGGAGAAAACAGTTCGATTAAAGTGCTTGCCAGGGCGGTTACCAGGGAATATACAATGATTAACTCAATGGTTAAGACTCTTTGGCTGATTGGGTTGAACAGTCCAAAAAAATAGAAGGCCGAGAAGCATAGAAGGAAGGCGGAACCTAAAAAGGTTAATGAACCCTCAAGCGTTCTCTGGGAGCCGGTATAGGCTAAAGAGATCCGGACTCTTCCATATTTTTTACCGATTATCGAGGCGAAAGTGTCGCTGATAATCATAATCAAAATTCCGCAGATCGGAAAATAGAGCTGGGTAGGGGCAAAGATTACGAAGATAGTGATTAGAATTGTGATCGAGATACTGTAGCAAAAGGGACCCTGCAGGCGTCCGATGCTTTCTTCGGCCTCTTCCCCGATTGAATCATAAAGTTCCTTTAGTTGTTTAACCGAACTGTCCCTGGAGCTGAAATAGACGGCAACAGTAAGAGATGCAGCAATAAATATTGCATGAAGGGGTAGTGTAAAGAAGGGTACGATTAAGACTACCAGCCCTGCAAACAGATGGACTATCTTGCGGGCGAGAAATTTCGAAATCAAACCTTTTTTTTTGAGATAAACGGGAGTCAGGATAGTAAACAGAATGTATGCGTAGGCGATGCCCATGATCACTAAATCAGTGGAGAAATCAGCCGTGGTGTAGTTAGTTATTATCTCTATCAGCTTATTCATATCAGTTTATTTCTCTTCCACTTGCATTAATCCTCTAATTTTGCACAGCAAGACTTGCCCGCCTGACAAATAAAGTATATGTAAGAAGTAATCCGGTGTCAAGTTAACAGGGTTTTTATCTCTGTGACTATAATAGTCAGCTTGACAGCTAAGATTAACCTTAAAGAATCCACTTTCGGTTGACATTGTAAATACTGTAGGCAAAGAGAAAGATACTGAATGCAAGCAGGGCTAAAAAACTTAAAGGTACTGCAATGACCCCATTTTGACTGACTGCTGTTTTTAGGATATCTGCACCGTAAGTAAGTGGCAGGGCATACGAAACAGGTCTGATAAAGGCCGGCAGATCGGATAAAGGAATGAATAGCCCGCACAAGAAAAGCATGGGGAAGCGGAAGAAGTTAGAAAAGGTTTGCGCTTCGAAAACCTGGCTGACCGAAACAGCGATGAAAAGACCCAGGAAAGTTGAAGTAATGGCAATTAAAATTACGCTTGCCAGGACCATCAGCCAGTTGATTCCAACCAGGTTGGTTAGGAAAGCGGCAAAAACAACAGGGACGAATGCATTAATGATCCCGAACATGATCGCTCCAGAGGTTTTAGCCAGCATTAAAAGGTTAAGGCTGATTGGGGCCAGCAGCAGACGTTCAAAGGAGCGGCTTTTCCTTTCAAAGGTGATTGTTACAGCCAGCATGGAAGTGGTGCCGAAAAGTATAGATAAGGCCATCACTCCGGGCAGCAGGTCACGCACTTCGACAGCCACCGGGGAGCGCAGGAAAAACATCAGGGTCCAGGCCACTGGAAAGATTAAACCCCAGCTGATATTCGGTGGTTTCAAGTAGTAACTGCGCATATCTTTCATTAAAATACTGGAAAAAGCAATCCAGGTTTTCATTTTTTAGCGACCCCTTTACGACCATGCCCGTTCATGGCTGGTTGTCCACTTTGCATTTTTTGCAGTTCAATACCGGTCACATTAACGAAAACTTCTTCTAAGGAAGGGCGAACAATTTTTGCTTCGAAAACCGGAAGGCCTCTATCCTCAAAGAATTGCACAAGCGGTAAAAGTGTAAAGGAGGAAGGGGAGTGAATACTGACGCTGCTATCCCCTCCGGACTTTATTTCATAATCGGGAAAGGTATTTTTAAATTTTGTTTCAACTGCTGAAAAATCACCACCCAGGGTGAAATTAATAATATTCTCCTTTTGCATTCCCTGCATCAGTTCTGCAACCGTCCCCTCGCGGACTATTTTCCCCTGGACTATAAAGGCAATACGCTCACAGAGTCTTTCCGCTTCTTCAATGTAGTGGGTAGTCAGAAAGATTGTCGTGCCCTTTTTATGTAGGTCTGTAATCAGGCTGCGAATCTGTCGGGCAAAAGCAACGTCAATGCCGGTAGTCGGTTCATCAAGGAAAAGGATTTCCGGTTCGTGAATGAGCCCGGCGGCAATGGTCAGCTTTCTTTTCATGCCCTTGGAGAAAGCCTTGAATGGTTTACTTGCTGCTTCCTGCAGGCCAAATTGCTCGAGCAGTTGTTCAGCTCTTTCTTCGCGCTGCTCTTTTCTCATACCGTACAGAGCTCCACAGAAACAGAGGTTTTCACGGCCGTCAAGTTCTTCGTAGAGATTGCTTTCATCGGGCACAATGCCCATTAAAACCTGGGCTCTCCTGGTATTGCGGGTGTAGTCTTCACCCAGTAATTTAACTGAACCGGCAGTGATGTGGGCCAGACCGGTCAGCATGTTAATGGTGGTAGTTTTACCGGCGCCATTTGGCCCTAAAAAGCCAAATATTTCACCCTGGTTAATATGGAAATTAACGCCGTCAACGGCTGTAAAGCCGTTATATTTCTTTTTTAAGTTTTCTGCCTCAATGATCTTCAAAAGTTTATCACCTGGCCCTATTCTTTCTTACATCACCAGAATTATACTCTGTTATTCCTTTTTCTCACATTCACAAGGGTGGTCTTTCTCATCGCCGTGGCATTCCTTGATCTTCTCCGGTGTGCAGGCTTCCGGTTTAATCTTCAACTTTTCTGGTTGTTCACAGCAGTTTTTACACATCTGTAGGGTCCTCCTTTCTTCTGGGGTTTCTTTATCCTTGTTTTTTAGACAAATATAGACATTTTGCTCCCGGTCAGGCGGCCCGGCTTCAGCCATATCCCGCAGCTGACTGGAAGCCTTAACCAGGGTTTCTTTTTCAACCCTGTAATGAGTAAAGTAGCCAATTTTTTCGCCTTTAACCAGGCCTGCTTCTCTTAAGAGTTTCAGGTGCTGGGAAACTGCCGGTTTGGATATCTTCAAAATGCGAGCAAGTGCCCCAACGCAGAGGTTGCTATCATTAAGCAGCTTTAAAAGCTGATAACGGTTCTCGTCACCCAGGGTTTTGAAAACTCTTAGCATCTCGAAGCCTGGTTGTTCATTGTTATTATCCATAGTCATATTTGATATTCCTTAATTAGTTAATTAAATGCTTAAATGGATTATACATGCTATCAGGTAATAGATCAAGTCTCATTTTTATGTTTTAGGAGTACTGTCAGGGAGCATTGAGAGTGAAGCTTCCGCTTGAATAAGTAGAAGCAAGGACATCCTATTTCCTAAACCTAGCCAAAAACTTGGTTTGGTAGGCCAGGGTATTTGTGGGGCAAATATCGATGCAGTGACCGCATCCCACACACCTTAAGTTATCAACATCCAAAGCCTTTTCTGCTCGGCTTTTAATATCAATAGTCAGGGGGCAGGCCTGGTTACATTTGTTGCACTTTATGCATTCACTTTTATTGGTAACAATTTTCTGTCCGCCAAGTCTTCCCATAAAGCTTAAAACAGTACCAAGAGGGCAGTAGTAGCAGTAGCCCCGGCCGGTTAATACTATCCACAAGAACATCATCGCCAGCAGTTCTGCGCCGAGGTACTTAAAGACCTCAGACTGGGCTATCATTCCAGGATCAAACGCAAGGGGTAGGTCGCTTAAATAAAGAACCCAGAAAGAGGTGAAAAAGAGGGCTAACATAAGGAGCAGCCACTTCAGGCAGTTGAATATTTTCAAAACAGTTGGCTTTACCTGCCTGTGTTTGCTGATAAGCGGAAAAGCGGGGGCAAACACTTCGGCGGCAAAACCATTAAAAAGACAAAGGGTTGAACACTGCCACCTTCTTCCAAGCAGAAGGGTCCCGCTAAAAACAATAATGTTAACTAATGCGAAAAAGATCAGGGCGGCAGCTATTCCGGCCGTGCCCCAGAGGGGAAAACGGGTCAGGTAAAATGAGCTTTCCTCATAAAAAAGCTGCAGTGGAAATGTAGTCCAGGGTAGGGGCATGGAAAACAAGTATAGCTCAGAGATATTTAATATAAGCGGGCCGATAATATGCACAATCAGGGCTATGGTTATAAAGCCCTGCAGGTTTCTTTTCCTCATGGTAGTTCTTGCGGANCCGGCGATAACCCTGAGAGTAAGAAAGCTTCCGCAGATAATAAATATTGTCTTAATCCAGTTTTCATAGAAATGCCAGAACCAGGAGATAAATTCTGCTATAGCAGGGGCAGCCTGGTCGGCATAGCCGTAATTTAGGCCGGCAATGACCAGGGCCAGGAGGATGTAAGTTGCCAGCATAACTTTGAGGATTGCTATTTCCAGTGCCTTTTCGTTTCTCATTTAGCTCACTTTGTTATAACAGCCTGTCTGCTATTCATATTCAAAATAATCTTTCAGCGCATCTAATACATTTTTCTGATATTCCCGGTTTTCAAGATGAGCTATCCGCTTTCCCAGACGGTTGTGAGATAGGGTTCTTATTTGCTGAATCATTACCACCGAGTTTTTTTGTAAGCCCGATGCTTCTGGAGGTATAAATACTTCGGTTGGATAGATAGTTGCGCCTTCTTTAACTGAGGAAAAAGGTAAAATAGTTGAAACTGGAATTGAATGGTTGACAGCATTACTTGATACTACTAAAACCGGCCTGGAACCTTTTTGTTCGGAGCCTTTAACAGGATTAAGATTACAGTAATAAATATCCCATTTATTCACCACGATGACATTTCCTCATCGTCTACCAATGCAAAGTCAGCCTCAGTCTCAGCTAATCGGTTCATATAGTCCTTGTCTTCTGCAGCTTCTCGCATTTTCTGCTCATAAATCAGTTTTTTTTGAGCTTTGACAAAATCTTCTATAGCCAGTCGTATTCCTTTATTAACTGATGGTATCCGCTCCTCTCGGGCCATCTTTTTTAGTTCGTTTACCTGTTTTACCGGAAGCACCGCAGTATATCTTACAGTATCTTTATTATTAGTTTTTGGCATAGCTATCACCTCATCTTGATTGTATTTTATGATGGTATATTTTGCAAGCATTATTTGATGAATAGGATGGGCCCCATTTAATTATCTTATTTTTTAGGTCTGCTCAGCCGCTGGTTTGGTTTTCACCGGTAGCTGGCGTGTTACGGTTATTTATATTTTCGGGATTACAAATAATATCTGCAGATCATGGTCGAAATGTGTGCGAAGCAGGAGTTGCCGGAGGAAATGGAGTATTTAAGCCTGCAAGTGGTGAATAAT
>SL_3KL_010_SEDDRAFT_10003912_pt1 | contig 13504 bp, 13 predicted proteins | sample SodLakKL_010_SED_2_FD_10381 | JGI IMG/M metagenome (IMG submission 10381)
TCGGGGCGTACTCCCTCCAGCCGGCTCGACGTAGTGTCAGCTACGCCTTCGCCGTCTTCCGGTCCGTGCCCCCCGTCACAGCGGCATCTCGACGCCCTCGCAACGAACGGCGGTGAGATATCCGGGCTGGCCAGGGCTTCCCTTCGCCACCCGGTGTCGGATCAGTGTTCCTGAAGAATCCGCAGGACGCGGCGCAGAGGTTCGGCGGCCCCCCAGAGCAGCTGATCCCCGACCGTGAATGCGGACAGATACTCGCCCCCCATCGCCAGCTTGCGCAGGCGCCCGACGGGTATGCCGAGGGTGCCGGTGACCGCTGCCGGCGTAAGTGCGGCAAGGGTTTCATCCTTGTCGTTGGGGATCACGCTCACCCAGTCATTGGCCTCCGCAATAACTTGCTCGATCACGTCCAACGGCACGTCGCGCGTCAGCTTTATGGTCAGCGCCTGGGCATGCGAACGCATGGCTCCCACCCGAACACAGATCCCGTCGATGGGAATTGGATTGTCGCTGCGGCCGAGAATCTTGTTGCTCTCGACACCGGCTTTCCATTCCTCCTTGCTCTGGCCACTGTCCAGCTTGCTGTCGATCCAGGGCAACAGGCTGCCGGCGAGAGGGAAGCCGAAATGCTCACGCGGATAGCCTTCCGCGTTGATGGCTGCGGTTACGGCGCGATCGAGTTCAAGGATGGCCCGGGAGGGATCCAGCAGGTCACGGGACGCCTCATGGACATACCCCATCTGCGCCACCAGTTCGCGCATGTTCTGTGCGCCGGCCCCGGACGCAGCCTGGTAGGTCATGGGCGCGATCCACTCCACCAGCCCCTGGCGGAGCAGGCCACCGACACCCATCAGCATGAGGCTGACGGTGCAGTTGCCCCCTACATAGGTCCTGATGCCGTCGTTCAGGCCACGCTGGATCACGTCCAGGTTGACGGGATCGAGCACGATGATGCTGTCGTCCGCCATGCGCAGGGTTGACGCTGCGTCGATCCAGTAACCGTTCCATCCGTCCCCGCGCAGGCTCCGGTACACCGCCGACGTGTAGTCGCCACCCTGGCAGGTGACGATCACGTCCATCGCCTTCAGCTCTGAAATGTCCTTGGCATCCTTGAGTGCGGGCACCTCGCGGCCGATATCGGGCCCCGGCTGACCCGCCTGCGAAGTCGAGAAGAACACGGGTTCGATGTCGCGGAAATCGTTCTCCTCCTGCATGCGCTGCATGAGGACGGAGCCAACCATGCCACGCCATCCCACAATTCCTACGCGTTTCATTGTCTTACCTCGCTGATTCTGAGTCTGGGCAGCGCCGGATGTCAGTCACGCAAGGCGGCCAGGACCGCATCGCCCATTTCCACCGTGGTCACCCGGCGCGTCTCCGGGGTGTGGATATCAGGTGTGCGCAGCCCCTGATCCAGCACCGTGCCCACCGCATCCTCGACACGCCGGGCAAGATCGGGTTGGTCCAGAGAATAGCGCAGCATCATGGCCACCGAGAGGATCGTGGCTAGCGGATTGGCCACCCCCTTGCCGGCAATGTCCGGCGCCGATCCGTGTATCGGTTCGTACATCCCCTTCGACCGGGCATCCAGGGACGCGGACGGCAGCATGCCTATGGACCCGGTTAGCATGGACGCGCAGTCGGAGAGGATGTCCCCGAACATGTTGGTGGTCACCATTACGTCGAACTGCTTGGGCGCACGCACCAGTTGCATGGCGGCATTGTCCACGTACATGTGGGAGAGATCCACGGCCGGGTACTCCGGTGCCAGACCGTTCATGACTTCGCGCCAGAGTTCGGTTACCTCCAGCACATTGGCCTTGTCCACCGAGCACAGACGACCGTTACGGCGGGCGGCAATCTCGAAGGCCAGGCGGCCGATACGCTCGATTTCCGATTCCCGGTAGACCAGGGTGTTGTAACCCTCCCGCTCACCGTTTTCCAGCGTGCGGATGCCCCGGGGTTCACCGAAGTAGATTCCGCCGGTGAGCTCGCGGACGATCATGATATCCAGCCCTGAAACCACCTCGGGCTTCAATGCCGAGGCCGCTGCCAGCTGCGGGTAGAGTATCGCCGGGCGCAGGTTGCCGAACAATTCCAGTTCGGAGCGAATGGCCAGCAGGCCCCGCTCCGGTCGCAGCGGTCGGTCCAGGCCATCGTACGCGGGGCCGCCCACTGCTCCCAGCAACACCGAATCAGCAGCCTTGGCGAGCGCCAGGGTCTCGTCCGGTAACGGCTTGCCGGTCTGGTCATACGCGGCACCACCGATCAATCCCCGCTCGACTTCCACATCCAGTCCATGATCGTGACGCAGGCAGTCCAGCACCTTGATTGCCTCGGCAACAATCTCGGGTCCGATCCCGTCACCGGGCAGTACGAGAATCTTCTTGCTCATGAATCGTCCTTATCCAGGGCGTGACGCATTTCGATTCCGGACGCCCGAAATCCGGGCCGACAACCGCGCACCGGCCGGAGAGCACACGCTTGCGAGCCGTGCCATGAGGCCACCGCGAAAACGGCGCCCGGCACATCAGGCACGGAACAGCCAGGGCGCTTCCCGCCGTCGCCGTTCCTCGTAGGCGCGGATCGCGTCAGCATGCTGAAGGGTCAGGGCGATCTCGTCCAGCCCTTCCACCAGCATGTGCTTGCGGAAGCCGTCGATCTCGAAATCGATCAGCTCACCGCACGGCATGGCGACGGTTTGCGCCGGCAGGTCCACGGTCAGGCGGTAGCCGGGGGTTTCCTCAACCGCCCGGAACAGGCGGTCCACCGTACCCTCGGACAACACGATGGGCAGCAATCCGTTCTTGAAGCAGTTGTTGTAGAAAATGTCGGCGAAACTCGGCGCTATGATGGCGCGAAATCCGAAGTCTTCCAGCGCCCAGGGGGCGTGTTCCCGCGACGATCCGCAGCCGAAATTGCGCCGCGTCAGCAGTATGCTGGCTTCCCGGTAACGCTCCTGATTGAGCACGAAATCCGGATTCAGCGGCCGGGCGCTGCAGTCCTGCCCCGGTTCACCGTGATCGAGATATCGCCACTCGTCAAACAGGTAGGGGCCGAACCCCGTACGCTTGACGGATTTGAGGAACTGCTTGGGGATGATGGCGTCCGTATCCACATTGGCACGGTCCAGCGGCGCCACCAGCCCTTCATGTCGGGTAAAGGCGCGCATGCTCAAAACTCCCTGACGTCAACGAAATGGCCGGCGATCGCCGCCGCGGCGGCCATGGCCGGACTCACCAGGTGGGTACGACCTCCCTGCCCCTGTCGGCCCTCGAAATTGCGGTTCGAGGTGGACGCGCAGCGCTCGCCCGGCTCCAGGCGATCCGCATTCATGGCCAGGCACATCGAACAACCGGGCTGCCGCCATTCGAAGCCCGCGTCGGTGAAAATCCGGTCCAGGCCCTCGGCCTCCGCCTGCCGCTTGACCAGACCCGACCCGGGCACCACCAGAGCCAGTTTCACATTGTCGGCCTTGCTGCGGCCGCGCACGACAGCGGCGGCGGCGCGAAGATCCTCGATCCGGCTGTTGGTGCACGATCCGATGAACACCTTGTCGACCGCGATTGCGGTGATGGGGGTGCCCGGCTCCAGGGCCATGTATTCAAGCGCGCGCGCCATGGAGGTGCGACGTACCGGATCCGTCTCACGGAACGGATTGGGCACCTGGCCGCTGACCGGCACCACCATCTCGGGCGATGTCCCCCAGCTCACCTGCGGTTCGATGGATGCCGCATCCAGGTGCACCACACGATCGAATTCCGCATCCGGGTCACTGTGCAGCGTGCGCCAGTAGGCAACGGCCTGATCCCACTGCTCACCCGTGGGCGCGAACGGACGACCCCGGAAGTACTCGATGGTGGTGTCGTCAACGGCGACCATGCCGCAGCGGGCACCCGCCTCGATGGCCATGTTGCACACCGTCATCCGGCCTTCCATCGATAGCGCACGTATGGCGTCGCCGCCGAACTCGATGGCGTAACCCGTGCCGCCGGCGGTGCCCATCCGGCCAATGATGGCAAGGGCGATATCCTTGGCGCTCACACTCGGCCGTACACTGCCGTCGACGCTCACCAGCATCCGCAGGCTCTTTTTCTGCACCAGCGTCTGCGTGGCAAGCACATGTTCCACTTCGGACGTGCCGATGCCGTGCGCCAAGGCGCCCATCGCGCCATGGGTCGACGTATGGGAGTCGCCGCACACAACAGTCATCCCCGGGAGCGTGGCGCCCTGCTCCGGACCGATCACGTGGACGATGCCCTGACGCGGATCGTTCATGGCGAACTCGGTAATTCCGAAGCTGCGGCAATTCTCATCCAGCGTTTCGATCTGCAGGCGCGAAACGGGATCGGCAATGCCGTGACTGCGGTCCGTGGTAGGCACATTGTGGTCGGCCACCGCCAGATTGGCATCGGTGCGCCACGGCCTGCGATTCTCCAGGCGCAGCCCCTCGAAGGCCTGTGGGGACGTCACCTCGTGCACCAGGTGCCTGTCTATGTAAATCAGTGCCGTGCCATCTTCGTTGTCACGCACGACATGGGCATCCCAGAGCTTGTCATACAAGGTTCTTGCGGTCATATGCCTCACTTTTCAGGCGCCAACGCGCCGCGGAGAATGTGTCGGTTCGCCAGGAACTGTCAAGGAGCGCGATCCGCTCCCCTAGCCCGCATATCTCACCGCCCTTCCACTACGCACGCCGATCTGCTCGCCGTAAAGGGGTGTACTCCCTGCAGCCGGCTCGACGTAGTGTCAGCTACGCCTTTGCCGTCTTCCGGTCCGTGCCCCCCGTCACAGCGGCATCTCGACGCCCTCGCGACGAACGGCGGTGAGATATGCGGGCCAGATCGCGGAAACGGATTGGCGCCGGGGTAAAGCCGGCCATTATATCGGAATCCTCGGCATGAATTGAACGCGCCGGTTGCCACGCGCTGCCGCCGGCGCCGATCTCCCGGCAACCCATTACATCGCCCGGACGGTCACCGCCGCAGTGATACTGCCGCCAGGGCAAAGGCGCCCACGGCAACCCCCGCGGCAAGGTAGTAGGTGGCTGCTCCCCCGATTACGTCCCAGAGCAGACCTGCGACAAGGCTGCCGACTGCGACGCCGGCTCCAAAGGTCATGCTGCTGTACAGGGCCTGGCCGCGACCCTGGTGTCGCCCGGTGAAGAAGCGGTTCACCAGGTGGATGCCGACGGCATGATAGACGCCGAAGGACGCAGCATGCAGCGACTGCGCAACAACCAGCGCCGGCAATGACTGTGGCACGGCACCGATCAGCACCCAGCGCAGCGCAGCGAGGGCAATGGCGGAGAGCATGAGCACACGGGCACCGAACCGTGGCATCAGCCGATGCATGACCAGGAACAGCACGATCTCCGCCACCACACCCAGCGCCCACAGCAGACCAATCATGCCGCTGCGATACCCCAGGTCTTCCAGGTAGATACTGAAGAACGCGTAATACGGCCCATGGCTCGCCTGGAGCAGGAAACAGGCGCCGAAGAATCCCAGCACCTCCGGCCTGGCCAGCACCCGCACTATGGGCTCCTGCCGGGTTCCGCGAGAGGCCTGCGACGCATCCGGGACCGCCTGCGCGGACACCCACAGCGCGACAAAGACAACCAGCATCAGCCACGGCAGCACCTGGATCCCGAAAAGGTCGATGAGCTCCCCGAACAGAAGCACCGCAACAATGAACCCCACCGACCCCCACAGCCGGATACGGCTGTAGCGATGATCGGCCCCGCCCAGGTGATTCATCGTGTTGGCCTCGAACTGGGGCAGGGCCGCATTCCAGAAGAAGCTGAACGCCGCCATCACCAGCGCCAACCAGCCGAACCCGCTGCCCACCAGCACCCCGGAGAAGCTCAGCATCGCCAGCAGCGAACCAAGTCTGACCACCCACATCCGACGGCCGCTGTAGTCGGCGATCCAGCCCCAGATATTGGGCGCGATGATCTTGGTGCCATGGAGAATGGCGATTAGCTGACCGATTTCCGCGGCACTGAACCCTTCCGCCCGCAGATAGGGACCCCAGTAGGGCGCCAGCGCACCAAGCACGGCGAAAAAGCAGAGATAGAAGGCGGAAAGGCGCCAGTAAGGCAGGCCGGTTCCGGTCATGCGAAACCTCGGAATGGGGCCCCGGCCCGAAAAAACCGCCCGGCGCCGGGAATCAGCGTTTCAGGCGAGCGGGGATCAGCGGTCCCGGCGCTTTCACGTCGGCATTCTGCGCGCGGTGGCGCAGTGCATGGTCCATCAGCACGAGCGCCAGCATGGCCTCGGCAATGGGTGTCGCGCGGATGCCCACACACGGGTCATGACGTCCCTTGGTGGACACCTCGACGGCTTCGCCGCGCATGTTCACCGAACGACCCGGCGTGACGATGCTGGAGGTGGGCTTGAGCGCCATGCTCACCACGACATCCTGGCCGGTGGATATGCCGCCAAGCACACCCCCGGCGTTGTTGCCGAGGAAGCCGTCGGGCGTGATTTCGTCACGATGCTCGCTCCCCCGCTGGGTAACGGAGCCGAAGCCGGCGCCTATCTCCACGCCCTTGACTGCATTGATGCTCATCATGGCATGGGCGATATCGGCGTCGAGGCGATCGAATACCGGTTCCCCCCAGCCCGGCGGGCAGCCTTCGGCTACCACGTTCACCCTCGCCCCCACCGAGTCGAGGTCGCGGCGCAACCGGTCCATGTATGCCTCGAGTTCGGGTATCCGCTCGGGATCCGCACAGAAGAACGGATTACCATCCACCGCGTCCCAGTTTTTCAGCCCCAGGTCGATGGGGCCGAGCTGCGCCAGGTACCCGCGTACGCGCACGCCATAGCGGTGCTCCAGGTACTTGCGGGCTATGCCGCCGGCGGCCACGCGCATGGCGGTCTCGCGGGCCGACGAGCGACCGCCGCCGCGATAATCGCGGATCCCGTACTTCCGGGTGTAGGTGTAATCGGCATGGCCGGGCCGGAAGGTTTCCGCGATTTCGGCATAATCCCGCGAGCGCGGGTCGGTGTTCTCGATCAGCAGCCCGATGGGCGTGCCCGTGGTCACTCCCTCGAACACCCCGGAAAGAATTCGAACCCGGTCGGGCTCCTTGCGCTGCGTGGTGTAGCGGGATGTTCCAGGCCTGCGACGATCAAGGTCCCTTTGCAGATCCGACTCCGAAATCTGCAGTCCAGGCGGGCAACCGTCCACCACGGCCCCTAGAACCGGACCGTGGCTTTCGCCGAAGGTGGTCACCGTGAACAGCCTGCCAAAGGTATTTCCGGACATCGCGAGGGTTCCCGTCAGTCTTCAAGTTGCGCTGCATGTTCCTGCAGTTGCTCGGCCGTCAGCAGGAACACACCGTGCCCGCCTCGCTCGAAGTCCAGCCACAGGAACGGTAAATCGGGCCAGGCGCGTGAAACCGCCGCCTCGCTGTTGCCGACCTCCACCACCAGCACACCACCAGGGTTCAGCCTGGCCGCAGCGCCGGCGAGTATGCGCCGCACCACGTCCAGCCCGTCCTCCCCCGCTTCCAGCCCCAGCCTCGGTTCATGGCGGTATTCCGGCGCCAGCATCGCCATATCCACGGCATCAACATAGGGCGGGTTGGCAACGATCAGGTCGTACCGGGCGTTCGTCTCCAGACCCTCGTAGACATCGGACACCAGGATGTTGACCTGATCCTGGACGCCGTGGCGGCGGACATTCAGCTCCGCGATAGCCAGCGCATCGGCGGAGACGTCGCCGGCATCGATACCCGCATCCGGAAAGGCGTGGGCGCAACCAACGGCGATACAGCCACTGCCGGTGCCGATGTCGAGCACCCGGGTGACCGCATCAGGGTGAAGCCAGGGCGTGAAACCGCTTTCGATCAGCTCCGCGATCGGCGAACGTGGCACCAGGACCCGTCGGTCGACATGGAAGGACAATCCCGCGAACCACGCCTCCCCGGTGATATACGGCAACGGCAGGCGCTCCCGCACCCTGCGCTCCGCCCGCGCGAGGATGGCGTCGGCCTCGCCCCGGGTGACACGGGCATCCCAGTACGGGTCGGCAATCGACGGCGGCAGATGCAGCGTATGCAGTACCAGCGCCGCCGCCTCGTCGAACGCATTGTCGGTGCCGTGCCCGAAAACCAGGCCCGCTTCATTGAAACGGCTGGCGGCCCAGCGCACGTAATCACGCAGGGTCCGCAACTGGTCACGGGCACCGTCGATGTCCATCATGGAGGTCAATACTCCCTGTATGCAGAGCGCTTCCCGAAGGCCGATAGCATACCGTATACGGACATGGAACGGTGGTACCTGGCCGGCGGTCTGAAACAGACGCGGGAACCGGGGACCATGTGTCCACATCCTGATGCGCCGGCGTCCCGACTGTGACAGAATCCGCGCCATGAAAAACCAGACGGGCAAGCTAACGATCACCTTCGGCGCGCTGCTTGCCGGCGGCCTTGCGCTCGCGGGCGGCATCTGGGCGTCCAGCAACCTGCTGGCGCCCGCGAGCCTCGACCAGGACATGCTCGGCGCCACCTATCTGCCCGAAGGCCGGGCGGTGGTGGATTTCCAACTCCTGGATCACAACGGTGAGCCTTTCACGCGCGATCGATTCCGGGAGCAGTGGACGCTGGTGTTCTTCGGGTTCACCAACTGCCCTGATATCTGCCCCATGGCCATGCACCAACTCGCCGCCGTACATGAGCGGCTGGACGAGAAAGGCATCGGGGACAAGGTCCGGACGGTATTCGTAACCGTGGACCCCGAGCGTGACACGCAGGAGACGCTGGCCGCGTACGTGCCCTCATTCCGCGGTGACTTTGTCGGCGTCACCGGCGACATGGAGCAGATCGACGTGCTCGCCCGCGACCTGGGCATCGCCCACGTCCGCCGCGGCGAAGCAGGTGACGCTGACTACATGGTGGACCACGGCTCGGCGATCCTGCTGATCAGTCCCGAAGCCAGGCTGCAGGCGGTGTTCCAGGCACCCCACCAGGTGGGCCGCATGTCCATGGATCTGGACCGGATTCTCGGCTTCCACCGGCGGCAGGGCTGATTTCCTTGAACAGGCCACCGCAGCCGGCAAGGTACCTGACAGATGCCCCCGGTCTTCTGGACTGGGCGAAAACCCTGCCTATCTATCCTGTTCCCCAGCATGCTTTTTCGCGACTGGTTCACCGCGTCACGCGGATTCGGGCCAGGTGGCTGCGCCGACTCCTGACCGCGGCCTTCATTCGTTACTTCGGTGTGGACATGAGCGAGGCGGTGGAGCCCGATCCCATGGCTTATGCCCACTTCAACGATTTTTTTACCCGCGCGCTGCGGCCCGGAATTCGCCCGCCGCCGGAGAACGCGGGCGCGATATGCAGTCCCGCCGACGGCGCAATCAGCGCGCTGGGACCGATCAACGACGACGCGATCATCCAGGCCAAAGGCCACAATTACTCGCTGACCACGCTGCTTGGTGGCGACCCGGGGCGGGCACACCCGTTCCGCGACGGCAACTTCGTGACCATCTACCTGTCACCCCGCAACTACCATCGCGTGCACATTCCGCTGGCGGGACAATTGCGGGAGATGGTGCATGTGCCCGGCCGGCTGTTCAGCGTCGGCAGGCACACGGTACGAACGGTACCGGAACTGTTCGCCCGCAACGAACGCGTTGCCTGCCTGTTCGACACGGACGCCGGCGCCATGGCCGTGGTGCTGGTGGGCGCGATCGGCGTCGGCAGCATCGAGACCGTGTGGGCCGGTGAAGTCACTCCGCCCCGCGGCCACTCCGTCAGGGTCACGAGCTATGGGCCGCAGGCACCTGCGTTTGGGCGCGGCGACGAAATCGGCCGCTTCAACATGGGCTCTACCGCGGTGGTCCTGTTCGGACCGGGGATGGCGGAGCTTGATGCGAACCTGCAGGTGGACGAGGAAGTAAGAGTCCGCCAGCAGATCGGCCGCCTGCTCGGCTAGCCCGCATATCTCACCGCCGTTCGTCACGAGGGCGTCGAGATGCCGCTGTGACGGGGGGCACGGACCGGAAGACGGCGAAGGGGTGGCTGACACTACGTCGAGACGGCTGCAGGGAGTACGCCCCGACACAGCGAGCAGATCGGCGTGCGTAGTAGAAGGGCGGTGAGATATGCGGGCTAGGCGCGACTCGACCGCGAGTGCGGGGTTACATGAGCACTTCCTTGACCGGATCCCGATCCGAATGATCCAGTTCGACCACGTCAGCAAGCAGTATCCGGGCGGTTTCCGCGCCTTGCACGACCTCAGCTTCACGGTCGCGAAGGGCGAACTGGTGTTCCTCACCGGTCCGTCCGGTGCCGGCAAGAGCACGCTGCTCCGGCTGGTCCCGTTGCTGGAGCGGCCCAGCCGGGGGCAGATCGTCATCGCCGGTATCAACCTGTCGCGCCTGCGGGGCCGGCGCATTCCATTTCTGCGCCGGCGAGTGGGCATGATCTTTCAGGATCACCGGCTGCTCCACGATCGCACCGTGTTCGACAATGTGGCGCTGCCGCTGGTCATCAGCGGTGTACCCCACCGCGAGGTGGGGCGGCGCGTGCGCGCAGCCCTGGACAAGGTCACGCTGCTGGGCAAGGAGCGCGCCTACCCGGTGACCCTGTCCGGCGGCGAGCAGCAGCGCGTCGGTATTGCTCGCGCCGTGGTGACCCGGCCGCCGATCCTGCTGGCCGACGAACCCACCGGCAACCTGGATCCCGACCTCTCCGAAGAGATCATGCAGCTGTTTGTCCAGTTCAACCGGGTTGGCGTAACCACGCTGATCGCCAGCCATGATCTGGTACTGGTACGTAGGCTGAAGCATCGTTGCCTGCGCCTGAATGACGGTCGAATCGTAGCCGACGACCCGGGGAGCGCCTACCCATGAGCGGCCTGCCCCATGCAGTGCGGCGATATCTGGCTGGTTGGCTGCAAGGCCATGGCCGCGCCGCGGTTGGCGCCCTCGGGCGGCTGTCCCGCACCCGCCTGGCAAGCGCCATGACCACCGGCGTGCTCGGCATTGCGCTGGCACTGCCGGCAACGTTTCTCCTGCTGCTGCAGGGTGTGGAGGGTGTCACCGCGGAGTGGGATGGCGGCGCCAGCCTGTCCCTGTTCATCGAGTCCGGAACCGAAGAGTCGGACTACCGGGTTTTCGCCGACGAACTGCGGGAACGCGCGGCGATCCGTTCCACGGAGGTCATCACGCCGGAGGCGGCCGCCGAGGAGTTCAGTGCCCGTTCCGGCATGCGCGACGCGCTCGACCTGCTGGACGAGAACCCCCTGCCTCCGGTCGTGATCGTGGTTCCGGCTCCGGACCTGGATGCGGCCGGACTGCAGGCGCTCGGCAAGGAATTGCAGTCTCTGGAGCTGGTGGACGTGGCCCGTCTGGATCTGGAGTGGGTGCAGAGGCTGCACGCGATCATGGACCTGCTTCGGCGTGCCGTCTGGCTGGTGGCGGCGCTACTGGCGGTGACGGTTGTGCTGGTGGTGGGCAATACCATACGGCTTGCCATCGAGAATCGCCGCGAGGAGATCGTCATTACCAAGCTCATCGGCGGCACCGACGCGTTCATCCGCCGCCCGTTTCTGTACGAGGGTGTCTGGTACGGGGCCTTCGGCGGTCTGCTTGCGGCTCTGCTCGTGGAAGTCGTGCGACTGTCCCTGGCCGCCCCCGCCGCAGATCTGGCTACACTGTATGCGGCGGAACCACTGTTGCACGGGCTCGGTCTGCATGGCCTGGTTCGGTTGCTTGCCGCCGGCATCGGGCTTGGTCTGGTGGGATCCTGGCTGGCCGTGGGCCGGCACCTGGCGGCGATAGAGCCGACCTGAGTTTAGTCGCACCGAACTTTTTTCCCGCTTAGCACTCAATGGGTGTGAGTGCTAAAATGGCGAAATCAGACCATAGAGGGAGAGGTATTTTATGGGCACCGCGCTTGCACCTGTAGGCACCAGGAATCTACCGCTGCGCGTCGGCAGTGAAGAGGCGTACATCCAGGCCGTGAATCAGATTCCGGTGCTCAGCGCCGAGGAAGAGCGCTCACTGGCAGTTGCCTATCGCGACACCGGTGACCTGGACGCGGCCCGGCAGCTCGTGCTCTCGCATCTGCGTTTCGTCGTTCATGTGGCCAGGGGCTACAACGGCTATGGTCTGCCGCTGGCCGATCTGATCCAGGAAGGCAACATTGGTCTGATGAAGGCGGTCAAGCGCTTCGACCCGGAAGTAAGGGTGCGCCTGGTTTCCTTTGCCGTTCACTGGATTCGCGCCGAAATACACGAGTACATTCTGCGCAACTGGCGCATCGTCAAGGTGGCCACCACCAAGGCGCAGCGCAAGCTGTTCTTCAACCTGCGCAGTTCCAAGAAGCGTCTCGGCTGGCTGTCCCATGATGAAGTCAATCGCGTGGCCGCGGATCTCGGTGTGAAGCCGGAGACGGTGATGGAGATGGAATCCCGGCTCAGTGGGCACGATGTGGCCTTCGATCCACAGCCGGATTCGGACGACGAGGATGCCGTGCCCCGAGCCCCCGCGGCCTACCTGCGCAGCGCGCAGGTGGATCCTTCCGAGGAGCTGGAGCGCGACGACTGGGAGACCCACCAGACAGAGTCCCTGCAGAGGGCGCTGTCGGCTCTTGACGAGCGCAGCCGGGACATTGTGCAGCGGCGCTGGCTGCTGGAGCAGAAGGTCACCCTGCAGGAACTGGCAGACCATTACAACGTATCCGCGGAGCGGGTCCGCCAGCTCGAAAAGAACGCCATGAAGAAGCTGCGTGCCTCCATGGCGTGATCAGACGCTCTCGCAGCGCAAGCAGACCACATCCAACCGTTCCAGGGAGGGAGCGAAATCATGGCAATTACCGACTGGCCCGCGGGCGAGCGCCCGCGGGAGCGCCTTCTTGAACTTGGTCCGGGTTCGCTGTCCGACGCCGAATTGCTGGCCATTTTTCTGCGCACCGGGGTGCGGGGCCGCAGTGCGGTGGACCTGGCGCGCGACCTGCTCGGCCGGTTCGGCGGCCTGCGCGAGCTGCTGGAAGCCGCCCGGACCGAATTCTGTTCTTCACCGGGGCTTGGTGCGGCGAAATACGCGCAACTCCAGGCTGTTCTGGAAATGGCGCGTCGCCATCTCCAGGACGAACTGCGCCGTGGTGATGCCCTGACCAGCCCCAACGAGACACGCCGTTTCCTCCGGGCTCACCTGCGCCACCATCCCCATGAGGTCTTCGCCTGCCTGTTCCTGGACAATCGCCACCGCGTGATCCGTTTCGAGGAGCTGTTCCGTGGCACCATCGACGCGGCCAGCGTGCATCCGCGGGAAGTGGTCAAGCGTGCCCTGGCGCTGAACGCGGCCGCGGTGATCGCCGCCCATAATCACCCGTCCGGCGTCGCCGAACCCAGCCAGGCGGATGAGCGCATAACCGTGCGCTTGCGTGATGCACTGGCGCTTGTGGATATCCGCCTGCTGGACCACATCGTAATCGGCGATGGCGAGCCGGTATCGCTGGCGGAGAGGGGGGTGGTTTGACGGGCAGGGG
>SL_3KL_010_SEDDRAFT_10003913_pt1 | contig 13502 bp, 10 predicted proteins | sample SodLakKL_010_SED_2_FD_10381 | JGI IMG/M metagenome (IMG submission 10381)
TCAGGCGCATTACCGGATGCACTTTGCACCTGAAGACACGCCTGCGCTTTTTCTTATCAGCGAAGTCACGGATGGGCCGCCGCAATGGGTGCAACCAACTGGAGCGCATGATGCTTACAATATAGGTGATATTGTTGCATATGACTCAGAACACGCTCAGGTTTGGATTAGTAAAATAGACGCAAATACGACCGTTCCTGATGGAGATTGGCCGTTTAACAGATACTGGGAGCCTTATGAAGATTAATAAAATTATTAAAATAACAGCACCTATTGCCCTTGCCGCTGCCATTGTTCTTATCTGGAACTGGCAAACGCTGCTGTGGGTTGTTGGGGGTGTTGTGGTGCTGTTGGGATTAGCGTTTTTGCTGATTGACGAGGCCACAAAGTCGTTCGGAAGGCCAAAAATAAAGAAAAAGAAACATGAAAAATAGGCTTTTTATTGTTATTATATTTATTAATTTAAGAAGCTTTAAAAACTTTTAATATGTGGTTAACTATAATACTTATATTCTTAATAATAGTACAACTTCCTCTGTCTATATGGGCTTTGAGGTGGTGGTTAGAAATAAGACGTACTCTTAAGAATAAAACTAAACATTGGAACAAATAAATTAAAAATCCTTAAATAAATAAATTAAGTAAAATTATTTAATTTAACTATTTTACAATTATGTCCGACATGTGCGTAGATAAAAAAGAAGTAAAAGATATTGTAGAAGGAGAAACAGCTCTTGTAAAATCAGAAATAAATGGAAAATTTAATCTCATAGATGAGAAAATTGATACCTTACAAGCCACTTCTATAAAAACTTTACAACAAACTACTCTTACAAATAGTAGAGTAACAACTCTAGAAAGAAAAACTGATAGCTTAGAACAAGTAAATTTAAATAAAATATCTACTTGTCCTCATACAGAAAGAATACGAAGTTTAGAAGATGCCCGATTAGAGTTAAATACTGTGAAAAGGGTTATCTGGACAGCATTTGGAGCTTTAGCTGGGTTAATAGTAGCTATTACAGCAATATTAGCATTAATTTATTAGTAATATGAAAATAAACAAGTTTTATGTCATTGCGGGCCATTCATACAAATTTCCTGGGGCTATGGCCTATAATAGTGTTTATGAGCACTTTTATAATCTAAAACTTCAGAAGAAAATTGCTAAAAATATACAGGATTCTTCNATAGCTTTAGTAAAAGATACAGAAGATAAGAACCTGTTAGAGACTATTACATGGATTAATAGTACATCTTCACAAGGAGATTTTGGTTTAGATATACATTTTAACTTTAATCATCCTACTGCAACAGGTACTGAAGTGTTTATTCATCCTAACACACCTGATAAGAACAGGGAAGTTGCTTCTAGAATGGTAAATAGTATTTCTAATATATTAGAAATTCCTGTCAGAAAAACTGTAGAAAATAGAGATTTTAAATATCCTACAGAAAGTAATTTAGGAAGATTAGGAATTATAGAAAATACTAGAATTCCTTTTATTCTTATAGAGGTATGTTTTCTTAATAGTATAGACCTTCCTAAATATATAGGAAAGGAAGACAATGTTTCCAAAGCTATTTTGGAATCTTATAATTTAAACTTTAGAAAATCATGAAATTTGAAAGAATCCTCTGGATTATTATTGTAGTAGGAATATTATTTTATTTTTTTACAAGACCTGTTCAAACAGAGATTAAAATAGAATATGTAGAAAAATTTGACACTGTTTCAGTAATAGACTCAGTAGACAGACCTGTTCCTTATAAGGTATATATTCCGGGAGAGACTGATACTATCTTCCAATATTATGATGTAGACACATTAGCCATTCTAGCAGATTACTTTGCTATCAGGCATTATAGAGACACTCTTATAGATAATGAAAGTGCTTTTTTATATTTACATCAAACAGTTCATGCTAATATGTTATGGGACTTTTATTATGAGTTCAGGAACAGGAGACCTGTAGGATTTGATGTAATAGGATTAGAACCCACAAAACCTATAAGAGGACTGTTTATTGGAGGAGGAGGAACATCCACTCCTGAAGGTCCTGGAATTGCTGTAGGCTCAGTTTTTGTTTTGAATGAAAGAGACTTAGTTTCGTACAATTATGATGTTGTGAATAATTCTCATAATCTTTCTTTCTATAGAAGATTAACTTTAAGAAGATAATTATGGAAAATTTAAATATATCTTTAAATGAATTAGCTTATAGATTAATAGGTCTTTATAGGGGAGCTTATAAAGAAACTGATAGCTTAAGTCTTAGACTTGTAAAAGACTGGGTACATTCTATGAGGGCTATGTTTATAAAACAGAGACTGGATAAGCCTTATGGAAGGATAGAGGAAAACTGGATTCAAACTATAACTCCTGTTCCTATGGAAGATATAGACAGTTCTACTCTACCTGAAGAAGCTTCTCAGAGAAAAATGCTCAGGACTAAGATAAAAATTCCTCCTACTATTATAAGGAGAGGTTCTATAGGAAGTTTTGTCCGTATAGGTTCTATAGATAGGCTTAAACCTGCTTATAAAGTAGTATCTCATGAAACTGCATTAGTAAGTGGAAATGGGAAATTCAACAGAAAGGATATATATGCTTTTCCTTTAGATGGTAGAATATATTGTATAGCTGGAGATTTAAGTCCTAAAGAGAAATTAGATATTAGAGGGGTATTTCAGAATCCTATGAGGGTTCCTATTATAAGAGAAGATGCTAAGATTACACATCTTTCAGATGATGATGATTATCCTATTACAAGAGAAATTGTAGACCAAATGGAAGAAGCTATTGTACAATCTAAATTTCCTTTAATCCAGATTCCTTATAAGGATACTTTAGCAGATGAAGCTGACAATTTAGTACAAACTACACAAAGAGAAAATGAATAATGTTTTTTGGCAGAGGTCGTAATAAGGTTAAAGTGGATTATGGATTTGATGATATTTATAAATGGTATAAAGAAGAATCTAAAAATCCACTAGATAAGAAAATAGCTAGGAATATTATTATAGATTTTAACAATGAAGTTTTAAAGTCTGTAGTGTTTGAAGGACATGACCATTCTTTAGGAGGCAGATTAGGTTCTATAAGGATTAGGAAGTTCGACAATAACTTAAAACTCAACAAAAAGGGGGAGATTGCTAATAAGTTAAAACCAGATTGGCCTAAAACTTATGAGTTGTGGAATAAGAAATACCCTGGAAAATCTCCTAAGGAGTTAAAAGAAATCAAGAATAAGCCATTAGTCTATCATCTTAATGAACATACTGATGGCTACGTATTTAAGTGGTATTGGGATAAGATTACAAGTAATGTCAAGAATCAAACAGCTTATTCTTTTGAGCCTATAAGAACAATTAAAAGGGAAGCTGCTAAGGCGTGGAAGAATATTCCCGGACTTAGAGATATTTATTATGAATAGTAAAATTTAAAAGCATGGCCCTAGACAAAAGATACACAAGTCTCAGTAATATTTTAGAAAGAGTTCGTAGAGAATTTGGATTTGAAGAAGTTTTTCCTCATGATGCTAAGGAATGGATTTGGGACGCTATCGGAATAGCTGGAGCACCTGAGATGCTTATAAGAAAAACTGCCATTATAGAAATTAAAAATTGGAGAGGAGAACTCCCTCACGATTTATTTTCATTAGCAGACCATCAGATAAGAGATAAAGAGTCTGGAAAGATTCTTCAGTACTCTGAAAACTCATTTCACCAGCAAGATAATTTACGTGACGTAGATCCCGTTAAATTAGAACAGGGAAGAAGTGTTCACTATGAAGAGTCTAATAGAGACCCTGATTCTGAAACTGTATATAACTCTCTTATATACCCGGATTATGAATTTTATGGAGGGTTTGGGTATATTGTGAATGACTACTATATATTTACAGCTATTAAGAATATGGAATTGGAAATGACCTATACAGCTTTTCCTATAGATAATAAGACAGGAGACCCGTTAGTTCCAGATGACCCTAAAGTTATTAGAGCTATTGTGTGGTACATTGGGGAGAGGACAGCTTTTAAGCTAATGCTTGCTGATAGACTTTCGGAAAGAAAGTATGAGATTATAAAACAAGATTATCTATTTAATATAGGTTCTGCTATATCTCAGGCTAGAATTAGTAGTATTCCTGAGTTTGAAAACTTTAAAAATAGGGCCATGCAGATATTTGGCAACCCATTTCCTTATAAGACTGCATTTAAATAATAGGATATGAACAGAAAGAAAGTTATTAATACTTTTCAGGGATTAGATACAGATACTTCAGTGAATAAATATCCTCCTGAAATGTATGTAAAATGTAAAAACTTTAGAACCCTTTTAGATGAAGAAAATAGTTCTCATGCTCTTGTAAATATTAAAGGGAATAAAAAAGTATTACAGTTTGTATATCGTTCAGGAGACCTAGCTAAAATAATTGGGCTGGAAGAATTTACTGACAGTATTATAGTATTTGTAATGATAGGTAGGGATAATACTTCTGTATTTCATATTCCTAAAGATGTTCTTGATAGAGATGATCTTTTAAATATTACTGTAGATNTTACTTCTCCTTCTTACTCTATATTAAGAAATAAGAATTTTGGATTTACTGAAGATTCTATTCTTAAAATTATATGTAGGAAAGAAACTGAGAAGATTAAAAAAGTATATTTTACTGATGGAATACAGCCGTTAAGATTTTTTAACATTTTTAAGGATAGTCTTAATGAGCAAGATTTAAATAAATTCAAGTTTGTTCCTGATGTAAGATATGGAGAGATTAATATAGAACTTTCTTCAGGAAATTTTAGAGCAGGTAAAGTAGGATATTCTTATCAACTTTACAACCTCTATGGTTCAGAGAGTCATTTTTCTCCAGTGAGTAAATTAATAGATTTATATTCTAGTCCCTTAATATCTATCAGAAGAATTCGTGGTAATGATATAGAAAAAATTACTACCAAAGGAGTTCAGGTTACTGTAAAAAACATGGATAACAGGTTTGATAGGATAAGACTTGTCAGAGTATTCTATGAAACTTTTGATGTGCCTCCTTCTATAGATGTAGTTATAGAGAGTGGATTTAAGGATTCCTTTATTTTCACAGACAGGGGACTTCCAGGACTAGATACTTACAGTGTAGAAGAATTTAATGAATTACTTGTAGACCCTATTCCTCAGACTATGGATAGTAAGAATAATTACTTATTTTTAGGAAATATTACAGAAGATCTTTTTGACCCTAATTGGGGAGAAACTAATTTTACTATCGTAACATGAATATACAACTAAAGTTTGGAATTAAGAATATACCTATAGATAGGAGAGAAAAAGCAGGTAATCCTTTTGGGCAGGAAAATGCTTCAATGGGAAGTTATGCTAATCCTGAAATAGCTTCTAAATATGTAGGATACCAAAGAGGTGAAAGATACAGATTCGCCGTAATAGGTTTTGATGAAAAGTTAAGACCTTCTTTTGCTCATCCTATAAATGAAGATAATGGTGATGTAATATTTCCTGACTTTGGTGAACCGGGAGACGGAACTTCAAGATGGAGGATTGAAAATACTCAATGGGAATTTACTCCTCCACAAATTAATGCAAGAATTCTTCACCCTAAGTTTAGAATAACAGGACTTCCTGAGTCTGTGAAACATTTACAGATTGTAAGAGTTCCTAGAGATAGGGGTAAAAGAAGTGTTATTGATATGGGGGTAGCAGGGTTCTTTAAGAAAGTTTCTGATACAGGAGTAGACTATGAATTTACAGGAAACCTTCTTTCTGACTCCAGAGCTTTTAATCATTCAGATTTATCTAATGAAAACTACTCTTCTCAAGATAAAAGATTTGTAGAATATACTTCTCCTGAAATTCTTTTTAATAGATTATACGAAGGAGTAGGAACACATTTAACACCTGTAGCAGCTTATGATGATGCTTCAGGAGACTTTGTATCTGTAGATATAAAGAACTCTACATCCAATTCAAGAGTAGCTTTTATCAGATATAATACTTACAGACCTGCATTATACAGAAGATTTTTACCTATAGAGGAATCTGTAGTACACAGACATAATCTTGATGAGAATGCTTCTATAAATATATCTAATAAGAATATAAGGGGTAGGACTGTTCATTTTGTGCAAAGAGATTGGAATAATTCAACTCAAACTATAAATGCAGCTAAAAATAGGTGGGGCAGTCGTGGCACTTGCATGGTGTTAAAATTATCCTTCCCTTTAGAGTTTAATCATGAAAATGAAGGAGATAATATCTATTATGGCACATTAGCTCGTAGAAGACAAAATGTCCAAAATGGAGTTCCTACGAATTTTTACGGGGATATTAGTGCTAATCATTATATACCATGTAGTCCAGTATTTAATGTTGATAATAATACTATAAACTCAGGACAGTGGACGGATGTATTTGGAGGAGATATTTTTATCAATTTCTTTGAATATCTTAGAAGTACGTGGAATGAAGATTTCGCAGATGATAAATTAGTAGTGAGCCATTCTTTTATTACGGAGACCACTATTAACACTTATCTGGAAACTAATCCTAATTTTAATAGTTTATATTCTGGTACAGAAGATTGGACTAAAGCTTTGTTCAGAGTAATGCAAGAAGAGGCTGGAGTGTATTCTTTTGCTGATGAAACTGAATATAGGCAAGATTTTAATCTCTATACTTATAATACTGTATATTCCAGACTTAATGATGTAAAAACTTATTTTGTTAAACCTCCAGATGTTAAGTTTGGTATAAAAACTCCTACAAAGATTTATCATACTGATAAGAAAATGGATGGGGAGTTTTTAGATAATTGGACTAAGATTCGTCCTAACAACTTTATCAATGTAGATTCTAGATACGGAGATATTACAAGGATATTTAATTTTAAGGATACTTTGTTTTCATTTCAAAAAGAAGGAGTATCTGCAATTCCTGTAGAGCAGAGAGAGCTTGTTCAGACTAATGTTCCGGGGCCACTGGTAACTGGGACAGGAGATATAGTCTCTCCTCCTTATTATTTCTCTTCTAAGTCTGGATTAGTGGATTATTTTGGAATAACCTCTAGTAAACATGCTCTATATTATTATGACAGGTCTAATAACAAAATATGTCGTGTAGAAGAGAATGGAGTAAGGTTTCTATCCGATGCTAAATCTATATCGTCTTCTTTGAAAGATATTAAAGACTCAGTGTCAGCACTTTATGATAGACAGTTCAATGAGGTAATTTTTAATCTATATAATGGAGAGTCTCTTGTATTTAGTGAATATAAAGACTTGTTCACAGGAAATTTTACTTACAATTTTGAAAGAAGTGTTTCTGATGGAAAAAATGAATATATATTAAATAATTCAGTAATACAAAAGATTAATGGAGGTAGATATGGACAATTTGAAGATAGAATAGAAGACTCTATTGTTACTTCTATAGTTAACCCTACAGGAAATCTTGTAGTAATTTATGATATATTAGAACTTGCTTTTGAAATATTTAAAAATGGAGAGTATATCCTGAATGAACCTGTATACTCATTAAGACTTTATAATGAGTGGCAAGATAGTGGAGAAATTGTATTAAAAGATGAAGAGAATATTGTTCAGAGATTTAGAACATGGAGACTTACTCCACTTATAGATAATACNCAGGATGAAGGGAGACTTAGGAGTTCCTCATTATTCGTAGAACTTAAGTTTAGGAATGGTTCAAATAAGAAGNTAGTTTTACATGACATTATAACTAATATTAGATCTACTAAAATACGTTAGTTTTGGTAACACGGGATGCTATAAAAAACCTATACTTTTATTTGGATATTTAAAATATTTTTGTTATTTTTAACGACTTAAAGAATTTTCAATATGCGAAGAACCTTTAGAAGATTAGGCAGAGGAGTACGAGACTTTGGAGTATTTACTGCTGACAGGACTTTAAACATGATAGGAGCCACTGATGCAATTGGGGAAGACCACTATAAGACGGGTATTGGAAGAAGGGCTGGAGAGATTAGTGCTACAGTAGACCCTTTCTTAACTCAAGCTGCTGCTACTGCTGTAGGTGGACCTATGGCAGGACAAGCAATGGGGGGAATACAGAGAGGTGTTGGAGCTCTTACGCAAGATACCCCTGACAGAAGAGGCTCTTCAGTAAGACCCTTAGATAGTACTCGACCAAATATATACACTCCAACTCTTAAATATGGAGGAAATATGAGAAAAAGAAAATATCCTTCTGGGGGAAATCTCAGACAAAGACAATTAGACCCTGTAGATATACAGGGTGATTTTATAAGAGGAGCTCATGGTACAGGAATATCTGCAAGATTACCAGAGAGAATTGGGCAATTATATACTCCCACTCCTGAATTACAACCTTGGACTAATCCTAATGTTCCTACAGTTGTTAGAAACTTAGGAGCTACCGGACCAATTACAAGAAGACTTACAGGAAGAAGAATGAATACTATGCCTGTATCTCCAACTATTTCTCAAAGAGTTGGTGCAGGATTAAGAAAATTTCAGGGAGGAGGAGGTTTAGGAGCTCCCGGAGAAAGACAATTTGTAGATTATGAAGTAGGTCAAGATCATGTCGGTCCTGATGGAGGTATTCCTGTAGATGAAGCAGGACAACCCACTACTACTTCAGGAAGACCTGCTGTTGGACTCACTGAAAAGGGGGAAGTTACTTATAATGGACAAGTATTTTCAGATACTATTAAACTTCCTGGAAATAAAAAGAGAACTTTTGCTGATGAAGCTAAGCGTATTGCTAAAAAGCATGAATTTTATTTAGGAGAGAAACTTGATAAGAAAGAGTCTGTTTCTGAAAAAGCTCTTGAAAGAGAATTACAAAGACTTTATGATATACAAGAAGCTCGTAAAGGTAACATGATACATGAAGATGATGTTGAAAATCTTATTCATGAAGTTACCACAGCTCAACAAGAAGCTATGCAACAAGGAATACAGGAGGAAACTATGATGCCTGAAGAAGGAATGCCTTCCGAAGACCTTATGATGGGGGCTTCTATGGAAGAAGAACTTCCAATGATGCAAGAAGGAGGAGACCTTCAAGAATTTAGACCTGCTGAAGCTGGAGTAGGAAGAACTGCATTATCAGCGGGAATGGGTATGATGAATCCTGTTATAGGGCTTATAAGAAATAGAAGGAAACAGTCTCAACTTAAACTTCCCAGAACTACCGCAGAGACTATTAATTTAGGAGCTTCCAGAGCAGCTATGAGAGATCAGGCTACTACTGGAAGAAGTGCTGCCATGAGGAGACTTAGAGGAATGGGAGCAGGTGCAGGAGCTACTATGGCTGGAATGCAAGCTACTGATGCTGATATCAGGAGAAATCTTGGAGAAGGTATTACTCAAAGTCATCTTGCTGAACAAACCACTAATTTACAAGAGCGGCAAAGAGCAAGAGAGTTTAATCTTAACGCTCTAGCTCAAGAGAGAATGCAAAGACATCAGCAGGAACTTCATAGGAGACAAACTAGTGATGCTTTGATAGCTTCTATGGGCAGAGTTGGGCAGCAGGCTGTAAGAGATTATTATTATGGACAACAAGATTATTTTGATGCATTATCCATGATGTCCCCTGATTATTACATGGCTGAAGAAGTTGATCCTACAGCTTCAAGATTTAGAAGAATATTTGGCAGACCAAGGAGAACTATTAGAGCTAGACAAGCTGATTCTGAATAAAATTTCATACTATGCCAGAACAAAAACGTAAAAGATACGCACAGGGTATGTATCCAAGAAATACTATGATGTCTCCTTTTGAGGGAGAGTACATTCCTGTATATGACCCGGCCACACAGAATATGATGATGCAAGCTCTGACGGAAACTCAGCAGAGGCATGATACAGTTCAAGGTGCCATATCAGAACAAATTGCTCAGATTGGAGCAATGGAAGTTTTAGACCCTCATCTTATTCAAGAGGAAATTGGAAATTTTAAGGAAAGAATTGATAATATTGCTAAAGATTATAATTTTAATTATTCTCAAGCTAAGAATAAACTTACCAGAGAAATAGCTAAGGAAGCTTCTAATCCAGTATATCATTTTGCAAGAGAACATGTACGCCAAGCTAGAATAGCTCAGGAAACACAACTTAGATTGGGACCTAGAGCTATGATTCTTAATGATCCTAGAAATCCTGATGCACTTAGAAGAGCCCTAGAGACTGGGGATATGTCTGCGTTGGAAGCTAATGTAATGCAGAGAGATCCTTACGGTGAAATAATTGATGAGCTTGGTACTCGTATTACTCCTGAACAGAAACAAATATTACTTAGGAAGTATAAAAATAATCCAGAAATACAAGGTTTCTTAGAATCAGGTATGAGAACTCATCTTAATGAAGAGATGAGAAGAGAACTTGCTAGAGACTTAGTACCTCTGTTTAAAGACTTAGCACCAAGTATATACTATGAAGGGCAAGTGGAGGGAGGAATAGATCCTAACTATGCTTGGACACAAGATGATGAAGCTATTGCTGAAAGAATGGCCCAAGCTTGGTCATATAAAGATATAGACCAGACTGAGATGAGATGGCAACAGAATCCATCTGCTCAGATGAGTCAAGATAAAGGAATCAGATTAGAAGATAATATATTCTTTGACACATTTACAGGAGTGGGAGAGAGTGCTACTGATAGAGGTTTGAGAAGAATAAATAGGGATTGGGATAATTTAAGATCTCAAGCATCTCTAGTAAGAGCTCCTGGAACTCAAAGTTCTGCTTTGGATCAAAGTGTGAATAAAGCACAACAGTTAGTTGGAGATGTTTTGGGAGTATCGGAAGAAGAACTTACTTCTAATTTAAACCAAATTCAAAGAGATTTACGCAGAGGTAGAGGTAGCGGTTATCTGCTAGTTAATAGATTATTTGGTACTAGAGAAAGGGATAATTCTTTGTTACAAAATGATCCCGAACAACTAAATGAGTTAATGGGATTAGTGCATAACTACTTAACTTTAAAATACCCTGAATATGCTGAAACTGGAAAATTACCAATTACAGGTTGGAGAGATTTACCTACTCCAATAGAAATGTCAGATGATGGTTCTTTAACTGTGCCCAGAGGAGCTCAATCATCTTTTGCATCGTATTTAACAGAAGTATTAACTGAGAGAGAATTATTAAAGGCAGATAAATCTTATGAAGATATGTTTAAGGATCAGCCTCTAATTCAACAAGAAGTATTTAATGGTAATATGACTTTAGATGAGGCTGTTAATTTTGGGCAAGCCAATGAATTAGCTCAGTATATGACTTTTAGTACATCTACGGACATTCCTGATCCTAACGCCAGAGATAGACTTACTAGAGCTGTTAGAACTAGTTACATGGGAGCTTCTAATATAAAAGGTAAAGCATTTATACTGTCTCCTAATAGAAAAGGGGATTTAGAAGAATCAGAATTAACAGGAACTCGTGTAGCAGGTTTGTTGGGAGAGAAAGATAGAGAAATCTTTAATATAACAGTTACTCCTTACGATAGTCGGGGAAATACTACTTTAAACTTCCATACCAACGTAAATGGTACAGAAGAGATCATAAGAGTTCCTGGAGAAGCAGGAAGTAATGAAACAAGGGTTTTACTCCAATCCTTAAATTCTGTAATGGAAGGTCTCTATGGACATAAAACTGATACAACGACTATAGAGCTTCCCGATCAGAGAAGAGTTTTAATTAATAAACAGTTTGTAAGACAACCATATGAAACTGAACAAGGATTGCAAGTTCCTGGGTATTATGATACTAAATTGTCTATAGAGGTTCCTTATCTATATCCAGATGGAACAATTGAAATGAGACCAGAACCAATACAACCTTCTGAAATTACAGAAGAATTAGTAAAAGCTATTATGTTGAGAAGTGGACAAAGAGTACAACAACAACCTACTAATTATTAAACATGACTAATCCTAAGATAAGAAGACTTTACGATGTTAACGATCCTAATACTTGGACAATAAAGCCTGAAGAAGGAATAGCACAGCCTCAAAGAAGTATGGTTCCAGCATATAAAACTTTAGCTACTGGGGCTTCTCAGCCTTATCAGCCTAGAGAAGAATTAGGGTTACTATTTCCCGATGAATCTAGATATGATGAAGGTATAAGTAGGGGGCAGCTTTTATCTCCAGAAGGAGTACAAGATTGGCGAGCTCAACAACAACCTGTGTCTCATAAGTGGACTAATGTTGCTGCTAACTTTGGTACAGTAGCTACTACATCATTTCTTAATAATACATTAGGAGGGGTCTGGGGGTTAGCAGAAGGACTACTTACTTGGGATAAAAGTAGAATTGTAGATAATGCAATAGCAAATCTGGTTCAAGATGCACAAGATGCTGTAGCAGAAGCTATGCCTTTATATCGTAGTCAGGCTGAAATGGAATTACCTTGGTGGGATCAGTTAGGCAAAGCTAACTTTTGGGGAGATGTAATTATATCTCAGGGTTTTACAGCAGGTGTTATAGCTGCTATGGCTGTAACTGGTGGAGCTATTGGTGGTATACAGAGAGGTATGCAGGGGTATAAACTTAGTAGAGGAGCTTTTGAGCTTGGTACTAAAGGACAGTTTGCACCATTTATTAGACAAGCTGCTCAAGGAGGAAGAGACTTTAAGAATATAAAAATTGCTACGGATCAGCTTATTAAAGCAGGAACTAACGCAAAGAGTGCTGATGCATATAGAACTATGTTATCATCTATCTATAGTTCACATGGTTATGCTACCACTGAAGCTATTAGTCACACAAGACAACTTGAACAAGAGTTTAAACAAGATTACGAACAAACATTTAGTCAGAATATTAATGCTATAAGTGCAGACTTGAGAGCTCAAATTCTTAGAGAAAATCCTATGATTTCTCAACAAGAGCTTATGTCTGAACTTGATAATAGAATAGATGCAGAGTATAATAAAGGACTTGCCCATATAGACACCGTACTGGATAGAAAAAGAAATCTTAACTATCTCTTAAACTTAGGATATCTTACAGCTACTAATGCAGCAGCTTGGGGTACTTTTGCTCGTGGTAATTACCCTACAATGAAGTCTATTCAACAAAGTATGGTTAGACTTAAAGATCCTGCCAGTATTAAAGCAGGAGTTGAAGCTATAAGACTTAATCCATATCAACAAATTAGTCGTGCTGGCGGTAGGATATTTAGAAATCCTATGATTCAGTTTGCAGAAGAAACAGCTCTACACATTAATAGAGAAGGAACAGCAGATTTCTATAAAGCACAACTTGATCCAGAAGGAACTAAAACATTCAATAATTGGATGGAAGCTTATATGGAACAGGCATGGGGAACTATCTCTGATCCTAAAGAGTGGGAATCAGGTGTTAGGGGATTTATAGGAGGCTTACTTGGTGGTATAGGTCCTAGAGTAAGAAGTGGTAAACTTACAGGTGTTGAGGGTAGAGGAGGTATATTTGAAGTACACTCAG